>Ga0081539_10001082_pt1 | contig 49533 bp, 47 predicted proteins | sample TabmetS4T2R2_FD_71023 | JGI IMG/M metagenome (GOLD analysis project Ga0081539, IMG submission 71023) | Tabebuia heterophylla rhizosphere microbial communities from the University of Puerto Rico - S4T2R2 | ecosystem: Host-associated > Plants > Roots > Rhizosphere ... | reverse complement strand
CGGCAGAGCCGAAGATGGCGTAACCAGCGGCTGAGCCGATGGCGTAACCAGCGGCCGAGCGGGAGATGGCGTAACAGGCGGGTGAGCGGGAGACGGCGCCGCGGCCGGCGCCGCGGGTGGTGGCTCCCACGGCGCTGGTGGCGGGACGCGCAGCTCACCCGTCGCCTCCTGGCCGGCCGGATCGTCGCCGGACAGCGGCACTGGCTCAGCCGGCCACGCCACGACACCACCGGAACCGCGCCACGCCACGACACCACCGGAACCGCGCCACGCCACGACACCACCGGAACCGCCGGGGCCGGCGGGCCACTGTCCATCTGCTGCCCGCACCGAGACCATCTCGCACTCCCGCCTTCGCCGCGCTCGACGACAACCTTCCTACGTCGCTTGCCGTCGATGGGTTCACGAATTGCAAGTAGGGTTTCCGGCATGGTGTCGATGACGGCCGCGCGGCCGGCGGGTCGGGTGGGCGCCGCCCAGCTCGTCGTGGTCGAGGTGGTCGCGATCGCGGCGGCCGCGGCGGTCTTCGCGTTGCCGCCGGCGGCGGCCGGGGTCGTCGGGGCGGTCGTGGCGGCCGGGCTGCTCGGCGCCGCCGTCCGGTTCCGCGGCCGCTGGGGATACGAGGTGGTCGGCGCCCGCTGGCGGCTCGCGCGGCGGCGGCGCGCGGCGCGGCAGGAGGCGGGCGCGGGCGCGGCGATAGGGCTGCTGGCGCCGGAGCTGACGCTGGCCACGGCCAGGGATCGCGGCGGTGCGGTGGGGATCGGCGAGGACGGGGCGGGGTGGTTCGCCGCGGTGGCGGTGCTGCCGCACGACGGGCTCGCCCGCGGCGCCGCCACCGAGCTGCGCCTCGACCGGCTGGCCCGGCTGGCCGCCGATCCCGCGTTCCCGGCCGGTGTGCTGCAGGTCGTCACGCGGCGGGCGCCGGCGCCCGCGGCCGGCGACGACCCGCGGGCCTCGTACGCGCGGTCCTATTCGGAGCTGCGGCGGGCGCTGGGCGTGCCCGGTCCGCTCGACATCTGGCTCGCCGTGCGGCTCGGCCCTCGTGACGGCGCGGCGGCCGCGGCCGACCGGGGTGGCGGGCGGGCCGGCGTGCACCGGGCGCTGGCCGCGGCGGTCTCCCGCGTCGGCAGCGAGCTGGCCGCCATGGGCATCGCCTACCGGGTGCTCGACGCCGACTCGCTCCGGCTCGCGCTGACCGTCGCGTGTGGACCCCTGTCGCCCGGTCCCGCCCGGGAGAGCTGGTCGCGCTGGCAGGCCGGCACCGAGGCGCACGTCTGCTTCGCGGTGCGCGGCTGGCCGGAGCGGGGTGCCGGCGACCCGTTCGCCCGCCTGACCGACGTGCCGTCCGCGACGTCGGTGCACGCGGCGCTGCTGCTCACGCCGAGCCGGGCCGACGACCAGAGCGGCGGCGACGGCGGCGGGGTCGCCGCGCAGACCGTCGTCCGGGTCGCCGCGGCCACCGGTGACGTCTCCGCCTGCGTCAAGCACCTGCACGCGACCGCCGCCACCCTCGGCGTCCGGCTGGTCCGGCTCAACGGCGAGCAGGCCGCCGGCGTCTACGCGACCACCCCCACCGGCGCGGCCACCGGGCTCGTGCCGTGGTGAGCGCCGGCCGCTCCGTCGCGCCCGCGCACGCGGTGCCGGAGGGAGCGCTCGGGGTGGAGCCGTCGGGCGTCGTCCTCGGCCGCGACAGCGCCGGCCGCGCGGTGCTGGTCCGGCTCTTCGGGCCCGACCCGATGTCGGTGGCGTTCGTCGGTGGCTGGTGGGCGGCGCGCCTGCTGGTGTTCCGCTGCCTGGCGCACGGTGCCTCGGTGACCGCGCGCGCCTACGACCCGGCCGACCCCGCGCGGGCCGGCGCGGTCGCCGACACCGCACACTGGCTCGCCCTCGACGACCTCTCCGGCCGGGCGGGGCTTGTCACCCTCGCGACCCCGGGCGCCAGCCCGCGACCGGCCCAGGGTGCCGGCGCGCCAACGGCCCAGGGCGCCAGCCCGCGAACGGCCAAGGGCGTCGGCGCGCCAACGGCCCAGGGTGCCGGCCCGCGAACAGCCCAGGGTGCCGGCCCGCGACCGGCCGAGGGTGCCGGCCCGCGAACGGCCCAGGACGCCGGCCCGCGAACAGCCCCGGGCGCCGGCCCGCGATCGGCCACCGCGGCGCGGCCGCTGCTCGAGGCGCTCGACCTCGGTCCGGCCGTGCCGCCCGGGCGCCGGGGCCCGTGGCACACCCGGCTGGCAGTGCTGCGCGAGGTCACCCCGGCCGCCGTGCCGCTGCTCGCGGACGCCGACGTGCTGATCGTGCAGCGCCTGCCCGCTCCGCAGGCGGCCCTGCTCGGCTCCGCGCTCGGCGTGCGCGGCGACCTCGCGTCGCGGCTCCCGGCGATGGACGACGAGATGGTCGCGGTGCTCGGCGCCGGATCCGTCCGGTACAGCTGGCTGACGCCCACGCCGATCGAGCGCCGCCTGTTCGGCTGAACCGGCCGGCCCGGTCCGACGTAGCAAGCGCATGTGGTCCCGGAGCGAGCAGGTCCAGGCGTACCGTTTCCTCACCCGCCGCATCGGGTCGGCCGTGCTGTCCGGCGAGCCCGAGACCAACGAGCTGCCGATGCGCAGGTTCGCGCTGGCGGTCTTCGGCAGCGCCGCGCTCGCCGGGCTGGTGTTCGCCGGGTTCGCCGTCTACGGCCTGCTCCGGCCGGCCGGCCGCCAGCCGGTGGCGAACTCCATCATCGTCGAGCGGGAGACCGGCGCGAAGTACATCTTCATCGAGGGCCTGCTGCACCCGGTGCTCAACTGGACGTCCGCCCGGCTGATCCTGGCCCAGCCGAAGCCGCCGGTGCGCACCATGGCGCAGTCCTCGCTGCGCGACGTGCCGCGCGGCCGGCCGGTCGGCATCCCGGACGCGCCCGACGCGCTGCCGGGCCGCGACGGCCTTGTGGGAGCGCCGGTGAGCGTGTGCAGCGCGCCGCGTTCGGCCACGTCGGTCGACCCGGCCAGCCACGTTCTCGTGGGTCGCGCCCCGGCCGGCGGCACGCCCCTCGGCCCCGCCGAAGGGCTGCTGGTCAGCACCGGCGACGGCGGCGCCGCCCGCTATCTGCTCTGGCGTAGCCACCGGCTGCGCGTCCGCGACAACGCGACCCTCGCCGCGCTCGGCTGGGCCGCGGTGCGACCGGCGCGCGTCGGTGTCGCGTTCCTCAACGCCGTGCCGCCGGGCCCGGACCTGGCGCCGCCCGAGCTACCCGACGCGGGGGAGCCGGCGCGGGTGCCGGTCGGCGGGGACGCGGCCGAGGTGGGCGACATGTTCCGCGCCGCCGACAAGTTCTACGTCATGCTCCGCGACGGCCTCGCCCCGGTCGGCGACGTCACCGCCCGGCTCTCGGTCGCGGGCGGCGCACCGGTCACCGAGATCACCGCGCGCGAGGCCGGGCAGGTGCTCGTGAAGACGGCCGCCGAGCCGCCCGGGTTTCCCGCGGACGTGCCCGCCGCGCGGGGCGCCGGGGACGGGGCGGCGATGGCCTGCGCCGTCTACCGCGCCGAGGGCGGCGCCGAGCAGCCCGCGGCCGTCGAGACGTTCGCCGGCGTGGACCCGGATTTCGCGCTGTCGCCGGAGCGGGCCGCGCCGGCCCGGCCGGGCGCCGACGGGGTGCTGACCGCCGACCGGGTCACCCTCCCGGGCGGGCACGCGGCGCTCGTCAGCGCGGCGAACGCGCCCGGCGCCGTCTACCTCGTCACCGACCAGGGCCTCAAGCATCCGCTGCCGGCGGCGGACGCCGACAAGGTGCGGGCATCCCTCGGCTACGAGGGTGTCCGCCCCGTCGCCGTGCCGTCGATCGTGCTCGCGCTGGTGCCGACCGCGGCCGCCCTGGACCCGGACGCCGCGACCCAGCTCGCCCCACCCCCGACGGTCGCACCGGGCGGCTAGGCCGAAAACCCTTACCAGACAAGAGATTCGGGCTACCGCGATGTCCGTCGTGGTCCAGACCGTCGCTCCCGCGGCCTCGCCCGTCCGCCGCTGGTCACGCGGTCAGGTCTTGCACCGCGCAGATGGCAGCGGGGGCCGGGGATCTCGGCGAGCCCTGGCGAGCCGCCGGCCGCCGCGGTCTCCGGCGGGAGCGGCGGTCAGCGGCTGACACGGACCCGGGAAATGTCTTTCCCGGAAAGCTCTCTAGCTTAGCTGGTCCACTGTGGACCCGGCGGGCCGGTCGCCCAGGATCGGCGGGGGCGCGTCGGAGTCGTGGCGGCGGTCGGCGCCGTCCTCCACCGACCAGGCGGTGCCCTCGTCCGCCACCCGCGGGTCGGTGACGGCGTATCCGTCGACCGGCCGGCCGCCGATGACGCCACCGGCCATCGGCGGCGGCATCATGCCCATGGGAGCGCCGCCGGTGACGGCCGTCGCGGTCTGGCCCGCTCCACTGTGGCCGGTCACGTGGCGGGGGACACCGCCCAGGACCGGCTCGGCGCCGACCAGCGAGGTCACCGGCCCGGCCGGCGACGCGAGCGGCGCGCCGACGACCGCGGCTGTGGTGGTGGCGGCCGGCGCGCCGGTGAACACGCCGGCGCCGGCGAGCGCGGTGACGGCACTGTCCTCGGTGGACGGTGTCGTGGGCATGGGGTCCGCGCCGACCGGTGCGGGGGTGCCGAGACCGGTCGGCATGCCCGGCGGCTCGACCGGCATCGACGCCGGCCAGCTGCGGTGGTCGGCGATCGCGTAGTCGGCGGCCAGCCGGGCGACGATCGCCGCGACCCGCTCGCGCGCCTTGGCCCGCTCGTCGTCGGGCATCGTGCGGCCGAGCGCGGTGAGCCCGCCGAGCGCCGCCGCGGCCGCGTCGAGCTGGGGTGCGGGTGGCTCGGGCCGGTCGGGCGCGGCCCGGCGCCGCGCGTCGGCCAGCGCGCCGGACATCACCTCGAGCCCGGTGCGCATGGCGGTGGCCTCCTCGGCCAGCTTTTCGGCGTAGGCGACGACCAGGCGCAGCCGGTACTGGTACTCCCGGCTGCCCGTGCCGGACCAGGTCGGCGCCAGCCGCGCGAGGTCGGCGCGCAGCTCGGCGGCGAGCGAACCGACCGCGTTTTCCGCCTTGCGCCAGCCGGCGGCGACCGAGTCGACCTGCGCCGGCAGCCCCGCCATCAGCTGGCGGAAGAGCTCCTCGTGGGTCTGGCGCCGGTAACGCTCGTAGTACTCGTCAACCATGGTCTCGGCCGTCATCGAGTGCCTCACTCACGGCGCCGATGGCGCCTCCGATCTGCTGGGCGTTTGCCGCGTTGAGCGCGTCGACGTCGCGGTACACGCGGATGATGTCGGCGGTGGCCGCCTGCGCGACGGTCAGCGCGTCGACGAGCCGGCGCAGCCGCGCCACGTACTCGTCGTGCAGCACGCGGTGCCGCTCGGCGGTGCCGACCGCGTCGTGGAACTCGCCCAGCGCGGGCTGGTCGGCCCCCGGTGGCGAGGTCTCCGCGGTCAGTGCCGCGAACGCTTGGGTGACGCGGGACTGGAGGCTTCGCTGAAAGTCCTCCAGCGACAGGAAATCGACAACGAAATCGTCCGGGGCCATCCTCGACCTTCCCCCAGGGCTCGGTGAACGGATGGACGGGCGCAAGTGTAGCCGACGGGGCAAAGGGCGGAGATAGGATCGAGCACCGTGAGCACGGTCCTGTTTCGGCGCCCGCCACGCCAGCCGGTCCCGCCGCTCCCGCGCGGCGAGCTGGTGCTCGAGCCGCCGCCGGAGCTGGCCGAGCCGTTGCCGCGCTCGATACTCCAGCTGCTGATGGTCGTGCCGATGGTGGCCGGCGTCGCGGCGATGGCCATCCTCTACTCCGGTCGCGGCGGCGGCGTGCTGACCTATGTGGTCGGCGGCCTGTTCGGACTGTCCATGTTGGGCATGGCCGGCGCCTCGATGGGCCAGGGCCACGGCAACAAGAGCGCCGAGGTCAACGCGCAGCGCCGCGACTACATGCGATACCTCGCCCAGGTCCGCCGGCAGGCGCGGCGCGCGGCCGCGCAGCAGCGCACCGCGCTCATGTGGCGGCACCCGGCGCCGGCCGACCTCTGGGCGGTGGCCGCGTCGCGGCGGATGTGGGAGCGGCGCAGCACCGACGACGACTTCGTCGAGGTGCGGATCGCGGCGGGAGCGCAGCGCCTGGGCGTGACGATCGTGCCGCCGGAGACCAAGCCGGTCGAGGACCTGGAGCCGCTGTCCGCGATCGCGCTGCGCCGGTTCGTCCGCGCCCAGTCCGTGGTGCCGGACCTGCCGCTGGCGATCCAGCTCCGCTCGTTCAGCCGGGTGGTCCTGCGCGGCGACCGGGAGCCGGTGCTCGCGCTCGCCCGCGCGTCCGTCGCCCAGCTCGCGACGTTCCACTCCCCGGACGACGTCCGGGTCGCGGTGGTGGCGGCGGCCGAGCGGCGCCGGGAGTGGGATTGGCTCAAGTGGCTGCCGCACGCCCAGGACGACCGGCGCACCGACGCGGCGGGGGCGGTGCGGCTTGTGTTCGAGTCGATGGCCGAGCTGGAGGAGGCGCTCGGCGACGACCTCGGCGCCCGCCCGCGCCACTCGCCGGACGCCCGGCCGCTGACCACCTCCGCCCACCTGCTCGTCGTGCTCGACGGCGGCGAGGTGGCGCCCACCTGCCAGCTGCAGGGCGTCGGCGTGCTCGGCACGACCGTGCTCGACCTGTCCGGCACGGTGCCGCGCGACTCCGGGCGGTGGCTGCTCTGCCTCGACGTCGCGCCGGATAGCGTGTCGGCCGACCGCGGCGACCGCACCATGAAGCTCGGCGTCCCGGACCGGCTCACCGTCGCCCAGGCCACCGGCCTGGCCCGGCAGCTCGCCCCGTTCCGGCTGTCCCGGCACGTCGAGGCCGTGGAGGCCACGTCGCGGGTCATGGAGCTGCCGGAGCTGCTCGGGCTCGCCGACGCCGGCGCGGTCGACCCGGCCAGCACCTGGCGCGAGCGGCCCGACCGCGAGCGGCTGCGCATCCCGCTCGGCATCAGCCCGGACGGCTCGGTGGTCGAGCTCGACTTCAAGGAGGCCGCGCAGGAGGGGATGGGCCCGCACGGGCTCATCATCGGCGCCACCGGCTCGGGCAAGAGCGAGCTGCTGCGCACCATCGTCTCCTCGCTCGCGGTGACCCACTCCTCGGCGGAGCTCAACCTTGTGCTCGTCGACTTCAAGGGCGGCGCCACGTTCGCCTCGCTCGACGTGCTGCCGCACACCAGCGCCGTGATCACCAACCTGGCCGACGAGCTGTCCATGGTGGACCGCATGCAGGACGCGCTCGCCGGCGAGCTGGTGCGCCGGCAGGAGCTGCTGCGCGCGGCCGGCAACTACGTGTCGCGGTTCGAGTACGAGAAGGCCCGCCGCGCCGGTGAGCCGCTCGCGCCGCTGCCCAGCCTGCTGATCATCTGCGACGAGTTCAGCGAGCTGCTCGCGGCCAAGCCCGACTTCATCGACCTGTTCGTGACGATCGGGCGGCTCGGCCGGTCGCTCGGCGTCCACCTGCTGCTGGCCAGCCAGCGGCTGGAGGAGGGGCGGCTGCGCGGGCTCGACACCCACCTGTCCTACCGGGTCGGCCTGCGCACGTTCTCGGCCATGGAGAGCCGGGTCGTGCTCGGCGTGCCGGACGCGTACGAGCTGCCCAACGCGCCCGGCCACGGCTACCTGAAGTCCGGCACGCAGACCATGCTGCGCTTCCGGGCCGCGTACGTCTCCGGGCCCTACCTCGCGGCGGGGGCGGTCACCCGCCGGTCGCAGGCCCTGGTGCGGCGCCGCATCGTGCCGTACGTCGCCGGCCACGTACCGGTACCGCCGGAGCCGGTGACCGCGCCGGAGTCCCCGCCGGAGCGGGCCGCGGACCAGGCCGAGGCCGGCCGGCAGACCACCATGCTCGACGTCATCGTGGGCCGGCTGCGCGGCCGGGGTACGCCGGCGCACCAGGTCTGGCTGCCGCCGCTCGACGTGGCGCCGAGCCTCGACGCGCTGCTCGGCGAGCTCGTCGCCGACGAGGAGCGCGGCCTGGTCGCCGCGGGCTGGCCGGGCGCCGGGCGGCTCGCCGTGCCGGTCGGCACCGAGGACCGCCCGTACGAGCAGCGCCGCGACCCGTTCCAGGTCGACCTCGCCGGCGCCGGCGGCAACGTGGTCATCGTCGGCGGGCCGCGGTCGGGCAAGAGCACGCTGCTGCGTTCGATGGTGAGCTCGCTCGCGCTCACCCACAGCCCGCGCGAGGTCCAGTTCTTCTGCCTCGACTTCGGCGGCGGCACGCTGCGGGCGCTCGACGGGCTGCCGCACGTGTCCGGGGTGGCGCTCCGCCGCGACGTCGAGTCGGTGCGGCGCACGGTCGCCGAGGTGAGCGTGCTGCTCGACGAGCGCGAGGCGCGCTTCGCCGACCTCGGCGTCGAGTCCGTCGACGAGTACCGCCAACGCCGCGCGAGTGGCGCCGTCACCGACGACCCGTTCGGCGACGTGTTCCTCGTCGTCGACGGCTGGGGCACGCTGCGCGAGGAGTTCGAGGCGCAGGCGGACGTCATCGTCAAGCTCGCCGCCCGCTGCCTCGGCTTCGGCGTCCACATCGTGCTCACCGCCACCCGCTGGTCGGAGATCAGGTACAACCTGCGCGACCTGTTCACCACGCGGCTCGAGCTGCGGCTCGGCGACCCGACCGACTCCGAGATCGACCGGCGCGCCGCGGCCAACGTGCCGGAGAACGCGCCCGGGCGGGGTGTCACGCCGGACAAGCTTCACTTCCTTTCCGCCGCCCCGCGGGTCGACGGCCGAGAGGGCGTCGAGGACCTCCCGGCCGCCACGGCGGGCATGGTGGAGCGCGTCGCGGCGGCCTGGCGGCGGGAGCGCGCGCCCCGGGTCCGGCTGCTGCCCAGGATGCTGCCGGCGGCCGACCTGCGCGCCGCCGTCGACGGCTCCGCCGACGGCATCCCGATCGGGCTCAACGAGACCTACCTGGCGCCGGTACACCTCGCGTTCGCCGGCGACCCGCACCTCGTCGTGCTCGGCGACGCGCAGTGCGGCAAGACCAACCTGCTGCGGCTGGTCGCCCGGTCCATCGTCGACCGGTACACCTCCGACGAGGCCCGGCTGGTGGTCGTCGACTACCGGCGTACGCTGCTCGGCGTCGTGGACGGCGAGCACCTGCTCGACTACACGCCCTCGGCCCAGCCGGCCGTGGCGATCGCCAACGCGCTCCACAAGGCCATGAACGAGCGGCTTCCCGGCCCCGACGTGACCACCGAGCAGCTGCGCAACCGCACCTGGTGGCGCGGCCCCGAGATCTACGTGCTCGTCGACGACTACGACATGGTCGCCACCAGCGGCGGAAACCCGCTGAGCGTGCTGGCCGACCTGCTGCCGCAGGCCCGCGACATCGGGCTGCACCTGGTCGTGGCCCGCCGGTGCGGCGGCGCGTCGCGGGCGATGTTCAGCGATCCGGTGCTGCAGCGGCTCCGCGAGCTCGACTCGCCGGGGCTGCTGATGTCCGGCAACCGCGAGGAGGGCCCGCTGTTCGGCGGCGTACGGCCCGGCGCCCAGCCCCCGGGCCGCGGCACGCTGGTCCGCCGGAGCGACGGCACCAACCTCGTGCAGACCGCTTGGCTCGACCCTCTCTGAAGAATTCTCCGGTCCGCAGTGGACGGTCGTGAACCGGCCGCGCGGAGCCGACGTATTGGTGGCGGATCGACGGGGGTGACAGGCATCCCCGGCCCATCGGTACCGGCTAGGAGGGGATCGTGGCACAGGACGTCACCCACGAGGATGCTGATGCCATCAAGGCAGGCCAACTCGTCCAGGACACAGCGACCAAGATCACGGGGCACGTCGACGACTTCCGCGACGAGGCCGACCTGCTCGTCACCTCCCGGGGCTTCGAGGGCGACGCCGCGGTGAAGTTCCTCCACGAGACGGACACGCTCGCCGACGTGCACGCCAAGCGGCTCATCCGGCGGATCGAGCTGGCGATCGAGAAGCTCAACAAGACCGACGAAGTGCTGCAGAACGTCAACGCGACCATCGCCGGAGACACCAAGAGCATCACCATCAACTACGGGTGAGAAGGAGGCGCCGTGAGCAGCAAGCTCGGGATGAGCTACGCGCAGGCCGAGGAGGCCGCGACGCTCATCGAGAGGTACGGCAAGCGCATCCAGGACGAGGTCGTCGCCCTCAAGGGTGCCCTGGCGCGAGACATCAGCTGGGAGGGCAAGGGTAGGTCCGGCTACAACGCGATGCAGGCGGAGCTGGACGCCGCGGCCCACGAGTTCGGCAACGCCGTGATCACCGCGGCGGACGTCGTCCGCAGGGCACAGCAGGAGATCGACACCGCGGACAAGACCGTCGAGAACTTCTTCCTGGCGTAGCGCGCGCGGGGACAGAGACGGCGCGAAGGGACAGAGACAGTGCGATGTGGACGGTGGGTCGCCGCGCTCGTGGCCGGGTGCCTGGGCGTGCTGCCCGTGGCGCCCGCCGCGGCGGCGGCCGTGCCGTGCGGTCCCCGCGTCACCGACCCGCTCGCCGGGCCGCCGTGGGGGCTGACCCGGCTCCGGCCCGACCTGGCCTGGCCGCTGAGCACAGGTTCGGGGGTCACGGTCGCGGTCGTCGACTCCGGCGTGTCCCCGGATCATCCCACCCTGGCCGGCAAGGTGCGGCCGGGCAAGGACTTCGTCGAGTCCGGCGGCGACGGCGGCTGCGACGAGAACGGCCACGGCACGCTGATCGCCGGCATCATCGCCGGACGGGAGGCCACCAGCGCCGGGTTCCGGTTTCACGGCGTGGCGCCGGACGCCACCATCGTGCCGGTACGGGTGCTGCGGGACCAGCGGCGGTCGACGGAGGGCGACCTGTCCGACCGGATCGCGACCGCGATCAGGTGGGCGGTCGACGTGGGCGGTGCCGACGTCGTCAACCTCTCGCTGACCACACCGCCCAGCCCGCGGCTGGAGGAGGCGGTCGGGTACGCGCTCGGCCGGCGGGTGGTGCTCACCGCCGCCGCCGGCAACCAGGGCGACTCCGATGTGGACCAGCGCGGGTACCCGGCCGCCTACCCCGGCGTGATCGCCGTCGCCGGGGTGAACGAGAAGGACGAGCACGTGGGCAGCTCGGTCGAGGGCGACTACGTCGACGTGGCGGCCCCGGGCGTCGACGTCGCCGGCCCGGCCACCTCCGGCGGCGGCTACCTGTTCACCGCCGACGGCGGCACCAGCTTCGCCACCGCGTACGTGTCCGGTGTGGCCGCGCTGATCCGGGCGTACGACCCGGAGCTGTCGCCGGCGCAGGTGGCGCGCCGGATCACCGAGACCGCCGACCACGCGGCGGACCTGTGGAACCCGCAGGTCGGTCACGGCGTGGTCAATCCGGCGCGGGCCGTGGGGAGCCTGCGCCCCGCCGCACCGGCCGCGGCCAAGGGATCCGGCGGGGGGCGGGTCGCCGCACCGGTGCCGCCGGACGATCCACAAAGGTGGGTGCGGGCGGCCGCCGGCTGGGTCGCGCTCGCCGGCGTCTGCGTCGCGCTGCTCGTGCTCGTCGCCGTACCGGTGGTGCGGCTCGGCCGGCGCCGTGGCTGGCGGTCCGGCGCCCTGCCATGAACGTGAAGAGCGCGCGAGGAGGAGGAAGGCCTTGAGCATCCCTGACCGGCCCGACAGGTTCGGCGCCGACCTGCCCGAGATGGAGGGGGCGGCGAAGCGCGTCGACGACCTCGGCACCCACCTCTCCACGGAGCTGTATCCCGCGATCCTGCCCGGAGTCGAGAGCGTGGTCCGGGTCAACCGGGGCCTGCCCGGCTTCAGCTCGATGGCCGACTTCTTCGACGCCGCCGTCCGCGCGGCCGTCGACCAGGTGGCCGGAGACTTCGCCGCGCAGGCCGGATCGATCAAGCATGGGGCGGCGACGTTCCAGGCGACCGACGACGGGCTGCGGGCCCAGGCCGCCCGGATCTCCGACGGCGTGCGCCCCACCGCGGGACCGGAGGTGGCGTAGTGGGCACCGTGTCCTTCATGGGCCTCAAGCTGTCGCAGAGCGAGCTGGCCACGACGTTCATGGAGCCACTGATCAAGGGACTCCTCACGAGATTCACCGGAGTCCGGACCGACTTCGGCACGACGACCGCGCTGCCCGGCCTGGTCGGTGACACGAAGAACGCGCAACAGCTGCGCAAGGACGCCGCGCTGGGCGCGCTCCGGCAGGTCGTCACCGCGGTGACGCAGGGGCAGCAGACGATCAGCGCGGGCGGCGCGCAGCTGCAGGTCGCGAAGACCCAGCTCCTCGCGACCGAGTCCAGCGCACGGGCCCTCGGCTTCGACGTCCTGCCGAACGGCGTGGTGCGGGTCAGCCAGGCGCAACGCGCCTACTGCCGGGCCCGGTGGGACCACGGCGGCGAAGGGCTGCTGCGCATGTTCGAGGCGTGGGCGGCGCAGTACACCGCGCAGATGAACGGCACGCTGGCCCAGGCGTCCACAGTAGACTCCCAGATCGCCACCGCGCTCGTCTCGCTGGCGACCCAGTACCTGAGCAAGCTGTTCGAGGACAAGCCGGAGAAGCTCGCCACCCCGACGATCCCGACGACCCCGCAGACACCGCCCTCCAACACCACACCCTTCGTTCCCGGCGGCCTCCCCGGTGGCACCGGGACGACTCCGCTACCGGCCGGCGGCACCGACACCGCCCTCACCGGCGCGGGCACCGGCACCGCGCTCGCCGGTGCCGGAGCGCTGGGCGGAGCGGGTGCCCTCGGGGCCGGCTCGGCCGGTGCGGGCCTGGGCGGCGCGGGCCTCGGCGCAGCGGCCGCCGGCGTCGCGGCGGGCATGGCCGGCACCGCCGGAGCCGGTGTGCTCGGCGTGGGAGTGGGCGCGGGCGGCGCCGTCGCGGCCGGTGCGGGACGCGGGTTCGGCGGCGTCGGCATGATGCCGATGGGAGCCGGCGCGCACGGCGGCGCCGGCCAGGGCCAGGGGGAGCACGCGACCGGTGACTGGCTGGTCGACGACGGCGACGCCTGGGATCCGGGCGACGCGCCCGAGGGTGTGATCGCGTGACGGCGGCGGACCCGCGGACCGGGTTCGACGCGGCGATCCGCCGGGTCGGCGAGTTGCGGGTCGACGTCGAGCACCTGCAGAGCTTCGACCCCATCCTCGCCGGCCTCGGCGACGCCGTGCCGTACACGCGCGCCCAGGTGCGGGCGGCGTACGACACGGTCGGCGGTGCCGGTGCCGCCTCCACCGCCCTGGGCAGCGCCGAGATCGAACCGGTCGGCCATGCCGACGGCGTCGACGGCCTGTCGCGGCGGTTGGCGGGTACCCGCGCGGCGGTCCAGGCCAACCTCGCCGACGTGGCGTCCAGCCTGGCGTTCACCGCGGGCGTGATGCGGAAGGTCGCCACCGAGTACAAGACCGCGGACGAGCGCAACCGGATCGCCGCGTCCGAGATCGACAAGCTGCTCCGGCGCCGAAGCTGAAGGGGAACGCATCGTGTCCAGCGCCGCCCCGCCGTGGGAGACCATCGTCAACCAGGTCGTCATCGCCGGCAACTACCACAAGGTCACCGCGGCCGCCGACCAGTGGCGAGCGGCGTTCGGGCAGGTCGACGGCCTGCGCGAGAGGCTCGAGCACCTGTCCCGGACGAGCGCCGAGTCCTGGACCGGCGGCGGCGCGGACGCCTTCCGCGCCCACGTCGCGAAGCTCGTCGACGCGGTCCGGACCACGGCGGACGCGCATCGCTCGGTAGCCGGCGGGCTCGACGCGTGCGCCGGGCACCTGAAGGAGGCGTTCGCGGCGATCCGCGTTCCCGAGTGGATGTACGCGGATATCCAAGCGAAGCAGCAGGCGGTCCTGCGCGGAGGCCAGGTGGCCGGCTACGCGCCCGGTGCCTTCCTGGTCCACTTCGAGCTGGAGTACCCGGGCGCCGACCTGGAGGCCGCCAGGACGGTCCTGCTCGGCTACGAGCAGCAGGCGCAGCAGGCGTACCTGGTGCTGTGCGAGCGCTACCGCGAGACGCTGGCCGGGATGCCCAAGGGCACCCGGGTCACCGCGCCCGCCGCCGCCCGGCCCGACCAGGCGAAGAACCAGGCCGGCAAGGCGCCGGCGACCCAGACCCAGACGCCCTCGCCGCTGTCGAGCGCCCAGCTGCCGGCGGCCGCGACGACACCGGCCCCGACGGTGCCCACGACACCCGGCCTCGACCCGCCGACCCTGCCCGGCCTGAGCGATCCCGACCTGCCCCTGCCCGACCCCGTCGACACGCTGCCCGGAGGCCTCGACCCGCTGGACATCGATCCGGTGACCGTGCCCGACACCCGGCTCGCCGGCGCGGGCGGCGAGCTCGGCGGGTTCGGCGGCGCGGGCGGCGGCGTCGGTGGTGGCGCCGGCGTTGGGGGCGGTGTCAAGGTGCCGTCGCTCGGCGCGCCGGTGAGCCTGCCGGAGAGCATCACGGCTCCGGTGCGGGGCGGCGCGGTGGCCAAGGCGCGCGCCGGTGCTTCCCACTCCGGCGGCGGGCCGGCGATGGCGCCGATGATGGGCGGCTTCGCGCCGGGCGGCCTCCAGCCGGACGCGACGGGGGAGACGACCACGTTGCTGAAGGACATGTCCAACACGTTCGCCGCCGACGACTCGGTCCCGCCGGGCGTCATCGACATATGACCGGAGGTGCGAATGTCCACAGAGGTCGGTGACCTGGCGGCGCTCGAAGCGGCGATCGCCCGGACCAACGCCGAGCTGGCACAGCTGCGGGCCGCGACGTACCAGGGCCAGGACCCGGCCCGCCTCGTGACGGCCGTCGTCGACGGCGAGGGCGTCGTCGTCCGGGTCACGTTCGTACCGGCCATCGGGCGGTACGACCCGGCGGCGGTCGGCGACGCGGTCCGTGCCGCGGTCTCCGCCGCGCAGCAGCGCCTCGGCCAGGCCGTCGGCGCGCTGGCCGCACGCGTGGCACCGGTCGACCAGGACCCGGCGAGGGACGCCACCGGGTTCAGCGGCGCGATACCGGAGGGGGACGAGGGATGAACGCGCACGACGACGGGCCGCTGCTCTACACCCCGCAGGACGAGGAGCGGTACGAGCGGATGTCCCGCGACGCGATCCGCGCGCTCGACGCGGTCGAGGGCGAGTTCCGACGCCTGGCCGCGACACCGGTGGCCGGACGCAGCCGGGACGACCTGGTGAGCGTACGGGTCACCGGGGCGGGCACGGTCACCGAGGTGCGCCTGCGCGCCGGGGCGTTGCACCAGTACAGCCCGGCGCGGCTGGGCGAGGTGGTCACGCGCACCCTGCGGGCGACCCAGCGGCGCGCGCGCGAGGCGTACGAGCGGGCGGTCGAGGAGCTGACCCCGCCCGAGGTGGTCGAGTGCCAGCGGCTGATGCGGCGCTCCTGGACATGGGAGGGACCGTGACAGCCACGGACAGCAGCGGAGCCGTCCGCGTGGTGCTCGGGCACGACGGCCTGCCCGAGTCGGTGAGCGTCGAGGCGGGCTGGCTGCGCGCGCTCGGCTCGGAGCGGTTCGCCACGGCCGTCGGCGAGGCCGCCCGCGCCGCCGTGGAGGCACGCGACGTCGCCGCGCTGGCCGCCGTCGACGAGCGCGACGTCGCCGCGATGTCCACCCTGGTACGCGACCTCGAGCGGGTCATGTCCGGCGACCTCGGCGACGTCCTGTCCGAGGAGCCGGCGCGGCCGCGGCCACTCCCGGAGGTGCTGACCGACGCGCTCGACGTCATGAGCCACATGACCGCGCTGCTGGACCAGGCCCAGGACGGCCCGGCGAGCGGCACCGGTTCCACCGGGTTCGGCAAGCTCGCGCTCACCCTCTCGTCCGACGGCACGCTGGCGTGCGTGGCGGACTCCTACTGGGTGTCCAATTTGGACCCGGCCGAGCTGAACGCGGCGCTGAGCCGCGCGCTGGCGGGGGCCCGGGCAGATCTGGCCGCCGCCACGCCCGCCGTGTCCGGTGCCCGCCTGGACGAGCTCGGCGGCGAGCTGCGGACCGCCCTGCGACACATGATGCGTTCGGACTGATCGAGGAGGATGGTCGTCATGGCTGCAAGCAGCGCCTCAGGGGTCGTTGCCGTCACCGTCAAGGAGATCCGGGACATCGCGGCGATGTGGCACGGCCCGAGCGGCACGGGTGGCGTGTCGGCCAAGCTGAAGGAGATCGGCACGCTGGTACAGGGCATGAAGGTCAAGGGCGGCGCCGCGGACACCAACCTGTTTCCCAACAGCCTTCCCAAGTACTCCGCCGTGGTGGCCTCGGCGGACCGCTCCTGCCAGCAGGGCACCGCCATCACCGACGGCATGGGCATCGCGATGGAGGCCGCCGCGTTCGTCTTCGACCGCGCCAACGTCGAGGCGCTCGCCGCGGTCGCCCGGCTGTCGCAGAAGATCCAGGAACTGGGGAACATGCCATGAGCGGCGACGAGGCCCTGGCGCCGGGGCGGCTGGCCGGCCTGACCCCGGACGCGCTGGCGGATCTGCTGCTCAACGAGGCGAGCCTGCAGGCGAGCACGCTCAGCGACGCGTGGGACAAGGTGAAGAACGGCCTCGACCAGGCCGTGAAGACGGTCAAGGGTTGGTACGACTCGCTTGTCGCCCAGCTCAACAGCTGGCTCAACCAGGCGTGGCAGTGGATCCAGTCCTTCTGGGACAACAACGTGAAGCCCTGGATCGACGCGGTCATAAAGCTGTGGGACCAGGTCGTCGAGGTCGTGACGAGCGCCGCCAAGACGCTCGCCAACGTCGTGACCGACATCCAGCTGCTGTTCGACATCCACAGCGACCTCGTGCAGTGGACGACCGTCCAGCGGCGCGCCCAGGCCTGGTCCGGCGAGGTCGAGGCGTTCCACATCGACCACGGCTTCGAGTTCGAGGGGAAGGCCTCCAGCCGCGACTGGATCGGCGCGGCCGCGGACTCCTACGCCAGCGTCTGGCCCTACCAGGTCAAGGCCGGCAACCGCCTCACGCAGATCGCCGGCGAGAGCGCGACCAACCTCACCCGGCTCCTCACGGTCGGCACAGCGCTGTACGTGGCCTGGGGGATGGTCTTCCTCCAGCTGGGCATGATCTTCGCGATGGACGCCGCCCTGTCCCGCTGGCGCGGAAAGAAGGGCGAGACCTCGGCCGGCGACGGCGACGTCCGCACCCTGATGCGGCTGCTCGCCACCGTCGGCGTAGCCCGGATGGCCCTCCGGCGGGTGGACGAGCAGACCGCACGCGCGCTGGAGACCACGCTCAACAACCGCGTCGGCATGGGCAGCGGCGACCGGAGCTGGCACAACCCGCTGGCCCGCTCGGAGTTCCTACACCCGGTCGTGGACAACGGCACGGTATGGGTCGAGGCCGGAAAAAACGTCAGGACACGAGACTAGAGACCTTTCGGGATTGAGGTCAGCGTTTGTCCACAATGCCGCGACCCGCCACGCCGGCCCCGACCGAGCCGGGCGGGCCCCGATCGCGGGCAGTAGCCAATGTGCCCGGTAAATGGCGCCAGGTTCGCGATCTAGAGAGCTTTCGGCGTCGGGGTGACACCTTGGCCCGCCTGGCGGCGAAAACCCTTTCCAACCAAAGAGATTTGGGCTACCGCGATGTCCGTCGTGGTCCGGACCGTCGCTCCCGCGGCCTCACCCTGCTCGGTTGGGCGATCTCACCCCAGCCGGCTACGCCAGCCCTGAAGGCCTGGCCGGGTCTGATGCTTTGGTGCGTGGCCAGCGGCGGATCGGTGTGGCCGCGGGAGCAACGGCTCGACCAGACGGACATTGCGATAGCCCAAATGGTCGAAATGTGCGAGTGCCGCCGCACCGCCGGTAACGTAGCGTAATCAGGTCCGGGGCGTAGATGTGAATCTAGAACGGTTAGGGTCGATATAGCGCCCTAACCGTTCTAGATCGCGAAACCTGGTGCCGGTTACCCGGCACAGTGGCTACTGCCCGCGACCGGGGCCCGCCCGGCTCGGTCGGCGCCGGCCTGGCGGGTTGCGAGATTGTGGACAAACGCTGACCTCAACCCCGAAAGTGCGGTGCGGCGACACCCGCACATTTCGACTGGATAGAGACTGCTCCGAGAAGAAGATTTCCCGGTCCGCGACTGACGCGGGCCCGGGAGATTCCTTTGAAGTGGATCTCAGGGGTACCAGATGACGTGGCGGGACCAGCCGTTCTGGTTGACGACGCGCACCATGTCGTCGATGACCCACTGTTTGAGGTCTCGGGTGTCCAGGATGACGACCCGGTCGCGCCGTATCTCGTCCAGGATGTTTTCCTCGAAGCGCGTCGACCGGTATACGCCGCGCTCGCCCGGGACCAGGTCCTTCCAGGTCTTGACGTCGTAGTGGACCTGCTTGCCGTCGACGGTGGCGACGAAGTCGCCCTTGCCGGAGACGGGCGGCCGGTCGACGTCGCGGGGGAGCAGGCCCCGCTCGCGCATGTCCAGCGCGGTCCTGGCCTCCTCCTCGGAGCCGGGATGGACCCGCTTCTGGTCGGGGTCGTGGCGGAAGCGTGCGTAGTCGTCGGCGTACTTTCGCTCCAGCACCGCCCGCCGGTCCTCGAGCTTGCGCCACTTCGCCTGGTCGAGCGGCGACCTGCGGTCGGCCGGCGTGGCGGGGCTGCCGCGTTTCGGGCCGCCGCGCGCGTTGGGCAGGCGGTCGGCCGGGCGTAGCTTCGGGCCGGCCAGCTTGAACAGGCCCTTGGCGGCGCCGCCCACCCGGGGCGGGCGCCGGGTGGAGCCTCCGGTGAAGCGGCGTTTGGACATCAGAGCAGGTCTCCACTGAGGACTTTGGCGACCGCGAGGTCGGTCAGCTCGTCGAGGATCTGCTTGGCCGCCCAGCGCAGCAGCGGGGTGGCGAGCAGCGCGCCGCCGAAGGTGAAGAACGCCCCGTACACGACGATCCCGGCGGTCACGGCAAGCGAGCCGATCTCCGTGATGATCTTCAGCTTGTACAGGGTGACGATCGTCGACGCCGTGTAGAGGCCCTGGGCGATCAGGGCGGCCGCCCGCGCGCCGTCGCGGACGGTGGCGGCCGGTGCGTTCGGCGCGGTCCACCTCGCCCGGAAGGCGTCGACGCCGACGCCGAGGTTGGCGCTCAGCAGCGCGCCGGCGTGCCGGTCGACCTCGCCGGCGAGCTTGCCCAGCTCCTCGCTGAGCGCGAGCCACGCGTCGCCCATGGCGTGGAGCTTGTCCTCGTCGCTGTCCGGCCAGTCGATGCCGACCAGGGACAGGACGGACACCACCTCGGGCGGCGGCGCGATCGTCATAGCGGGGGCCGGGGCCCGGAGTACAGCTCGTCGATGGCCGCCGCGAGCTTCTTGACGTCGGACTCCATCGTGCGCCGGGCCTCCTCGACGATCTCGACCGAGCCGTCGAGCGCCGACACGTAGTCGCCGAGGACCTCGGCGTGGTTTTCGTAGCAGCCCAGTGCCAGGTCGTGCACGGCCTGGTACAGCTCGCCGATCACGCTGCCCACCGGCCCGGTGCCCCACGGGCTCCCCAGGCCGCCGACCGCCTTCTCCAGGGCGCCGACGGCGTTGGTCAACCGCTCCGCGGCGGCGTCGAGCCCGGTCGCGCAGGCTTCGAGCGGCGTGGTGTCGAGGCGGACGTCGTTCACCGCTGCCCCAGCCGCCGGTACTGCTCGGCCGCCCGGTCGATCGACTGGGCTGCCCGCCGGAGCGCGTGCAGGCCCAGCTCTTCCACCTGCTCCATATCGGAGGCCAGGGCGTCGAGGTCGACCTCGGGCATGGCCGCGGCGTAGGCGGACCGCAGGTCGTCGATGGCCGCGTTGGCCGCCTTGGCGAACTCCTCCGCCAGCGACGCCGACGGCATCCGCATGACCTTCGGATCGAGCTCGACGCGGGCGATCCGGCCGCCGGCCGCGACCACCCGGACCAGGCCGCCGGCCGCGGTGCCCTCACCCCGCATCCCGTCTTCGCCGGCCGGCCCGCCGGACCACCGCTCGGCGAGCTCGCGGACCTCCCGCCGCGCCCGGGCGAGCGCCTCGTCGGCGCCGTCGAGGCCGCCGTGCCTACCGGAGCCGCTGTGCCCACCGGAACCCGAAACCATAGGTCGGCATCGTATCGACCGCGCGCAATCGTGGGCGGCCACCCGCGCGGGGCACCGGGATACTATGTGGACCCAGGCGTTCCGGGGAGGTCGTGAGGCGTGGCCAGTGGACTGAGCCGGGTCACGGTCGTCGCGCCGCGCAGCCGGGTCGACCTGGCGCTGCCGTCCGACGTGCCGCTGGCCGACCTGCTGCCGACGGTGCTCCGCTACGCCGGCACCGACCTGGCCGAAGACGCCGCCGCGCGGCACGGGTGGACCCTGTCCCGGCTGGGCGGGGTGGTGCTCGACAGCTCGCACACCCCGGCGCAGCTCGACGTGCGCGACGGGGAGCTGCTCTACCTGCGCCCGCGCGGTGACGACGCCCCGCGCCTCGTCTTCGACGACGTGGTCGACGCGGTCGCGACCGCGGCCCGCGACCGGGCCGGGCGCTGGACCCCGGCCACCACCCGGGTCGTCGGCCTGGCGGTCGGCACGCTGGTGCTGCTGGCCGGCGCGGCCGGTGTCCTGCTGGCCGGGCCGCCGCACCCGGCCGGCGCGGCGACCGGGCTGGCGATGGCGGCGGTGCTCACGATCGTCGCGGTCGTCATGGCCCGCGCGGTCGGCGACCGGCGGGCCGCGATCGCGTTCGCGCTGGACGGCATCGGGTACGCGGGCGTGGGCGGGTTGCTGCTGCTGGCCGGCGACCGGTCGATCGGCGACCTGTCCGCGCCGCACGTCCTCGTCGCCGCCACGATGGTGGTGGTGTTCACCGTGGTGGCCGCGGTCGGGGTGGCCGACGCGGGGCCGGTCTTCCTGTGCGTGGGCATCTGCGCGGCCGGCCTGTTCGTGGCCGCGGCCGTCGCGTCGGTGTCCGGCGCCGGGGTCGCCACGTCCGCGGCGGTCACCGTCACGGTGGCGCTGGCGTTCCTGCCGGTGCTGCCGATGCTCGCCTACCGGCTGGGCCGGCTGCCGATGCCGTCGCTGCCGGGCGACGCCGACCAGCTGCGCCGGGACGACGAGCCGGTCGACGCGATGCGGGTGCTCGGCCTGGCCGACCGTGCCGACGACTACCTGGCGGCGCTGCTCACCGCGCTCTCGGTCGTCGGAGGGGTCGCGGCGGTGGCGGTCTGGTCCGGCGGCGTCCCCGGCGTCGCACTGTCCACTGTGCTCGGTCTGCTGTTCCTGGCCCGGGCGCGCTGGTTCGGCCAGCGGAAGCAGCGGCTGCCGCTGCTCGTCTCCGGCGTCGTGGCGCTCTCCGCCGCGGCGGTGACCGTCGCCGTGGAGCACCCGGGCGCCCGCCTGCTCGTCGCGGTGGCGGCGGCGGTGGCGGTCGCCGGGGCCAGCGTCGGGTTCGCGCTCGCGGCCGGCCGGCGGCCGAGCTCGCCGCTGTGGGGCCGCGCGCTCGACATGTTCGAGGTGGTGCTGATCCTCGCGGTGATCCCACTGGCGCTGTGGGTGGCCGATCTGTACTCGTGGATCCGTTCCATCCGCGGCTGAGCCGAACCGGGCCGCCCGCCGGCACGTAGAAGGTGCGTGGCGGACGGGACGACGTCGTACCGGTGGGCGGTGCTCTGCGCCGGCACCGCGGCGCAGGTGACCGCGGGGGCGTTCGTGCAGGGCCTGCCGGCGGTCGGGCCGCTGCTCCGCACCGAGCTGGGGCTGACCCTCGCCGGCGTCGGCGTGATCCTGGCCTGCCCGATGGTCGGCGTCGTCTCGGCGCTGCTGCTGTGGGGCCGGGTCTGCGACCGGTACGGCGAGCACAACACCATGGGCGCCGGGCTGGCGCTGGCCGGCCTGCTGCTGGCGACGGCCGCCGCCGCGACGCCGTCCCCGGTGGCCGTGGCGGTGCTGCTCGCGCTGGCCGGCGCCGCGACCGCGAGCGTCTGCGTGGCCAGCGGCAGCGCGGTGCTGGCCTGGTTTCCCCGGCGGCGGCGCGGCCTCGCGATGGGGGTACGCGCCTGCGGGCTGCCCGCCGGCGCCGGCCTCGCCGCCGCGACGCTGCCGGCTGTCGCCCACCACGCGACGCTCGCCGCCGCGTTCGGCGCGCTCGCGGCCGCCTGCCTCGCGATCGGCATCGTCGTGGTGACGGTGGTCCGCGAGCCGGACGGCGGCGTGCCCGTGCCGGCCGCGCGGGCACCGTCCACAGTGTCCGACCCGCGGCTGCTGCGGCTGTCGCTCGCGAGTGGACTGCTGGTGCTGCCGCAGGTCGGCATCACCGCCCTTCTCGCGCTCTTCCTGGTCGACCACGGCGGCCTGGGCCTGGCCACGGCGGCCGGCGTGGTGACCGCGGCGCAGGCGCTCGGCGTGTGCGGCCGGGTCGCGGCCGGAGTGTGGTCGGACGCGATCGGCTCGCGGCTGCGCCCGGTGCGGGCCGTGGCGGCCGCCGCCGTCCCGCTCACCCTCCTCGCCGCCCTGCTCGTCGACGCGCCGGTGCTGCCGCTCGTCGGTACGCTGCTGGCGCTCAGCGCGACGATCCTGTGCTGGAACGGCGTGGCCAACAGCGCGGCCGGCGAGCTGGCCGCGCCGGGTCGGGCGGCGAGCGCGCTCGCCGTGCAGAACACCGCCATCTTCGGCGGCTCCGTGCTGGCCGCGCCGCTCGGTGCCGCGCTCGCGCAGTTCGCCGGCTGGCAGGTCGCGTTCGCGGCGCTCACCGTGCCGGCGGCGGCCGCCGCGCTGGTGCTGACCCCGATGGTGCGGGCCGCGGCGGTGCCAGTGCCGGCGCCAGCCGCGGTGCCGGTGCCGGTGCCGGCGGCGGTGTCGGTGCCGCGACCTTTCAGCCACACCTGAAAGCTCTTGCCGGGCCACTCCCGCGGCCCGGATCCTCGGCGCCATGCCCGTGACGATCCACAAGCGTGCCACCTGGGCGGCGTACGTCGACGCGATGCACCGGGTGCACGCCGCCTCGGACCCGGTACCCAGCGCCAACCCCTGGAACCCGACCGTCGGTGTGTTCGTCCACCACCGTGGGCCGGCGCCGCTCGGCGGCGGCGACTACGTGACGGAGGAGGACTGCCTGGAGGACATCGCCAACGTCTACATGGACCACGTGTCCGACGACGAGTTCAACGGCGACATCGCGTACAACTTCTTCGTCTGCCAGCACGGCAACATCTACGAGGGCCGGGGGTACGAGCGGGGCGAGGCGAACTCGCCGGGCTACGTCGGTGAGATCGGCCGCAACACCGGCTTCTACTCCATCTGCGCGCTGATGCAGACCAACCACACGGCCAACGAGCCGCTGCTGCGCGCGTTCCGGGCGCTCATCCAGCACCTGCGCACGGAGGCGCCGCGCCGGACCGGCCTGCGGATCCTGCCGCACTCCTTCGAGAACCCGTCGACGGCGTGCCCGGGAAACATGTCGATGTACGCCAAGGAAGGCTCCACGATCGACCCGGCGGTGCCCTGGATCGGGGTCGGCGACCTGCATGTGTACAACGCCCAGCGCTGGGTGAACGCCACCTACGCCGGCGTCGCGCCGGGATACGTCTGGTGCTCGGAGAACGGGCGCACCGGCTGGTCCACCGTGCTCTCCCTGACCCAGGGGCTGCAGCACGAGCTGGGCATCTCGCCGACCGTGCAGAACTTCGGGCCGGGCACGTTCAACGCGGTCAAGGCCCGCAACAAGCTGCCCCACCAGGAGAGCAACTCGAACCTCATCCACATCTACAACGGCGCGCTGTTCTGCAAGGGGTACTGGACCTCGGTCGACCAGGGCCTGTGGACCGGCGACTCGCAGGAGGCCCTGCAGACGCTGTACACCCACGCCGGCCTCTCCTACGCGGACACGACGATGCGGCAGAAGATGTGGCCGCACATCGTCAAGGCGCTGATGCGGATGGACCAGTTCCGCCTCGTGCCCGGCGCCGACCCCGAGATCCAGAACATCCAGCGGCGCCTGAACGTCCGCTACGTCGCCGGGGTCGGCATCCCCGCGATGAGCCTGGTGCCCTGCGACGGCATCTACTCCCGCGACGTGCAGCAGGGCCTGATGATGGGGTTGCAGTACGAGCTCGGCCTCGACATCAACGCCATCAACGGCAACTTCGGCCCGGGTACCCAGGCCGGGCTGCGCGGGCGGGGCTCCGGCACGCTCACCGGCGACCTGCGTTACATCTTCCGGTCGGCGTGCTACTTCAACTCGCCCACCTGGCTGCGCGAGGGCAACAACTACGTGCCGCTGAGCTACCTGGCCAGCGACATCGGCAGCGACTTCGGCAGCGGCACGCACATCGACTGGGTGCGGACCTTCCAGGACTTCTCGCAGATACCCATCACCGGCACCAACGACTACACCACCTGGGCGCAGCTGCTCGTCTCCTCCGGCGACACCACCCGACCCGCCACCGGCTGCGACTGCATCACCGAGATCACCGCCGCGCGCGGCGCGCAGCTCTACGCCGCCGGCTACCGGATCGTGGGCCGCTACCTCGACGAGCACCTGCCGCCGACCGACCCGTCCTACCTCGGCAAGGCGCTCAAGCCCGGCGAGCCGCAGACCATCCTGAACGCCGGCCTGCGCCTCTTCCCGATCTTCCAGTACAACGGCCGGCCGCTCGACAACTTCACCTTCGACAAGGGGTACGACCAGGGCAAGAAGGCGCACCAGAAGGCGGTCGAGCACCGCATCCCGGCGGACAGCTGCATCTACTTCGCGGTCGACTACGACGCCATGGACTCCGACATCGACAGCAACGTCAAGCCGTACTTCCAGGGCGTCAAGGCCGGCCTCGCCGAGCTGGGCAACCGCTACGCCTTCGGCGTCTACGGCTCCCGCAACGTGTGCAGCCGCATCTCGGCGGAGGTCGGTGCCCGCTGGTCGCTGGTCTCCGGCATGTCCTGGGGCTTCTCCGGCAACCTCGGCTTCCCGATGCCGAAGAACTGGGCGTTCAACCAGATCCGGGAGTACGAGTTCCAGCCCGGGTGGGGCCTGGACCACGACGTCTGGCGGCAGGGCGCCGATCCCGGCGTGTCCACCCTCGCCCCGGTCTAGCCCCGTCAGGCCGTCAGTCTCGTCAGCCGTCAGCTCCGTCAGCTCCGTCAGCTTCGTTAGTGAGGAACGCCATGATCAGCCGACGCAGTCTTCTCGGCGCCGCGGCCGGTGCCGGTGTGCTCGCCGCCGTCACGCCCGCCGTCCCCGCGCACGCCGACCCGGCGGGGCGGTGGACCAAGGGCACGTCCGCCAACGGCTGGCGGATCGACCCGGCCGCCGTCGCCAGGTACCGGATCGAAGGGTCCGTGGCCTCGGTGACCCTGCGCGAGGGCGCGGTGGCGGCGGTGCTGCTGCACGTCGCGCGCCGCTGGCACTACGAGATCGCGCCGCTGGACACGGGGGAGGGCGGTGGCGTCGCCGGCTACACCGCCAACCGTGCCGTGCGGGCGGGCTACGAGTCCAACTACCTCTCCGGCACCGCCGTCGCCCTGCACCCCACCGCCTACCCGGTGGGCGGCAGCGAGGGGCTGTGGCCGCACCACGAGCTGATCGTGCGGGACATCCTCGTCGACTGCGAGGGCACGGTCGTGTGGGGCGGCGACCTGGCGCCGGCCAAGGCGTCGCACTTCCACATCGCGGCCCGCCGCGGCGACAAGACGCTGGCCCGGGTCGCCGCGCGGCTGGACACGAGCAGCCAGGCCGAGTTCACCGCGCAGACGGCGGGCAACGTCGCCGACCCCGCGACGCCGGAGCGCCGCGAGAAGGCCCGGAAGCTACCCCGCCCGCGCTGACGGGGGAGCGGGCGCGGCGCCCAGCAGCGCCGCGCCCAGCGGGGTGATCGTGTGCAGGACCGCCTTGCCGGCCCGGCTGCTGCGGATCAGCCGGGCCTCGCGCAGCACCGCGGTGTGCTGGCTGATCGAGGCGACGCTCACCCCGACCCGGCGGGCCAGCTCCGACGTGGTCCGGCCGTCGCCGATCGACTCCAGCACCGAGGTGCGGGTCTGCCCGATCAGCGCGGTCAGGTCGGTGTCCGCGGCGCGCGTGCCCACGCCGAGGCGGAGCTCGTTTTCCACCGGGTAGACAAGCACCGGCGGCAGCGACGTGTCGCGCAGGACGTCGGGCGACCCCCACGACAGGTACGAGGGCATCAGCAGCAGGCCCCGGCCGGACAGGTGCACCGACTGCTCGAACGACACGTCGATCTCCAGCACCGGGGGCTCCCAGCGCATCATCGGCCGGTAGCTGTGCAGCAGGCCCTCGCAGCCCTCCTCCAGCAGCACCCGGGCGCGCCGGGACCGGTCGGCCTCCACGGCGGCCCGCGCCTCCGGCCAGATCGGCTCCACCACGGCCGCGTGCTGCGAGCGGATCGCCCCGGCCAGCCGCTCGAGGGTCTCCCGGTCGCCCTCGGCGAGCCGGCGCATCCAGGCGGGTGTCGGGCGGCCGAGCCGGGCCAGCGCGGACATGTCGGTGCGCAGCCGGGACACCGGCGTGGAGAGCAGCGCCTCCAACCCGGCCGGGAGCCCCTGCAGGCCCTCGGCCGGGGTGAGGAAGTCGGGGTAGTAGGCGAACTGCACCAGCGGGAGCAGCAGCTCCAGGTCGGCCCGGCGGCTGGCCCGCAGCGCGTGCGCCCGCCACCGCCCGAACACCGGCTCGGGGCCCGGGCGGCGCAGGCGGAACAGGCTGAACACCGTCTCCCACAAGGGATCAGGGTTGGCGGCGATCCGGACCCGGCCAATATCGTCCGGCGTGAAGTGGATGCGTATCACGTCGGCCCCCCGTCGACGCCCAGCGCGTTGACGTGAGTGTATGTGTAGGGCGGCCGGACCCGGCAGTCGTCCGAAAGGCCATCACCACCACGAGGTGCATTCGAACACGTCGTAGTCGTTCCAGTTCGGACCCTCGTAGCCGTACCCGTAGCAGGCCCGCAGCGTGCGCGTCCAGCGTGCCATCGGGGTCCACTCCTGGGAGCTGTGGCCGATCGGGTGCGTGTACAGGATCTGCCCGTCGCTGGACTGCAGGAACGTCGTCGTGCCGTACCGCGCGTTGCCCGGCTGCGTGTGGCGGGTCCAGGCCCCGCCGCAGGCGGCGGAGAAGCGCAGCTCGATGCGGATGCTCGTCTTGGAGGCGGTGAACTCGCGCACGTTCGTCGGCGAGGTGCACCCGTTGGTGTTGGGGTCGACCCCGTCGCACGCGTAGCACTGCGCGAGGGCGGGTTGCGCGGCCACGGCCGGCGCCACGGCGCCGATCGTCACGACCATCGCCAGGTACGCGACGAGACGGCGCCTTACTCCGGTCAGGACCATGTTTTCCTCCGATACGCCTGGTGGTTGCCTCAGCGCGGTCAGCATCGCGATCCGTGAATCCGCCCGACAAGACGTTTAAACCGAGGCCGAAGTGTCGGACCCGGGTGCCAGACTGGCGCGATGACGTGGAGGCCGGACGAGGAGGCGCTGCGGGGGCGGGTGGCCGTCGTGGCCGGTGCGACCCGGGGAGCCGGGCGGGGCATCGCGATGGCGCTGGGCGAGGCGGGCGCGACCGTCGTCTGCACGGGCCGCAGCAGCACCACCCGCACGCTCAGGTCCGACTACGACCGCCCGGAGACCATCGAGGAGACCGCCGACCTGGTCACCGGCCTGGGCGGCACCGGCGTGGCGCACGCCGTCGACCACCTCGACCCGGAGCGGGTGCGCGCGCTGGCCGGGCGGCTCCGCGCCGACTACGGCCACATCGACGTCCTGGTCAACAACATCTGGGGCGCCGAGCAGCTCAAGGGCGGCCCCGCCGAGTGGGATACGCCCATCTGGGAGCACGACCTCGACAAGGGCCTGCGCATCCTCCGCCTGGCCGTCGACACCCACCTGATCACCTCGCACCACCTGCTGCCACTGCTGATCGACAAGCCGGGCGGGCTGCTGGTCGAGGTCACCGACGGCACCGCCGACTACAACGCCGACCACTACCGGATCTCGGTCTTCTACGACCTGGCGAAGGCGTCGGTCAACAGGCTGGCGTTCGCGCAGGGCCACGAGCTCGCCCCGCACGGCGCCACCGCGGTCGCGCTCACGCCTGGGTGGCTGCGCTCGGAGATGATGCTGGAGGCGTTCGGCGTGACCGAGGAGACCTGGCGCGACGCCCTCACGGCCGGCGCCCCGCCCGGCTTCGCCGCCTCAGAGTCGCCGCGCTACGTGGGCCGTGCGGTCGCCGCGCTCGCCGCCGACCCCGAGCGGTCGCGGTGGCAGCAGCGCTCCGTCTCCGCGGCCGACCTGGCCCGCGCCTACGGCTTCACCGACGTCGACGGCACCCAGCCCGACGCCTGGGCACACATCTAGCGAGGGGAATATTTCCCGGGTCCGCGTCAGCCACGGACCGCCGCTCCCGCCGGAGACCGCGGCGGCCGGCGGCTCGCCAGGGCTCGCCGAAACCCCCGGCCCCCACTGCCACCTCCGCGCACCAAGCCCCACCCGCCGTCGGACGCCGCGTCACCGAGCGAGGGGTAACCCTTCGCGATCTATTGAGCTTTAGGAGTCTGTCCGTCGGGGGTCCACGCCTCGCCGTCCGCGTCTTGGCGATCTCACCCCGCCCGGAAGGCCGGGCGGACCTGCGCGCGGGGATGTCTTGGCGCGTGGCCAGCGGCGAACGGGACGACGCCGTAGGGAGCAGCGGTCTGGACCACGACGGACAGAGCGGTAGCCCGAAATAGTCGAAATATGCAGCTCCACCGCACCGCGGTAACGTAGCGTGACGGGGTTAGAGGCGCAGTTTCGCGATCTAGAACGGTTAGGGTCGATATAGCGCCATAACCGTTCTAGATCGCGAACTTGACGCCCGTCACCCACGGCGGTGGCTACTGCCCGCGACCGAGGCCGGCCCCACCCGGTCGCCGCCGGCGTGGCGGCTTAGGGCATTGTGGACAGGCGCTCGCCTCAACCCCGAAAAGGCTACACATCGCTAGTCTTCGTGCGCCTACTCACAGCGGTGGTTCGCTTCGTCGGCGGCCTTGGGGTAGCGACTTGTCGTCGGCATGCCCCGTGATCATCGGCCGGGATTCGCGGCGCGGGCCCGGGATCCGCGGAAGAGCACTGTGGACAGTGTCGCGAACCTCGATGGCGAAAGGTCCACACAGCCGGATAGCCGCGTTACGGCCGTCCCGCGGGAACGGCGCGGCATGGGCTTGGTGCGCGGAGGTGGCAGCGGAGGCCGGGGATCTCGGCGAGCCCTGGCGAGCCGCCGGCCGTAGCGGTCTCCGGCGGGAGCGGCGGCCAGTGGCTGACGCGGACCCGGGAAATCTTCTTCTCGGAAACGCTCGCGGCCTGGGTTGTTGATCAGGGAGCTGGTGTCATGGCACGCCGGCAGACCCGCCCGCCAAGTCCCTGATCGACAGCGGGAAGCTCGAGTGGGGCTCGAGGTCAAGAGCCGACGCCGAGCCTGCCGCCCATCTCGCCGTTTCCGCCCGGCCCGCCGACCAACCTGACGGCGACCGCGGTGACGTTGAGCTGGACCGCCTCGACGCGCGGCTGCTGCCCGATCGCCGGTTACGAGATCACTTACTACCAGTCGGCAACGTCACGACCGCGACGGTCACGGCGAGCATCGCGCGCACGAAGCAGTACACGTTCTCGGTCCTCGCGCGGGACGACAAGCGGCTCACCTCGGCGTGGAGCGCCCGGGTCACCCAGACCGGCGCGCTCGTCACCGCGCAGCACCAGGACTGGAACGCGACGATCCCGGTGGGCGGGAGCGTCACGTTCGGCGTGCGGGGGACGTGGACGGCCAGCAACGCCGCGCCGGCCGCGTTTGCGCTCAACGGCACCGGCTGCGTCGTCACCGCCTGACATCGGGGCGGGCCGCCCGCCGCCGCGCGGGGGTGTGGCGGATCCTGAGCAGGTCGCCGGGCTGGCAGTCGAGCGCCTCGCACAGCGCGGTCAGCGTGCTGAAGCGGATCGCGCGGGCCCGGCCGTTTTTGAGGATCGACAGGTTGGCGAGCGTGACGCCCACCTGGGCGGAGAGCTCGGTCAGGCTCATGCCGCGGTCGGCGAGCAGCTTGTCAAGGTGCACCTCCACCCGGTGCTCCTCCTCGGCCGGCATCAGATCACGCCGTCCAGCTCGACCCGCATGCGCAGGCCGCGGCTGACGACCTCGGCGATGGCGAGGAACGCGACGCCGACCAGCCACCAGCCGCTCCACACGAAACCGCCGACCGCGCCGTCGACGATCGGGCCGACCAGGGCCTTGAAGGCGAGCGCCTCGATCACGTCGGCCGCGATGCCGCCGACGATGACGGTGATGCCGAGCTGGCGCAGCAGCCGCACGTTGCCGGCGGTGAAGGGGTCGCCCCGGCGGGCCTGGCGCACGACGCGCACCAGCAGGAACAGCATCGTGACGACCACGCACTTGGTGGGCAGCGACGTGGCCACGTGCAGCAGGGTCTGGGTGGCCGTGGGCTCCTCGACCAGCGCGCGCACGTGGGCCGACGCGTCGACGCTGACGCCGTCGGGCAGGCGGTCGGGGCCGGTCAGGCGGCCGGCCTGGTCGAGCGGCACCCACACGGTGAACCGCGCGCTGGGTGCCGTGACGACCTGGACCAGGGCCGCGATGCCGACGAAGACGAGCCCGGCCACCAGACCGAACCACAGCAGGCCCAACCAGTGCAGCCGCGCCACGCGCTCCTGGATAGCCACGGCGGCGCCTCCCGTCGATATCGAAAAGCGATACATCGATAGTCGATATGGGAGGCGCCGTTGTCAAGCGTTACCGGGGCGGATCCGCCGACTCCCACGCGGGCAGCGGGAGCGGCTCGCCGAGCAGGAACGCGCGGACCAGGCCCTGGTACAGCGCGGGCTTGTCGCTGGCGACGGCGTGGCCGGCGCCCTCGACGTACACGAGCGTGGCGTCCGGGAGCGTGCGCCGGTAGTCGTAGGTCACCGCCCACTTCTTGTAGTCACCCTCGGCGCGGACCACGAGCGCCGGCACGTGTACCGCGCGCAGGGCCGGCCGCGGGTCCGCGACGGTCTCGGCGTCGGTGCTGGTGAACTGGTTGACCCAGAAGCCGGGCGCGTTGGCCGGGGCGGTCAGCGGGGGAGCGCCGGGGTACTGCGCGGCCGGCGCCGCGGTCTCCAGGATCTGGCGCAGCATCTGGTCCGCCTCGGCGTCGGTGAGCAGCGCGTGCGCGGCACGCGGGTTGATCGCCTGCAGCAGGGTGGCGGCGAGGAAGCGGGGCCGGTACGCCAGCGCGTCGATCTCGTCCTCCTGGGCCGGGGTGAGCTTGTCCCAGATGTCGCCGGTCTTCCCGTCCGGGAACGCGCCCTCCCACAGCGCCCCCGGCGACGTGAACACCACGCGGGCGACCCGGTCGGGGTGGGCGGCCAGGTAGTGGGCGGCCAGGGTGGCGCCCCACGACGCGCCTACCAGGATCACCCGCTCCGCGCCGATCGCCTGCCGCACCGCCTCCAGGTCGGCGACGTGGCGGGCCACCGTGTACCCCGTGGGGTCGGCGAGGCGGGTGGAGCGGCCGGCGCCGAGCTGGTCGTACTCGTACACGTCGAAGCCGTCCGCGGCGAGCGCCCGGTCCATGTCGTCGATGCCGTCGCCCGGCGTGCCCGGCCCGCCGTGCAGGGCGATGACCGGCGTGGGACGGCGCTTGCCGCGGGCCGGCTCCATCGCGTACGCGAGCCGGGAGCCGGTCGGCAGGTCCCAGTAGCGGGTGCCGGCGGGCGCGGGCGAGGCGGCGCCGGTGGGCAGCGGCTCGAAGACGGCCACGGTCGCGAGCCCGGCGGTGGCGACGGCGAGGACGCCCGCGAGCACGGCGGCGGCGAGCGCCGGCCGCGCGGTCGTGACGCGCCGTCCGTCAGCGGCCGGACCGGTGCCGGCGGAAACGGCGGCCGAGCCGGTCGCGCGTCGCCTGGTGAGGAGCGCGAAGGCCGGCCACGCGACAAGGAACGCGGTCCCGGTCAGCGCGGCGAGCGCGGCGGCGGCGAGGAGCGGGATCGTGGCGGTGGCGAGCGCGGCGCCGAGGAAGGCGAGGGCCCCGGCGCCGGCGGCGAGCGGGAGCGCGAGGAGCAGCAGCGTGACGCCGGCGGCGCGGCGCAGGAGTGTGCGAACCATGGCTAGAACGCTATGCGGACAAAGTGGACTTTCCGTCGTGCCGTGGAACGGTTGTGCGACGCCCGCGGGCACCCGTCGCGCGGGGTGGCACCCCCGCCGCGCGGCGGGGTCCAGGGCCTGTCTCCTGGGTCTCGGTGGACCTCGCCTCGCTCCACCGAGACCCAGGAGACAGGCCCTAAGGCATGCCGGGGCGGATCAGGCCGGTCTCGTACGCCGCGATCGTGGCCTGCACGCGGTCGCGCACGCCGAGCTTGCCGAGGATGACCGCGACGTGGTCCTTCACCGTGGCGGGGCTGATGCCGAGGGTGGCCGCGGCCTCCACGTTGGACAGTCCACGCGCGACCTGGCGGAGCACGTCGGTCTCGCGCGGGGTGAGCGAGGCGAGGCGGGCCGCGTCGCCCGGGCCGGGGCCGGCCGCGAGCCTGTCGATCAGCCGCCGGGTCACGCCCGGGTCGAGCAGCGCGTCGCCGCCGGCCACCACGCGGACCGCGTCGACCACGCGCTCCGGGTCGGCGTCCTTGAGCACGAAGCCGGCCGCACCGGCCCGGAGCGCGGCGAAGACGTACTCGTCCAGGCCGAACGTGGTCAGCACCACCACCCGCGTCGCCGGCACCTCGGCGGTGATCCGCGCGGTGGCGGTGAGGCCGTCGACGCCGGGCATGCGGATGTCGAGCACGGCGACGTCGGGCCGGAGCGCGACGGCCTGCGCCACGGCGGCCGCCCCGTCGGCGCTCTGCCCGACCACCTCGATGTCCGGCTCGGCCGCGAGCACGGCCGCGATGCCGGCCCGCACAATGGCCTGGTCGTCGGCCACCAGCACACGGATCATGGGCACCATCATCCCGGCAGCCACACGGTCGCCGCGTCCGGCGTCGCCCCGGTGACCGCCCCACCGGCCGCGTCGGCGAGGTCGCGCAGGCGCCGCCGGTCGACGTGGCCGTCGCCCCCGGCCGGGGTCGCCGGGTCGGGCCAGGTCGCGGCCAGGCGGACGCCGTCCGGCAGGTAGGTGACCACGAGCGTGCCCTCGGCCCGCAGCAGCGCCTCGGCGAGCCGGTAGCCGGCCACCTCGACCTCGGCCGGCAGAGCGCGGCGGGTGCCGGCGTAGCGCACCATGGCGCGGCGCCGGGCGGCCAGCACCGCGACGCCGGCCAGCGTCGGCGGGGGCTCGCCGCCGGCGGCGTCGGCGCGGAGGTCGGCCAGCAGGTCGCGCATCGCGGCGAGGCCGGCGCGGGCCTCGGCCAGCACCTCCGGGAGGTGGCCGGCCTGCGCGGCGGCCACCACGGCGGCCGCGTGGCGGCGGGCGGTGACCCGCAGGCCGGCGGCTATCCGGGCGCGCTCGGCCAGCGCGGCCTCCGCCGCGTCGACCTCGATCGCGTCGCGCCGACGCCACCGCCGGCGCCGGCGGGCGCGGGCCCACACGCCGGCCGCCCAGGCCAGCAGGACGGGGCCGGCCAGCAGGACCGTGAAGATCACCCAGCCGGCGAACACGTCTCCGGTCAGGCCGCTGACCATCACGAAGCCGTCGACCGCGGCGATCGCGAGCGGGGCCGGCCAGCCGCGCCGCGCCCGGTAGGCGCCCACCGAGTAGGCGAGGACCAGCTGCGCCCACAGCGTGTAGCCGAGCAGGTCGGTGCCCTCGGCCGGGGTCCAGCCGGCGCGTTCGGCGCCGAGCCAGGCGAGCAGCGCGGCAAGGTTGGCCAGCGCGGCGCGCACCGGCGCGACCCGCCGCCAGCGCAGGGGAGCGGCGAAGAGGACCAGGAAGAGCAGCAGCAACGCGGTGGCCGGGGTGGCCCGCCCGAGCGGGTCGGGCTGGTTGCCGGGCAGGAAGCCGGCGCCGACCGGCAGCGCCACCGCCAGCACGGTCAGCGCCCAGTCGAGCGCCGCCGGCCCGCGCCAGGCCGGCCGCGGCCCGCCCGCCGGCGCGACCTGCGGCAGGACGGCGCGCACCCGCCACCCCGGCTTGCCCGCGCGCTCGGGGCCCGCCGACAGGGTGCCGCCGCGCGACTCCACCAGCGCGCGCAGGCCGGCCAGGCCCGAGCCGCTGCCGATGTCGGGCGCGGCGGCCACGCCACCACCGTCCACAACGGACACCACAAGCTCGGCGCCCTCGTCCCGCACGGCGACGGCCACCGGGGCGCCGGCCGCGTAGCGCGTCGTGTTGGTCAGCGCCTCGCGCACCACGCGGTAGGCGACCGCCGCCACCTCGGGCGGCACGGCGGTCTCCGGGCCCGTGTAGGTGACCTCGGGGCGCTCGGCGGCGAGGCGCGCGATGCCCTCCAGCCCGCCTCCGGCGCCGTCGTCCTCGAGCTCGGCCAGCCGGTCGAGCTCCGCCAGGGCCTGGCGGCCGGCGTCGACGGCGTGGCGGGTGGCCTCGGCGGCCAGGGCCGGATCGGCGAGGCGGGCGGCCGCGGCGGTGGACACCACGATCGCGGTCAGCCGGTGGGCGGCAACGTCGTGCAGCTCGGCCGCGAGCCGCCGCCGCTCGGCCGCCGCCGCGTGCCGGGCGATGCCCGCCGAACCGGCCTCGAACACCGCCGCGGCCGCCAGGCCCGCACGCCGGCGCCGCCGCGCGCGGCCCCGGACCCAGACCACGGTCAGCGCGGCGAGAGCGATCAGCCCGTACCCGACGACGGCGCGGACGGACGCGTCGCGGAGGGCGACGGTGGCGGTGAGCGCGACCGCGGTGGCGGCGGCGCCGGCGGCGGAGACGCCCGCCGTGCGCGCGGCGGCGAGGGTGAAGAGCGCGACGCCCGCCGCGACGAACCCGACGGGCGCCGACCAGCCCAGCCCGGCGCCGAGCGGGACCGCGGCGGCGAGCGTGGCGGCGAGCGCCGGCCCGGGCGCGGTGTGCCGCCACGCCAGCGCGCCGCACGCGACCGCGGTGCCGAGCAGCGCGAGCGCGACGGCGGCCGGGCGCACCGGCTCGTCGAGGAGCGCGGGAAGCAGCGGCCACCAGGCGAGCTGCCCGGCCGCCAGCGCGGCGGGCGGCCACCAGACGCGAGGGTCCATCTACGGCACGAGGATCGTCTTGCCGCGCAGCAGCCCGGCCTCGGCGTCGTAGTGCACCTGGCGCAGCTCGCTGAGCGGCCGGGTGTCGGCGACGTCGACCCGCACCGCGCCGGCGTCGACGAGCGCCACGAGGGCGGCGAGGTCGGCGGTGTCGTTGCGCGCGATGAAGTAGGTGGCGCGCACGCCCTCCGGCGCCGCCACCGGCCCGGTCACCGAGACCACCACGCCGCCCGGCCGCACCAGCGCCGCGGCCTCCTCGCCCGGGGCCGCCACGAGGTGCAGCAGCGCGTCGACCGGCTCGTCGAGCGCGGCGGCGAGCGGTGTGGTCGTGTAGTCGACGACCTGGTCGGCCCCCTGCGCCCGGACCGCCTCCGCGCTGCGCGGGCTGGCGGTGGCGACCACGAACGCCCCGGCGTGCTTGGCCAGCCGCACCGCGAAGCCGCCCACCCCGCCGCCCGCGCCGTTGACCAGGACCCGCTGCCCCGGCTCGACGCGCGCGTGCTCGCGCACCGCCTGCCACGCGGTGACCCCGGCGACGGGGAGCACGGCGGCGTGCGCGAGCGGGATGGTGGTGGGCGCGGCGACGAGCTCGCGGGCCCGGGCCGTCACGAACTCCGCGGCCGCGCCGCCCCGGTCGGCCCGCCCGACCACCCGGTCGCCCGGCGCGTGCGTGGTCACCCCGTCGCCGGCCGCCACGACCGTGCCGGCGAACTCGCTGCCGAGCGTCCACGGCAGGTCGAGCTCCAGCACCGGCCGCATCAGGCCGCGCCGCCACCCGACGTCGGACGGGTTGAACGAGGTCGCGGCGACCTCGACGAGCACCTCGCCGGGGCCGGGCGCGGGGCGCGGGACGTCCTCGGTGCGGATGTTGGGCGCGCCGCCGTAGCGGTGGATTCGCATCGCTAGCACGCGACGAACGGTACGGCCGCGCCTCCCGCGGCGCCACGGGTCGATACGCCAGCAGTGGCGCATTGCCGGAAAGACGGGAGGGCTAGGCTGCATCTCGGAAAACCACCCCCTGCGCGCGGAAGAGGCGGCGAGGCGGCGGTGGTCGCATACGTATGCAAGCCGAGGGGCCGCCGATGACCCGGGTACCGACCAGCAAGGACGTCGCCAGGGCCGCGGGCGTCTCCCAGCCCACGGTCTCCCGGGCGCTGGCCGGCCACCCGCACGTCTCGGCGGCCACCCGCGACCGGGTGCGCAAGGCGGCGGAGGAGCTCGGCTACGTGCCGCAGGAGTCCGGCCGGGTCCTGCGCAGCCGCCGCACCCGGCGGGTCGCGGTGGTCTCCAGCCCGGACGACCTGCTCGACCCGTTCCGGCCGCAGCTGCTCGTGCCGCTGCACGACGCGCTCGCCGCTGCCGGCTACCGCACCACGCTGCTGGCCGAGGCCGGCGACGGCGCGGTGCTCGCCCAGGTGGCCGACGGCTCGGTCGACGGCGTGGTGCTCACCGCGACCCGCACCGGCTCGGCCGTGCCCCGCCGGCTGGCCGCGAGCGGTGTGCCGCACGTCCTCGTCGGCCGGGTCGCGCCCGAGGCGGGCCACCCCACCTGCGTGACCGACAACCGCCGCGGCGCGGCCGAGGTCGCCGCCGCCGTCGCCGGTCTCGGCCACACCGAGGTCGCGCTGGTGCTCGGCGCGCGGCGGTTGAGCACGAGCCGCGACCGGGAGGCCGGCTTCCGCGACGTGCTCGCCGCCGGCCGCCAGGTGCGCACCCGGGTGCTGCGCGGCGGGCTGGACCACGACCACGCGACCGGCGTCGCCGCCGCCCGTACGCTGCTCGGCGCCGCCCGCCGCCCCACCGCGATCCTCTGCGCCAGCGACACGATCGCGCTCGGCGTGCTGGACGAGGCCCGGCTGCGCGGCGTCGACGTGCCCGGCGAGCTCACCGTCACCGGCTTCGGCGACATACCGATGGCGGGCCGCGAGCCGTACACGCTGACCACCGTCCGCCACGACCCCGGGCGCCTGGCCGACGAGGCCGTGCGGCTGCTGCTCGCCCAGCTCGGCCCCGTCGCGGACGCCGCGGCGCCCGAGTCGGTCGTCGTCCACCCCGACGTGGTGCTCCGCGCGACGCACGCCCCGCCGCCGCGGTAGGCGCGGCCGGTCGCACGGCCGCGCGCACGGCCGGGCGCCCTGGCGGGGGCAAACGTCCAACTCCGCCCCGCGATGATTCTTTTTACTGTTTCGTGGGTACGTGGCGGTCGTTGCCACCGGTCACGAGCGGAGGAGACGTGCCGTGGAAGACGCCTTACGGATCGACGCCAGCTGGATCGACTACGTACTGGTGGCCGTCTACTTCGCCGTGGTGCTGCTGATCGGCCTGGCCGCCCGCCGGCGCATCTCGGACAGCCTCGACTTCTTCCTCGCCGGCCGCTCGCTGCCCGCGTGGATCACCGGCCTGGCGTTCATCTCCGCCAACCTCGGCGCGGTCGAGATCATCGGCATGTCGGCGAACGGCGCCCAGTACGGCATGCCCACCATGCACTACTACTGGATCGGCGCGGTGCCCGCGATGCTCTTCCTGGGCGTCGTGATGATGCCGTTCTACTACGGGTCGAAGGTGCGCAGCGTCCCCGAGTTCATGCTGCGGCGCTTCGGCACCGGCGCCCACCTCGTCAACGCGTTGAGCTTCGCGCTGGCCCAGGTGCTGATCGCGGGCATCAACCTCTTCCTGCTGGCGAGCGTCGTCAACAGCCTGCTCGGGTGGCCGCTGTGGGTGGCGCTGGTGCTCGCCGCCGCGATCGTGCTCAGCTACATCACGCTGGGCGGCCTCTCCGCGGCCATCTACAACGAGGTGCTGCAGTTCTTCGTGATCGTGGCCGCGCTGCTCCCGCTCACGATCATCGGCCTGCACCGGGTCGGCGGCGTGAACGGTCTGATCGACAAGATCACCGACGCGCCGGGCGGCGGCGCCGAGCAGCTCAGCTCCTGGCCGGGCAACGACCTGGCGGGCTTCAGCAACTCGTTCCTGTCCGTGCTCGGCATCGTCTTCGGCCTCGGCTTCGTGCTCTCCTTCGGCTACTGGACCACCAACTTCGTCGAGGTGCAGCGGGCGATGGCCACCCACTCGATGTCCGCCGCGCGCAGCACGCCGATCATCGGCTCGTTCCCGAAGATGTTCATCCCGTTCGTGGTGGTCATCCCCGGCATGATCGCCGGCGTGCTCGTCGCCGAGACCGCGGCGCTCAAGGGCGGCGGCGACGCCGGCGGCACCACCTACAACGACGCGATCCTGCTGCTCATGCGCGACATCCTCCCGAACGGCCTGCTCGGCGTCGCGCTCGCCGGCCTGCTCGCCGCCTTCATGGCCGGCATGGCGGCCAACGTCTCGGCCTTCAACACCGTCTTCAGCTACGACCTGTGGCAGCGCTACGTGCGCAAGGACCGGCCGGACGAGTACTACCTGCGGGTCGGCCGCCTGGCCACGGTGGGCGCCACGATCCTGGCGATCGGCACCGCGTTCATCGCGTCCGGCTACGAGAACCTGATGAACTACCTGCAGACGCTCTTCGGGTTCTTCAACGCGCCGCTGTTCGCCACGTTCATCCTCGGCATGTTCTGGAAGCGGATGACCGCGACCGCCGGCTGGGTCGGCCTGGTCTCCGGCACCGCCGCCGCGGTCACCGTGTGGGGCCTCAACGAGGGCGGCGTCTACGACCTGCCCGGCCAGGGCGCGGCCTTCGTGGCGGCGGGCGCCGCCTTCGTCGTCGACGTGGTGGTGAGCGTGCTGGTCAGCCGCGCCACCGCGCCCAAGCCGGTGTCCGAGCTCGCCGGCCTGGTCTACTCCGAGACGCCCAAGGAGCAGCGCACCGACCCGATGGCGAGCCGCCTGCCGTGGTACCGGTCGCCGGTCAAGCTCGCCGGCATCTCGCTCGTGCTCGTGATCGCCCTCAACGTCGTCTTCCGCTAGGAGCCCCGTCATGACCGACACCTCCGGCACCGGCCGCCCGGCCGCCCCGCACCGCGCGGGCATCTCCGACGTGCGCACCGTGATCGGGCTGCTGATCGGCTTCTACGGCATCGTCCTCGTCGTCATGGGCATCGCCGCCGAGTCCGCCGAAGACCGCGCCAAGACCGGCGACGTCAACGCCAACCTCTGGGCCGGCCTCGCCATGCTCGTCTTCGGCGTCCTCTTCGTCCTGTGGGCCTGGCTCCGCCCCGTCATCGTCGACCCCGACGAGACCGAGCCCCCCGACGACCAGGTTCGTCGATAGACATATTTCCCGGGTCCGCGTCAGTCGCGCGCCGCCGCTCCCGCCGGAGACCGCTCCGGCCGGCGGCTCGCGGGCCGAGCCGAGATCCCCGGCCTCCGCTGCCACGTCCGCGCGCCAAGCCCACGGCGGGTGTGGCTTTTTGGGTGGTCCCCGCCGGCCGGGGTGATCGCCGTGGCCGGCGGGGGACCTGTTTCTAGGAGACGACGCAGTTGGTGCCGTCCGGGCCTTCGCCGACCTTTTCCGGCTCGTCGCCGGTGTCGTTGCCCTCGAAGAGGTCGCAGAGCCCGATGTCGCCGTTGACGGTGACGCCGGACAGGCGCGCGGTGTCGCCGAAGTTGACGTTGATGCCGACCAGCACGTCGCCGGGCGCGGTGGCGGTGATGCCGCTCAGCACGACGTCGCGCCGGGCCTGGGTGGAGCAGTTGCCGCAGGAGCGGTAGAGCTTGCCGAAGTCCTCGACCTCGAAGTCGCGGATCGTCACCGAGCCGCCCGCGCCGCGGTTGTCCTGGAACACCTTGTCGTCGGCGCCGCTCGCCCCGCCGCCCTCGACGACGACGGTCGCGCCGGTGCCGCGAAACGTCGCGGCGTCCTCGCCCACGTCTTCCCAGAACACGTTGCGCAGCGTGCAGGTGCCCTGGCAGTGCACGCCGTCGGCGGCGGGCGCGCCGATGATGACGTTTTCCAGGGTGGCGCCGTCGGCGAGGCGGAAGAGCGGGTCCTGCCCCTCGTCCTGGCTGCCGTCGCCCAGGTCGCCGCCGCCGATGAAGCGGCGGTTGGTGCCGTCGAACGTGCCGCTGACCGCCATCGTCTCGGTGAGCGTCACCTGGCCCGTGGCGGGTGGCGCGTCGGCGGCCGCGAAGTGCGCGCCGGCCACACCGGCGACCACCAACGTGGTGGCGGCGGCGCCGACGATGATGCCGCCACGCCATCTACTGATTGCTCGAACTGACATGTCGTGTCGTGACCTTCCAATGGGGACTCTTGCCGGTCCGGAGTGCGCAAGAGTGCCCAGGTCAACGAGCGGAGAGCCGCGGACGGAGCGAACCGTCCACGCGGGTCGACCGGGGCGTTTCGTCCATACACCTCCTGAAGAAAGCGGTTTCCTCCTGGGGGAAGGCTAGGGCAGGACGCCGACGCCAGTCAATGCCCGTCATGGTCTGGGAGGCTGGGGTCGTAGCCGCCCGGTCCGGGGCGCGGCGAGCGTCCTCGCCCAGAGCGACTCGTACCCGGCCGCCATCCGCTCGGTGGTGAAGGCGGCGCGGGTCCGCTCCCGGGCCCGCCGGCCGAGGCGCTCCCGGGCGTCCGGGTCGGCGGCCAGGTGCCCGATCGCCGCGGCGAGCGCGTCCGGGTCGGCGGTGGGCACGAGCCGCCCGCAGCGGCCGCCGTCGAGGAGCTCGGGCACGCCGCCGGTGGCGCTGGCGACGCAGGGGAGGCCGGCGCCCATCGCCTCGATGAGGGCCAGCCCGAGCGCCTCGTAGCGGGACGGCTGGCAGTAGATGTCGACGTCGCCGAGGAGGCCGGCGACGTCGTCGCTCCAGCCGGTCAGATCCACCCGGTCGGCGACGCCGAGGCGCTCGGCCCGGGCGCGAAGGGCCGCCTCCTGGGCGCCCGAGCCGATCAGCCTGGCCCGGACGCCGGGCAGTCGGGTCAGGGCGTCGATCAGCACGTCCTGTCCCTTGACCGGGTCGAGGCGGCCCACGCAGCCCACCACCACCTCGCGACGGGCGCGGACCCGCGCGATCGCCGCCGGCGGCGACGGCGGCGGTGGCACGCCGTTGTGGATCACGTGCACCGAGCCGCGGCCGAGGGCGTAGAAGTCCTCGATCCGCTTGGCGCCGTCGGCGCTGACCGCGACGTTGCCGTCCAGGCGCAGCGCGAGTGCCCGCGTGCGGAGCAGCAGCGGCAGCTCGACGGTGCGCGCGGCCATGTGCTGCACCGCGACGACCCGGGGCCGCCGCCGCGCCAGCGCCGCGCACAGCATGGCCGGCGACGCCCACGGCACCTCGAGGTTGGCCTGCACGAGGTCGGGGCGGAGGCGGCGCAGCAGCCGCGCGTGCGCCAGGATCCCGCCGCCGGTCACGTGTCCCGGCACGCCGGGGCGGTGCCCGGCCAGCCACCGCACCACCGGCTCGTGGGTGCCGGCGACGTGCACGTCGTACGCGTCGCCGAGGGCGCCGACGAGATGGGCGAGCGCGACCTCCGCGCCGCCCACCGCGCCGACGCTGGTGTAGAGCAGCACCCGTGGCCGCCCGGCCACGGGTCAGGCGTCCTCGCGGCAGGGGTTCTCCAGCCGGAAGAAGTTGCTCTGCCGGCCGTCGCCGCGCTCCTCCTGGTAGATGAAGTTGAGATAGCGCTCGTCGAACGTCCGAAACCAGTCGTCCCAGCTGATCCGGCGCAGCCGCCCGCCGCTGTCGCCCAGCGGGAAGCCGAAGGTCAGCACCCCGGCCCGCCCGTCGTGCTCGGTGCCGGCCACGGTGGCCGGCGCGGCGTCGCGCCGTTGCGCCCACTGGCGGATGACCGCGTGGTCGGCGGTGACGAGGCTCCGGCCCGGGCGCTCCGGCCGGTCGTCGGTCGAGGTCATCTCCTGGGCGTACCGCAGCGACCGCGAGGTCTTCGGGCCCGTGCGGATCCCTTGGTGCTCGGGCATCGTGTGTTCCCCCTCGTCATCGGATTACGGGATGGCTACCCGCGAGCCGCGATCAGATTCGTCCGGCCGGCCGCATATCGCCGCCCGGGGCGGGTACCCACGCGCCGTGAGCACAGCGCATGAGCCCAACCCGTACGGCTACGCCGGCGAAGGCACGATGGACGACGAGCTGGAGGACACGGCCGAGAGCATCGCCATCCCCGGCGACGACCTGACGACCGCGGTCGCCGAGGCGGTCGACGAGGAGGAGGAGAAGCGGGAGCGGGCCCCACGGCCCGCGGATCGCGAACGTTAGGTCGCCGCCGGACGGTCCGCCCCCTGCCCAAGCGGTCGGTCAGCCCGTCCGACGACCTGGTCGCCCGGCGTGCCGAGCGCGGGGATGGACCGCCCGGCGGCCCGCCGCGGAGCCACCCGCCCACCAACCGGGCAGCTCCGCGGACGCGCGGTCACCTCTCCGTGAGGCGGGGTCACCTCTCGGTGAGGCTGACGCCCGGTCACCTCTCGGTGAGGCGGATGAACGTCACCGAGTGGGCGGGGAAGTCGTAGGTGAACCCGTTCGAGAACCCGCCCACCCGGCGCTTCACCGGTGACACATGGTCCGGCCGCGCGAGCGAGTTGACGTCGCCGGGCTCGCCGGTCAGCGTCGTCACGGTGGCCGTCGGCCACACCCGGCGCCCGTCCAGCCGCACGGTGGTGCGCACGCCGGTGTCCTGGGCATTGACCACCTTGAGCGTGACCTCCTTGCCGTCCCGCGACACCACCTGGTAGAGCGGCTCCACCGTCGCGCTGTCGACGAACCGGTTGACCTGCTGCCCGTCGAGCCACGTCGTGATCGTGCGACCGGTCACCTGGATCTTGAGGTGGTAGTCGCGGCCGGTCTCGACCGTCGTGGCCGAGGTCGCGATCGACGACTTCGCGCCGTTGGTGGCCTTCTCGATCGCGGACTGGGTGTTGTTCCAGCCGCCCACGTTCCACCAGTAGAAGTTGCCGCTGTCGCGCACGCCGAACATGACCAGGAAGCCCTCCGCGCCGGAGGTCTTCCGCGCGGTCACCTCCATCGTGTAGTTGGACCAGTCGGCCGACCCGGCCGTCGACCGCGCGTCGGTCACGATCGCCGACTGCGTGTACGCCCCGTCCTCGACCGCCCAGGTGCCCAGGCCCGGCGTCCAACCGTCCGCGCCGGTGCTGAAGTCGTCCGCGAGGAGCACCGTGCCGTCGGCCGCGGTCACCTTCACGTCGTCGTAGCGCACCGAGGTGTTCCACGACCCCAGGCCGACGGCGCCGGCGATGTCGGGCACGGGCTGTACCCCGCCGCCGCGGAACGTGCTCGGCTGGATCCGCGCGCCAACGTTGGTGGAGAACAGCTTCTGCACGTGGTAGCTGGGCGAGCCGTACAGCTGGTCGTTGTCGAACCAGATCAGGTCGGGCGTCCAGTTGACGTAGTCCACGTTGGACAGCAGCGGCGCGTACGAGGCCAGCTCGATGACGTCCGAGTTGCGCTCGATCCCGGTCAGGTACGACGCCTCGGCGAGCGCGTTGCCGAACGTGTTGCCCTGCGAGGCGTACTCACCGACGAACACCTTCGGCCCGCCGCGGTCGTAGGTGTCGTACCGGTGGTTGTTGGCCAGGAACCAGCTCGGGCTGTTGTAGTAGTGCTCGTCGACCAGGTCGGCGCCCTGCTCGCGGGCGAACTGCCACATCCGGTCGAACCACGGCCCCTGCGAGATCGCGCCGGAGTTGCTGATTATCTTGATGTCCGGGTACTTGGCGCGGATCGCGGCGGCGAACTTCGGGTAGGTCGTGAAGAAGTACTCGTCGCCCTCCTCGTTGCCCAGCCCGACATATTCGAGGCCGAACGGTTTCGGGTGTCCCATCGCCGCCCGCTTCGCGCCCCACGTCGACGTGACCGGCCCGTTGGCGAACTCGATGAGGTCGAGCGTGTCCCGCACGTACTGGGCGAGCTTCGCCTCGTCGGTCAGCCGCCGGCTCTGCCCGCAGGCGTTGACACCCACCGACTGCACCGGCAGCGGCTCGGCACCGACGTCCTCGGCGAACTGGAAGTACTCGAAGTAGCCGATGCCGTACGACTGGTTGTAGCCCCAGAAGTTGTAGTTCGTCGGCCGCTCCTCGACCGGCCCGATCGTCTCCTTCCACTGGTAGATGCGGCGCCGGTCCTGGTTCACCGAGTACGGGTCGTAGGTGCCGACGTTCGTCACGCACCCGCCGGGGAAGCGCACGAACCGCGGCTTCAGGTCGGCGACCATCGTCGCCAGGTCGGCGCGGAGCCCGTGTCCCTTGAAGGTGTCGCGCGGGAAGAGCGAGACCATGTCGAGGTCGGTCCGCCCGGCCGGCGCCTGGACGACGAGCCGCCCGGCGTCGGTGGTGCCGGACGCCCGGAAGGACGCGGTGTACTTCGCCCAACCACCGGCCTCGACGCGAAGAGTGGCCGTGCCGAGGACCGACTCTCCACTCTCGACGGTCACGGTCAGCGGGGCGGCAACGTCGCGCCGCGCCCACAGCGACAGGTCGTAGCGACGACCCTCCCGCAGCGCGAGCCCGCGGTTGAAGCCGGCGTTGCTCACCCCCGCCGTGCCGTCACCGGTCACGTCCAGCCGCAGGAAGTTGCGGTTGTTCGCGTTCAACGGAGCCTCCGAGGAGACGACCGGGGAAGCCACCGCGCCCCGGGACACCGGGCTCCACGCGGTCAGCCCCGTGTACGACGCGTTGTCGCTCGCGTCGAACTCGAACGAGCGGTTCTGCACCAGCTCGGCGTAGAGCCCGCCGTCCGCCGCGTGGTTGATGTCCTCGTAGAAGACGCCGTACAGGTTGGGGCTGACCGAGGTGCCCCGGGCCCGGGTGTCCACGCCGAGGTCGCCGGTGGTGAAGACCTCGATCCGGAACTTCGTCGGCGGTGCCGTGCCGGTGACCAGGCGCCCGCCGCTCACGGAGACGTTCAGGCCCCCGGAGGTGAGCACGGCCTTGCCGCCACCGGCGTCGGTGAGCTGGAACTCCGAGCCTGTGGACGAGAGCCGCACCGGTGTGCCGGCCCGCAGGTACCGGCCGCTCGCGGTGTCCCTGAGCAGGCCGCCCGCGGGCGCCAGCACCAGCCCGGTCGGCGGGGCCTGTGCGGACACGCGCACGACACCGGACCGGTCGGCGCTCAGGTTGACGCCCGGGGCCCGCGGTGTGAACGGTCCCACCGGTGTGACCGGTCGCCCCGGGCTCGCCTTGACCGCGAAGTAGTCGAAGTCGGCGCGGATCGAGGTGCCGTTCTGCGCCGAGAGACCGAACAGCCCGACCTGCCGGACGTCGAGGTCGGCGGTCACCCGGGCCGCCTCCACCCACGCGGCACCGTCCCAATAGGACGACACGAACTCGTCGCCGGTGCGGGCCAGCTTGATCGCCTCGGCCGTCGAGCCGGGCCGGGCCGCGAAGCTCGCGCTGAACGCGGCGCCCACCTCGCGGTCGGTCTCGACGACCGGCCCGCCGGCGAAGCCGACGTGGCAGAGCCCGACCCGCACGTAGTTGTCCCAGTCCTGCCAGGCGATCAGCCCGGCGTTCTGGAAGTCGAGCGCGACCGGCGCGCTGACCCGGGTGGCGATCTCGAAGTCGCCGGCCGGGATGTCGACGAGGAAGATGTTGCGGGCGGTGTTGACGCCCTGGTACGTGTCGCCCGCGAGGGTGTCCAGGTGCAGCGCGCCGCCGGACACCGACCAGCGGGAGTCGTCGGGGGACAGGACCGTCCAGTCAGGACCGAGCGTGGTGCCGTCGAACTCGTCGACGACGGCACCGGAGGGCAGGACCGGGTCGGCCGCCGCCACCGCCGGCGGCGCCGCGACGACGAAAGGGACGAGGAGCGCGAGGGCGGGGAGGGTCTTCATCGAGGCCTCCTGATGTTTGCGCAAACAAGGGGCCCGAGCCCAGAGAGGCCCGAACAAAGGATCAGCGCTTGCGAGGGGTGATCAGCCGCTGCAGGAGGATGAACGCGAACAGCAGCACGCCGATCACGATCCTCGTCCACCAGGAGCTGAGCCGGCCGTCGAAGTTGATGAGGGTCTGGATCAGGCCGAGCACGAGGACGCCGAGCACGGTGCCGAGCACGAACCCTGAGCCACCGGTCAGCAGCGTGCCGCCGATGACGACCGCCGCGATCGCGTCGAGCTCCATGCCGATCGCGTGCAGGCTGTTTCCGGACGGAAGGTAGAACGTGAAGAGCACCCCGCCGAGGGCCGAGCAGAAGCCGCTGATCGTGTAGACGCCGATGCGGGTGCGGGCGATCGGCAGGCCCATCAGGTGCGCGGAGCGCGGGTTGCCGCCGATCGCGTACGTGTTGCGGCCGAACCGGGTGAACGCCAGCACGTACGCCGCGACGAGCACCACCACGAGCGCGATGATGACGCTGGCCGAGATACGGTACTCGCCGATGTGGATCGCGTCGCCCATCGACGTCCAGAATGGATCGTTGATCCGGATCGACTCGGTGCCGATGGAGTAGCACAGGCCGCGGGCGAGGAACATGCCGGCGAGCGTGACGATGAACGGCTGGATCTCGAAGTAGTGGATGATGCAGCCCATCGCGAACCCGAGCGTGGGACCGATGAGCAGCGCGATCGGCAGCACCACGAACGCCGGCCAGTGCGCCTGTTCCAGCAGCGCGGCCGACACCATCGTGGTGAGCGCGACCACCGAGCCGACCGACAGGTCGATGCCGCCGGTCAGGATCACGAACGTCATGCCGACCGCGACCACGAGCAGGAAGCCGTTGTCGATGAACACGTTCAACACGACCTGCGGGTCGCTGAACGCCTCGTACTGCACCACGCCGCTGCCGTACATGAGCGCGAGCAGGGCGAGGGTGGCGTAGAGCGGCAGGTACTTGCGCTGCTGCGGCCGCGCCAGCCGGGACCGCACGTCGGCGAACGTGGTCACGCCGGCACCTCCACCTTCTCCGTGGTGGCCGCGGTCGGGCCGGCCGGTGGCGCGGCGGGTCGTCGGCGCCGGCCCTGGAACACCTTGGCGCGGAACGCCGGCGACTGCACCAGGCAGACGATCGTCACGACCAGCGCCTTGAACAGCAGCGTGGTCTCCGGCGGGATACCCGTGGTGTAGATGGTCGTGGTGAGCGTCTGGATGAGCAGCGCGCCGACGACCGTACCCGCGATGGAGAACCGCCCGCCGGCCAGCGACGTGCCGCCGATGACGACGGCGAGGATCGCGTCGAGCTCGTACCAGAGGCCGGCGTTGTTGCCGTCCGCGCTGGACACGTTCGAGCTGATCATCAGCCCGGCGATGCCGGCGCAGAGCCCGGCCACGATGTACGCCATCAGCGTGATCCGCCGCGAGTGGATGCCGGCCAGGCGGCTCGCCTCGGCGTTGCCGCCGACCGACTCGATCAGCATGCCGAGCGCGGTGCGGCGGGTGAGCAGCACGGCGAGCGCCATGACCGCGAGCGCGATGAGGATCGCGACCGGCACCGTCCACAGGTAGCCGCCGCCGATCCGCTTGTACGGGGAGCTGTTGATCGTGATGATCTGGCCGTCGGTGATCAGCTGCGCCAGGCCGCGGCCGGCGACCATCAGGATGAGCGTGGCGATGATCGGCTGGATGCCGACGACCGCGACGAGGAAGCCGTTCCACGCGCCGAGCAGCAGCGCCAGCCCGAGCGCCAGCGCGACCGCGACGAGCACGCCGCCCACGCTGTTCTGGTCGCCCTGCTCGCTGATCCGCCAGCACGCGAGGGCGCCGCAGATCGCCACCACCGAGCCGACCGACAGGTCGATGCCGCCGGTGGCGATGACCAGCGTCATGCCCAGCGCCACCATGATCAGCGGCGCGCCGAAGCGGACGATGTCGACCAGGCTGCCGTACAGGTGGCCGTCGCGCACCTCGACGTTGAAGAAGGTGGGCGTGAAGATCAGGTTGGACAGCAGCAGGACCACCAGCATGGCGACCGGCCAGAAGAGGCGATGCTTGACCACGGTGTTCACGGCTTGGCTCCACTGGCGATGGTTTCCATGACGCGGTCGACGTCGAGGGAGTCGTCGTTGGGCAGCTCGGCGATCAGGTGGCGGTCGCGCAGCACCGCCACCTTGTGGCTGAGCCGCAGCACCTCCTCCAGCTCCGCCGAGACGAAGAGTACCGCCATGCCGCCGTCGGAGAGCTGCGCGACGAGGCGCTGGATCTCCGCCTTGGCGCCGATGTCGATGCCGCGCGTCGGCTCGTCGAGGATCAGCAGCCGCGGCTCGGTGATGAGCCACCGGGCCAGCAGCACCTTCTGCTGGTTGCCGCCGGAGAGGTTGCGCACCAGCGCCTCCGGGTTGGCCGGCCGGATGTCCAGGGCCTTGACGTACCTGTCGACCAGCTCGTCCTGCCGGCGCCGGGCGATCGGCCGGGTCCAGCCGCGGGTCGCCTGCATGGCCAGGATGATGTTCTCCCGCACGGTGAGCTCCTCGATGAGGCCCTCGGTGCGGCGGTTTTCCGAGCAGAACGCGATGTCCTTGGCCATCGCCGTGCGCGGCCCGCGCATGGTCACGGGCCGGCCGTCGACGGCGAGCTGGCCGTGGTCCGCGCGGTCCGCGCCGTAGATGAGCCGGGCGACCTCGGTGCGGCCGGAGCCGAGCAGGCCGGCGAGGCCGACCACCTCTCCCTTGTGGATGGTGAGGCTGAACGGCGCCACCGCGCCCTTGCGCCCCAGCTCCCGCGCGTCGACCAGCGGCACGTCGACCTCCTGGAACCGCTTGGGCCGGTCTTCGAGCCGCTCCAGGACCTCCAGCTCCTTGCCGATCATCTTGCCGATCAGGTCGATCAGCGTCAGCTCGCTGGTCCGGTACTCGCCGACCCGCCGGCCGTTGCGCAGCACGGTGATCCGGTCGGCGATCTCGTAGACCTGCTCCAGGAAGTGGGTGACGAACAGGATCGCGATGCCCTCGTCCTTGAGCTGCCGCATCACCCGGAAGAGCTGCTGCACCTCGCCCGCGTCGAGGCTGGACGTCGGCTCGTCGAGGATCAGCACCTTGGCCGAGATGTCGATGGCCCGGGCGATCGCCACCATCTGCTGGACCGCGAGCGAGTACGTGCCGAGCTGCGCCGACACGTCGATGTCGAGCTGGAGGCGGCGCAGCAGCTCGCTCGCCCGTCTTTCCACAACAGACCATCGGATGTGGCCGAAAAGGCGTGGCTCGCGCCCGATGAAGATGTTTTCCGCCACCGAGAGGTTGGGACAGAGGTTGATCTCCTGGTAGACGGTGCTGATGCCGGAGTGTTGAGCCTGCAGCGGACCGCTGAAGGAGACCGGCTGCCCGTCCAGCACGATGCCGCCCTGGTCGATGTCGTACACCCCGGTGAGCACCTTGATGAGCGTCGACTTGCCGGCGCCGTTCTCACCCATGAGGGCGTGCACCTCACCCGGCAGCAGCCGGAAGTCGACCTCGCTCAGCGCCTTGACGCCGGGAAACTCCTTGCTGATCCCCGACATCGTCAGGATGGCCTCGGTCACCTGCCTGCCCTTCTAGCGTGGGGTGGCCGCCCCACCCCGTGCGGGAGGGTGGGGCGGCGGTGGGTCGGGTCAGTACTGGCGTTCGGGCAGGACGGTTTTGGCCTGCTCTTGGGTGAAGGTTGTTTCTTTGGTGATGATGCGGGGTTCG
>Ga0081539_10001081_pt1 | contig 49568 bp, 57 predicted proteins | sample TabmetS4T2R2_FD_71023 | JGI IMG/M metagenome (GOLD analysis project Ga0081539, IMG submission 71023) | Tabebuia heterophylla rhizosphere microbial communities from the University of Puerto Rico - S4T2R2 | ecosystem: Host-associated > Plants > Roots > Rhizosphere ... | reverse complement strand
CGCTGGCCGCGAGCGCGACGCGCGCGAGCCGCGACGCATCGCCGAGGTGAATCTCATTGGCACGATCAACGTGCTGGATGCCGCGCGTCGGCATGGCATCGGCCGCTTCGTGTACGCGAGCACCGGCGCGCTCTACGGCGCCGCCGGCGTCGGCGCGCCGGCGCCGCTCGATGAGGAGCGCGACCGTCCCGTGCCGGAATCGATGTATGGCATCACCAAGTACGCGGCAGAGCGCACCTGCCTGCGGCTCGCCGAGCTCTGGTCCATCGACGTGCGCATCGGCCGCTTGGCGATGGCGTTCGGTCGCTGGGAGCATCGAACCGATGCGCGCGACCGGCTCTCGGTGCCGACCGAGATCGCGCGGCTCGCGCGCGCCGCTCGCGAGGCGGTGTTTCCGCCGCTCGGCCCGACCGACTACATCTATGCCCCCGACGTCGCCGCGGCGCTCATCGCGCTCCTCGATGCCCGCGCGCCGAGCTATCGCCTCTACCATCTCGGCACCGGCGCGGCCTGGTCGCTTCCCGAGTGGTGCGAGCTCCTCGCGAAGCGTTTTCCCAGGTTCAGCTGGCGCGAGGCGCGCGACGCCGAATGCAACGTGCTGCCGCTCTCGCCCGCCACGCGCACGCGCTTCTCGAATCGCCGGCTGGTGGAGGATCTCGGCTGGCGGCCGCGCTTCGATCTCAGCGCCGCTGCCGGCGATTTCGTAGCCTGGCTGGAGGCGTACGATAAATGACCTCGAGGAGGATCGCATGAAGCGTAGAAGCGCGTTGCTAACGGCCACGGCACTCACGGCTTGCATCATGACGTCGGCCGCCTGGGGACAGGCTGGCTATCCGGATCGACCCATCCGGGTCATCCTGCCGTACGCCGCCGGCGTCTCGCCGGACATCGTGGCGCGGCTCGTCGGCGAGCGACTTAGTCCCGCGCTGGGACGGCCGGTCATCATCGACAACCGGCCGGGAGCGGGCGGCATGATCGGCGCCGAAGTCGCCGCCACGCTGCCGCCCGACGGTTACAACCTGCTCTTCACCGTCAAGGGCGTGATGGCGATCGTGCCGCACGTCTATCCGAGCGCGAAGTTCAACCCGCTGAAGGATTTCAGGGCCGTCACGGAGATCCTGCAGGTCCCGCATCTCATCGTCGCGACGAACAAGGCGCCCTACAACTCGATGAAGGAGTTCGTCGAGTATGCGAAGAAGAATCCCGGAAAGGTCAATTACGCCTCGAACGGAACGGGGTCGCACCCGCACGTCGGCATGGAGACGATCGCCCACCGCCTCGGCATCCAGCTGACGCATGTACCGTACAAAACCGTCCCGGGGCCGGACGTGATCGCCGGCGTGGTGGATCTCTTCCTCGAAGCCTCGACTACGGCGATCCCGAGCATCAAGAGCGGCAAGATCAAGGCGCTCGCCACCTCCGGGGCGGAGCGCATCCCGGCGCTGCCCGAGCTGCCGACGCTCACCGAGTTCCGCGCCGACCTCGATCCGAACGGCGCTACCGGCAATTCGTGGCACGGGATTTTCGCGCCTGCCGGCACGCCGGACGCCATCATCGCGCGGCTCAATACCGAGATCGTCAAGGTCGTCAAGATGCCCGAGGTGCAGAACCGGCTGCGCGAGTTCGGTCTGACGCCGACCGGGACGTCGGCCGAGCACCTCGCGAAAGGGCTCGCCGCCGACTATGGCTACTGGGGCCGCATCGTGAAGGAGCTGAACGTAAAGGTGGAGTAGGTTCATGACTGCTGAAGTGCGCTGGCCGCGCAACGATTACTCGCGCGTTCCATACCGGCTGCATCACGACGAGGAGATTTACGAGCTCGAGATGGAGCGGATCTTCCGCGGGCCGACGTGGAACTATCTCTGCCTCGAGGCCGAGCTCGCAAGACCGCACGACTTCCGCACCACCTGGGTCGGCGACACGCCGGTGATCGTCTCGCGCGACAAGCGCGGCGACCTGCACGCGTTCGTCAACCGCTGCTCGCATCGCGGCGCCATGATCGTGCGCGAGCTGGGCGGCAACGCCGAGCGCCTGGTCTGCCTCTACCACCGCTGGTGCTACTCGAACTCGGGCGAGCTCACCGGCGTGCCGTTCCGCCAGGGCCTGAAGGGTGAAGGCGGCATGCCCGCCGACTTCGACATGCGCGCCGTGTCACCGCGGAAGTTGCGCGTGCAATCGATGAATGGCGTCGTCTTCGGCACGTTCTCCGACCGCACCGAGCCGCTGGAACAATACCTCGGCGAATTCGGCGTCGGCATGGTGAAGCGCTTCTTCCCGCGACCGATCAAGATCCTCGGCTATTCGCGCCAGCGCATCCAGGGCAACTGGAAGCTCTACGCCGAGAACCTGCGCGACACCTACCACGCGAGCCTGCTGCACGAGTTCTTCGTCACCTACGGCGTCGATCGCGCGACGCAGAAAGGCGGCGTCAAGATGGACGGCCGCCATCGCCACAACATGAACCACGCCTACGCGGCGAGCGACTCGCAGGAAGAGGCGCTCAAGGCTTACGCCGACACCGCGGCGCGCCTCGATCGCATGCGGCTGCGCGATACGAAGCTGCTGCAGTTCAAGAACGACTTCCCGGACGGCATGAACCTCGCCGCGCCCACCTTCTTCCCGAACTGCCTGCTGATCCAGATCAATAACACCATCGGCACACGCCAGATCCGACCGAAAGGCGTCGACGCGCACGAAGTGTTCCAGACCCTCTACGCCTTCGCCGACGACGACGACGAGATGCTGCGCCATCGCCTCATGTCGGCGAACCTCGTCGGCCCCGCTGGCTTCGTGAGCATGGAGGACGGCGAAGCGATCGAGGTGATCCAGAAGGCGACGAAGAGCACGCAGGACGCCTACGCCGTGATCGAAATGGGCGGCCGCGGCGCCGTGAAGGACGAGACCCACCGCGTCACCGAATCGCCGATCCGCGGCTTCTGGTCCTACTGGGCAGAGCTGATGGGCGTGGAGGCGCCGGGAGGCATCCGATGATCCGCGCCTACGACCCCGGCGAAGAGGACGACGACGAAGAAGAACGCAAAAAGCGAGACGACGACGACGAGGACGAGAACGAGGACGAAGAAGAGGAAGAGGACGAGGAATGGAACGCGTAGTCCTCAGCGACCTCATGGCGGAATACGGCATGGCGCTCGACGAGGACCGCCTCGAAGACTGGGTCGAGCTCTTCGACGAGCAGTGCGACTACCGCGTGGTGACGCGCGAGAACGTCGAGCAGGGTCTACCGAACGTCCTCATGTGGTGCGACAACAAGAACATGCTGCGCGACCGCGTCGAGTCGTATCGGCACGTCAACGAATACAACCCGCATTACGACCGCCACGTCATTGGGCCGGTGCGATTTCTCGGCGAGAAGGACGGCATCGCGACCTTTGAAGCGAGCTACAGCCTATTCCAGACCGACCTCGAAGGCTCCTCTCGGCTCTTCAGCGTCGGCCGCTACCGCGTCGAGGCGCTAGTGACAGACGGCGCCGCGCGACTCAAATCCGTCACCGTCATCGCCGACACCGGGCTCGTCCCTTCGTTACTCGCGACTCCTATTTGATTTACCGCCGCCGGTCATGACCGGATGCGAATCAACGTGGGGACGCCACTGCTCACGTGCTATATCCATGAAGCGTTCTTGTAGGGCGAGCCGGCGGATTCGATGGCGTGGTCATCGGGCGCCGTGCCCAGCGCGGCACGCATGCCTTGGATTTCGTAAGTCCGGTTCAAAGCTTTCTTGCTGTCGCGCGCGAGGTCCCGCTCGATGACGGCAATGTGCCGCGCGAGCTTGAGGCCACTGCTAGGTGCTCGCCCGATGCTGCACGTCGAGGCGCTGATCGGGTCGCGGGCATCGCTCTCTTCATCGGGGTGGCCGTCTGCCTGCGGCCGACAGAGACTCACGCTTTTTGAGAGCGGCCGAGGCGGCGTAGTACGGCCAGAAGAAGGATTTCACCGCTGCCGTGAGGGCAGAGCTACGGTTCGTGTCCGGGCACCAAAGTATCCCTTCAATGCCGCGCCTGCTATAGCAGTCGTAGCGGCTATTCAAGACGAACATGCCCCAAGTCACCATTACGCCGAAAGCGTAAAAGACTACTAGCACCCCGAAAGCAGTTTTCTTCATAGCTCCTGGCAAGATTGCATCATGTCTTGAGCGTCGTCTGCTGCGCACTATGCGGCGGAGCAGTGGCGCTTACGTTTGGCTTAATCCCGCTCGATCGCTAGCCGCGCAGCGGGCGTCACGCGGCGAGCTTGAGCGGTTCGACCTTCGGCCGACGCTTCTTTGAGGCCTGCCAGAGATCGTAAGCCGCTTGCATCTGTAGCCACGATTCAGCGCTTCCCCCGAGTGCGGCGGCGAGCCTCAGGGCCATATCGGCGCTGACGGCCGCTCGAGCGTTGATGACGCGCGAGAGTGCCACGCGAGAAATGCCCAAAACCCGGGCGAATTCGCTTACCGAAACGTTGCCCGACTCAATGACCGTGTCTTTCAACACTTCGCCCGGGTGCGGTGGGTTGTGCATGCGTGTCGCCATAGAGCCTCAGTGATAGTCCCGATAATCGACCAAGATCGCATCCTTGCCATCGAACGCGAAGGTGAGCCGCCAATTTTCATCGACCCACACCGCCCAGTGCCCGGCCATTAAGCCTTTGAGCGGGTGCCATCTCCAGCCTGGCAAATTCATGTCGGTCGCGCCGTTGGCGGCGTCAAGCCGCGCAAGTTGCAAGCGCAGGCGCGATGCGTGTTTTGGCTGAATGCCCGCTTTAGACCCCTCGCGGAAAAAACGTTCGAGGCCCCGATGCCTGAACGTCTTGATCATTTCAGAGTGTATAGCATAGCGATACAGAGGTCAACATGCATCGACAGCAGCGCGCTTCAGAGCGCCGCCTCGAAGACGCGCCGCTCATCTAATCGAGTTTCAGACGGCGTTGTAGCCGCCGTCGACGCGTAGATCAGACCCGGTCATGAAACTCGAAGCGTCGGAGGCAAGGAAAAGCGCGGCCTGGGCGATTTCTGCGGGTTGACCGAGGCGCTGCATGAGGTGCTTCGAGCCGAGCACCTCGCGCGCCTTCTCCATCGAGCCGAAGCGCAGCATGCGGTCGGTCTCTACGCCGCCGGGCGAGAGGGTGTTGACGCGGATGTTCTGCGCGGCGTGGTCGGACGCCATGGCCTTCGCCATGGTGATAAGCGCGCCCTTGGTAGAGCAGTAGGCGACGCGCCCCGGTGTGCCGACGGTGCCGAGCTGCGAGGCGATGAGGATGATCGAGCCGCTGCCCGCCTTGATCATGTGCGGGATCACCCAGCGGCTCAGGAGGAAGGCGCCGCCGACGTTGGTGGCGAAGACCTTGTTCCAGGCGGCGAGGTCGAGGTCGAGCACGGTGGCGGTGGGGTCGCTCATGGCAGCCCCGCTCACGAGGATGTCGAGGCGGCCGAAGGCCTTTGCGGCGCGCTCAACCGCGGCCTTGGTATCGGATTCGGATGAGACGTCGCAGGCGATGGCGAGCGCGCCCTGCCCTGCGAGGCGCGCCGTTTCCTCGGCGTTCTTCATGTTGACGTCCAGGCATGCGACTTTCGCGCCGGCCTTGGCGAAGGTGACCGAGATGGCGCGGCAGATTCCGCCGCCCGCGCCGGCGATGATCGCGGCCTTGCCGCGCAGTTCGTCCATCATTTTCTCCCGAGGTAGGCTTCCTTGACGCGCGGATCTTGCTTCAGCTTCGCGCAGCTCTCCGCCGCGATGATGCGCCCGGTCTGCAGCACATAGCCGCGGTTCGCCGTCTCGAGCGCGTAGCGCGCATTCTGCTCAACCAGCAGGACGCTCGTGCCGGCCGCGTTCACCGCGCGGATGGCGCGGAAGATGTCCTGCACCACGAGCGGCGCGAGGCCGAGCGACGGCTCGTCCATGCAGAGGAGCTCGGGCTCGGACATGAGCGCGCGCCCGAGCGCGAGCATCTGCTGCTCGCCGCCCGAGAGCGTGCCGGCCGCCTGCGCGAAGCGTTCGCGCAGCCGCGGGAACATGTCCATCATCCGCTCGAGCTGCCGGCGAAGGCGCGTCGCGTCGCGCCGCAGCTTGAAGCCGCCCATCTCGAGGTTCTCGCGGACCGAAAGCGCCGGAAAAACGCGCCGGCCCTCCGGCACGAGCGCGATCCCGGCGCGCGCGCGCTGGTGCGCGGCGAGTCGCGTCACGTCCTCGCCGCGGAAGAGGATGCATCCCTTGCGGGGCCGCATGGCGCCCGCGACGCCGCGGAGCGTCGTGCTCTTGCCGGCGCCGTTCGCGCCGATCAGCGCGACGATCTCGCCCTCGCCCACCTCGAGCGTGAGTTCGCGGCACGCAGGCACCTCGCCATAGGCGAGCTCCATGCTCTCGACCTTAAGCAGCAAACTCGCCCCCAAGATAAGCGGCGACCACCGACGAATTCGCCTGCACTTCGCGCGGCGTACCTTCAAAGAGCGGCTCGCCGTGATCCATGACGAAGACGCGCTGCGCGACGTTCATCACCAGATCCATGTTGTGCTCGACCACCAGCAGCGTGATGCCGCGCCGGTTGATGTCGACCAGCCGCTGGAGCAGAAAGTCGACCTCCGCCGCGTTCAATCCCGCCGCGGGCTCGTCGAGCATGAAGAACTTCGGTCGCGTCGCGAGCGAGCGCGCGATCTCGAGCATGCGCTGCTTGCCGTAGGGCAGCGCGCCGGCGCGCTCGCCCTCGCGCTCGCCCAGGCCGAGGAACGCGAGCAGCTCGCGCGCCTCGTCGCGAAAGCGCCCGCGGTCGCCGAACGCGAGATAGCGCCAGAACGGCGTCTCGTGATGGATGTGGAAACCGGCGAGCACGTTCTCGAGCAGCGTCAGCTGCTTGAAGAGGCGAATCTTTTGAAACGTACGCGCGATGCCCAGGCGCACGCGCCGATAGGCCGGCAGGCCGATGAGGTTCTCGTCGCCGTAGGTGAGCGAGCCGGCGTCGGGCTGGTAGATGCCGGAGAGCAGATTCAGGAGCGTCGACTTGCCCGCGCCGTTCGGGCCGATCAAGGCGAAGATGGATTTCTCCGGCACGCTCACGGACACGTTCTGCACCGCGCGCACGCCGCCGAAGCTCTTCGAGAGTGTCTCGGCCCGGATCATCGGCTGCGCGCGCGAAGCGTGCTCCACGCCTGCACGATGCCGCCCGGCATGAAGAGCACCACCAGCGTGAGCGCCGCGCCGTAGATCATCAGGCGCAGCTCGCCGAAGCCGCGCAGGAGCTCGGGCAGGAAGGTAAGGACGATGGCGCCGATCACCGGGCCGATCATCGTGCCCATGCCGCCGACGATCACCATTGCCATCATGGTGAATGACTCGACGATGTTGAACGCGTCCGGCACCAGCGTTCCCACGAACCCGGGGTAGAAGCACCCGGCCAATCCGGCGATCGCCGCGCCGACGCCGAAGGCGAACGCTTTCCAGATGGCGCCGTTCACGCCGAGCGAGGCGGCCGACACTTCGTCCTCGCGGATGGCACGCAGCGTGTCGCCGATCGGCGAGCGCACCAGGTTGTCGAGCACGAAGTACACGATGAGTGCGATCGCGGCGATCAGATAGAAAAGCGCCACCGCATTCCGAACCGGCGGCAGGATTCCGTAGATGCCGCGCACGCCTTCGGTGACCCGCTCCCAGTTGACGAGCACCTGGTAGGTGATCACCGCGAAGCCAAGCGACGCGATCGCGAGGTAGTGGCCGCGCAGGCGCACGGCAAAGGCGGCGAGCGCGAGGCCGAGGAATCCCGCGCCGCCGATCGCGGCGAGCGAGGCGAGCCAGAAATTCCAGCCGTACGTTTTGACCAGAATCGTGCTCGCGTACGCGCCGATGGCGAAGAATGCCGACTGGCCGAGATTCAGCTGCCCGGTGTAGCCCATCACCAGGTTGAGCGACAGCGCGAGCAGCACGTTCATCGCGCACAGGATCAGGATGCCGCGCCAGTACGGCGTCGTGATGAGCCATGGCAGCAACGCGACGATGGCCGCCGCGCCGAAGAGATAGGCGGCGCGCCTCAAACGTTTTCCTCCTTGCGCTCGGCGATGAGACCGGTCGGCCGTATGACGAGCATGGCGAGCAGCAGCACGAAGACCACCAGGTCGATGAGACCCGAGCCCAGGTACTGCACGGTGAACGCCTCGATGATGCCGACGAAGATGCCGGCGATGATCGTGCCTTGCAGGTTGCCGAAGCCGCCGATGATGACAATGGCAAAGGCCTTGACGATCACCGAGGCGCCGGCGAAGGGACTGAGCACGAGCACCGGCCCGAGCAGCGCGCCCGCCATGCCGGCGAGCGCCGAGGCGATGACGATGGTGAGGCCGATCAGCAGCCCGGGATTGATGCCCATGAGGCCCGCTGTTTCCCGATCCTGCGCCACGGCGCGCAGCGCCTTGCCAAGGAAGGTGAATCGCAGAAAGGCATACAGCGCGCCGATCGCCACCGCCGACACGGCGACGACCAGCACGCTCTGCGCGCTGAAGAAGATGCGGCCGACGCGAATCGTCTCGCGCGCGAAGGGCGAGTCGAACTGGTAGGGAATCGGCCCGAAGAGCGCGAGCTGCGCATTCTCGAGCAGCACCGAGACGCCGATCGTGGCGATGAGCGGGCGAAGCTCGTCGCCGCGCTCTCGCAGCGGCGCGAACACCGCCGCATTCACCGCGAGGCCGAGGAGCGCGCCGATGCCGAACGCCGCAAAAATCGACAGCAGATAACCCGCGGCATCGGGCAGGCCAAGCACCTTGGTCGCGAGCCGCGTCGCGGTGAAGAACGCGGTGAAGGCGCCGACGGTGACGAAGTCGGCGTGCGCGAAGTTGATCTGGTTCAGCACGCCGTAGATGAGCGTGAGGCCTAGGGCCACCATCACGTACAGGCAGCCCAGGTACACGCCGTTCAGCGACTGCTGAACGACGAGCGCCGCCAGATCGCTCATTACCGGCGCGCCGCCGTTACTTGCTTACTGCCAGCTCATGCCCTTCCAGGAAAGGTCCTGCTGCGTCTCCACGAAGTGCACTACCGAGAGGTCCGAGTTCTGACCCTTCTGGTCGAACGTGATGCGGCCGGTGGTGACCTCGACGTCCTTGAACTTCGAGAACTGCTCGCGGATGGATTCCGAGTCCTTGGCGCCGCGGCGCACCGCCTCGGCGATGAGCAGGATCGCGTCGTAGGCGTGCGCGTTGATGTGCGTCGGCGTCTTGTCGGCGCCGTACTTCGCCTGGTAGGCCTTGATGAAATCCTGGACGACTTTTCTCTTCTCGGTCGGATCGAACTGCACGATGCGCACGTAGCCGACGGCCGCCTGCCCCGCTTTCTGGTCGTAGCCGAAGGGCAGCCAGATCGAGCCCATCTGCACCCCGTTGCCGCCGCCGCCCTTGACGACCTTCGCCTGCGCGAGCGCCTGCGAGAGGCGCACCTGCTGACCCTCGAGCGCGAACGTGGGGAGAACGTCGACCTTGCCGAGCGAAGCGATGCGCGTCGCGATGGCGGTGAAGTCGTTCACGTCGCGCCCGAAGTCGATGGTGGCGAGCACCTTGCCGCCCATCGCTTCGAAGGGTTTCTTGAAGCCTTCGGCGTTGTCGTTCCCGGCGTTGGTCTTCTCGTGCAGGATCACCGCAGTGCGCGCTTTCAGGGTGTTGTACGCGACCTTGGCGAGCGGCAGGCTCTGCTGCTCGGCGTTGGGGAAGATGCGGAAGGTGTACTTGTAGCCCGACTCCGTGAGCTTCATGGTCACCGAGCCCACGTTGAGCTGCACGATCTTCGCGTCATTCAGGATCGGCGCGATGGCGAGCGAAGCGTCGGAGCACTCCTCGCCGATGACGATGTGCGGCTGGAACTGGTCGAGCAGGCGCTTCACCGTGTTGGTGGCCTGCAGCGGGCTGCACGCCGAGTCTTCGTACTGCACCTGCAGCTTGTAGCCGTTGATGCCGCCCTTGAACTGCTCGAGCGCGAGCTCGATCCCCTCCTTGTCCTGCACGCCGAAGTACGAGCCCGGCCCGGAGATTGGCATGGCGACGCCGATGCGCACGACTTGCGCCTGCGCCGAGGCAGCGAAGGACGCAAGCAACATGGCACAGCCGAGCGCCAAGTGGATAGCGAAGTTCATTCGGTCCCCCTCCTTAGGAGATGCGGCGGAATGTACCATCTCCGCATGGACCTCGGACTGAAGGGCGCCGTCGTTCTCATCACCGGCGGCAGCAAGGGGCTCGGCCTCGCGTGCGCACGCGCCTTCCTCGGCGAAGGCGCGCGCGTCGCGATCTCCTCGCGTTCGCACGAAAACCTGGAGAAGGCGCGCGCCGAGCTCGGTGCTGTCGAGACCTTCGCCGCGGATCTCTGCCAGCCGCGCGTCGCGGCGGACATGGTCGATGCGGTGGAGCGGCGCGTCGGCCCGGTCGACGCGCTGGTCAACTGCGCGGGCGCCGCGCGGCGTGTCGGCGCCGAAGAGCTCACGCCCGAGGCGTGGCGCGCGGCCATGGACGCCAAGTACTTCAGCTACATCCACGTCATCGATCCGCTGATCAAGCGCATGGCGGCACGCGGCCGCGGCGCCATCGTCAACGTGATCGGCAGCGGCGGCAAGGTGGCGACGCCAACGCACCTTGGCGGCGGCGCCGCGAACGCGGCGCTGATGCTCGCGACCGTCGGCCTCGCGAACGCCTATGCCGCGCGCGGCGTGCGGGTGATCGGCGTCAATCCCGGGCCGACGAATACCGAGCGCGTCAAAGAGGGGCTTGCCGCCGATGCGAAGCGCGCGGGGATCAGCGAAGGCGAGGCGCTCGAGCGCATGGTGCAGCGCATGCCGATGAAGCGCATGCCGGAGCCTGCGGAGCTCGCCGACATCATCGTCTTCGCTGCGTCCGAGCGGGCGCGCTTTCTCACCGGCGCGATCCTCAGCGCCGACGCGGCCACCAATCCGACGGTAGTCTGACCGCCGCGGGGCGCTCGAGCGCCGCGACCCACGCCAGATACTCGTCCGCCTGCGCGCCGGCGAGCGAGCGCACCTTCGCCTCGAGCTCGGCGTCGCTCATCGTCGTGCGGAGCTCGGCGTGCTTCTCGCGACCGTCGATATCGACAGCTACCGCCGCCTTGTCGAGGCGAGCATCCGCCGTGATGGTCACGCGCTCGCGCAAGCGCCGCACCTCGGCATCGGCGACGACGCGATCGGTGAACTGCTCGACGCCTGCCGCACCGTAGAGGAGCGCGACCGCCGCGCAGTGCTGCGCCGAGAGTCGCGCCTCCGCGCCATCGCGCGGCTCGGGCCGGTCGCCTCGCTCGATGGCGAGCGGATGCAGCCGCAGCGCGATCCTCTGCGGTGGCGCCGCGGTGCGCAGGGCGAGGCAGGCGTCGATCAGCGCATGCAGAACCACGCCCGCCGGATAAGGCTTGTAGGCGACGCGCACGAGCTCCCAGTCCTCGCCGAGTCGCTCGAGCATGCGCTCTGGGCGTGCGTTCACGCCGAAGACGCTGAAGAAGCCACGCCGCCCCTTGAGCGGTTCGGCAGGCGCGGCGATGCCTTCGCGCGCGAGCAACGCCGCTGCAAGGCCATTGCGTGCGGCGAAGCCGGGATTGAGGGCGCTCGCGCCGCTGCCGAGCATCTCAACCACACCGGAAGCCTGCGTGGCGGCGACGCCGAATGCCGCATGCACCTGGTCCTCTGCGAGATTCAGTGCCGCCGCGACGGCGGCGGCGGCGCCAAAGACACCGCAGGTGCTGGTGATGTGCCAGCCATGGGCGTAGTGCCCGGGCGAGACGGCGTTGGCGACGCGGCACGCCGTTTCCAAACCGAGAGCGTAAGCGGTGAGGAATTCGGTGCCTGACACCGCATCGCGCTCGGCGAGCGCGAGCAGCGCGCCGGCGACCGGCGGGCCGGGATGAAGCACCGTGGCGAGATGTGTGTCGTCGAAGTCGAGGGCGTTGGCCGCGGCACCGAGAACCACGGCGCGGGCGTAAACATCGCCGGCGCCGAAAACCCCGGCGATCGGCGCCATCGAGGGATGGCCGAGGCCGCCGGCGATGCAGCCGAGAATGTTGAGAAGCGAGCGTTTCGCTTCGCGGCGCACCTCCACCGGAACATCCCGGGTAGAGGCAACGAAGCGCGCGAGCTCGGCGGTTACTCCGCCCTGACGCCCGCCTGCTTTACCACCGGGGCCCATTTGGCCATCTCCTCGCGCATGAACGCGGCAAAGGCTTCCGGCGTCCCGGGCATCGGCTCGGCGACTTGCGCGTGCAGCAGCAGCTAGTGGGATCAGGTCTTGAATCGGCGCATTTGCATGCGCGAATTCAAGACCTGACCCCTGCCGGTCATTTGATCGGTCGGGTGAAGGGGAAGACCTTCGTCACGCCAAGGATGTCGGTGATGAGGAGCACGATGAAGACGATCAAGAGCGCGCCGATCAGCGAGCCGCCGGCGTCGGCGCCGACGGGCATGTCGCCCAGGCGCGCGGCGAGCTGCGCGGCTTCGTCGTCCGTGAGCGCGGCAAGGCGCGCCTGCACGTCGGCGGGATTGACGCCGTAGGCCTCGAGCTGCGTGCGCACGTCGCGCCGCTCGAGCAGCGTGGCCATGCGCTCGTGCGCGGCGCTCTTGCCGGCGAGCGCATTTTCGGTCGGCAGCATGCCGGCTTGCGCGGGCATGCCCGCCGCGGCGACGGAAACGATGAGGCTGGCGGCGAGGAAACGGCGGAGCTTGCTCATGGCGGGTCCTTTCTCATGGATGTGGCGCGGCCAAGGCTAGCAGCGTTCAGATGAATTAGCAGCCGGGAGCTGCCGGTCACGGCCCGATTTGCTGACGCGTGAAGACAGCCGCCGCCTGCGAGCGGCGCGATACGCCGAGCTTCGTGCAGGCGTTTGACAAATAGTGCTTGACCGTGCGCTCGGAGAGCTCGAGAGCCGCGGCGATCTCCTTATTGGTCTTGCCCTTCACCACGAGCGCCAGCACGCGGCGCTCCTGCGGGGCCAGCACGGTGCTGTCGATACGCTTCTCGACCGCGGGGACGAGGCCGGCAACGATCGGCCGGCCGTTCGCCGCGTCCTCGATGGCGCGAATGAGCGCGTCGCGGCCGATGTCCTTCAGGAGATAGCCGCAGGCGCCCGCCATGACGGTCGAGACGATCGCTTCCTCGTCCGAATGCGACGTGAGGAAGAGGATGCGCGTGCCGGGGAGCGCCGAGAGGATCTCGCGGCATGCGTCGAGACCGCTCGCGTCCGGCAGGCGCAGATCCATCAGCACGACCTGCGGCCGCAGACGCTCGGCCTCGCGCACCGCCTCGGCGGCGCTCGCCGCCTCGCCGACGATCGAGAGCGCCGGCACGTCGGCGAAGAGCGTGCGCAGTCCCGCGCGCACCATCTCGTGATCATCGACGATCAATAGGCTGATCATGCGTGCACCGGGAATTCGACCACGATGCGCGTACCGCGGCCGGGCGACGACTCGACCCGCGCGTCGCCGCCGAGCTTGCGGCCGCGCGCGGCGATGTGGTGGAGCCCGAGGCCGGATGAGCGCTCCCCGCCCTCGCGCATGCCGACGCCGTCGTCGGCGATTTCCAGCCGCGCAGCAGCGGCTGCGGTGCGCTTCAGCGACAGGTGTGCCCGCGAAGCCGAGGCATGGCGCGCCACGTTGCTCATGCCCTCGCGCGCGATACGCAGCACGTGCATCGCTTGATCCGGCGTCAGGTCGCCGAGCACCGATCGGTCGACATCGACCTCGACCGGAGCCGGTGCGGCGGAGACGATGCTCTGCAGCTCGGCCATGAAGCGGCTGTCCGAATACTCGCTGTCCGAGCGCCCGGCGATGAAGCTGCGCAGGTCCTGGATCACGAGGTTGAGATGCGCGATCGCGCCGGCGAGCGCGTTGCTCGCGGACGGCGGGTCGGCGGCGATCTGCCGCCGCGCAGTCTCGAGCGTCATGCCGACCGCGTAGATCGACTGGATGGCGCCGTCGTGCAGCTCGAGCATCAGGCGCTCGCGCTCCTCGGCAAGGCGCTGCTCGCGCTCGCGCAATGCCGCGCGCAGCATGCGCCGCGATGCGAGGACACGACCGAGGAGCAGCAGCAGTACGGTGGCGAGCGCTGCGGCGCCGATGAGCAGCGCCCGCAACTGCTCGTATTGCGCGAGCACTGCGGCCATGCTCTGCCCGACATAGACGGTCAGCGCATAACCGGGCACCTGGCGGTAGGCGACGACGCGCTGAATGCCATCGAGCTTACCGGCGCCGACGAATACCCCTTGCGGCGGATCGCCTGGCCGCACGCCCGGATAACCGGCAAGCGACGCGCCGGCCGCGCGGTCGAAGTCTCGCGTGCGCGCGAGGATGCCGCCGTCCCAGCGCGCGAGCGTGATGACGTCATCGCGGCCGAGCTGCATTTCCCGGTATACGGTCTCCAGCGCGGGGGGCGGCAGCGCGGCGACGATCAGACCGGCGAACGCCCCGCTCGCGTCGCGAATCGGACGCGTGAACTGGATCGCCCAGCGCTTCGTGATGCGCCCAAGAACCGGCTCGCTGATGTGCATCTCGTCGCCGCTCGCCGCCTTGTGGAACTGGAAATAGTCGCGGTCGGTGAAGTTGAGTGGCTTTTCCAACGGCAGGCGGCTGTACCTGCTCCAGCCGTCGGCATCGACAATCGCCACCTGGATGAGACCTTCGCGCTCAAGGAAGGCGGCGTGCTCGCTCACGGCCGCGTCGAGGGACGCCGGGTCGCGTAGCCAGACCGCCCGCAGCTGTCGCAGCGTCAGGTCGATGGTGCGCAGCGACGAGCCTTCGTATTCCGCGACCACGGCCGCGGCGTGCCGGCCGATCGCCTCGGCCGAGCTGACGGCATCCCTGCGCGCCTGATAAAGGACGACGCCGACGCCGGCCCATACGGCGACGATCGAAACGGCGACGGCGACCCGCGTACGCACGCCCAGAGAGTACGGCCGAAAGGCCGTAATGGAAAACCCGACGAATGGCTAAAGTGCAGGCATGCTGCAATCCTTTCGCCGCTGTTTCGTGCGCAACGACGATGGGTCGTGGACCTGCCTCGAGGCGACGACCGTGGTACATCCGAAGGGGCGCATCCAGGTCACCGAAGGCAGCCGCTTCTACGCCGGCACCAACTTCATGGGCGTCGACCTGGCCGCCTGGCTGGACGCCATCACGCAGGAGCAGCAGCAGGCGAGTTAACTCGGCCCCGGCAAAGGTCAGGAGACGTTTAGGCCTTTGGCGATGCGCCCGACCAGTTCCTTGAGGGCCGTGAGCTCCGCTTCGAGCCGCGCGACGTTCGCCTTGAGGGCGGCGATTTCTCCTACGGAGACGTCGGCATCGGCTTTCTTTTCGGCCATCTCGATTTTCGGCGCGCCGCTCAGAAGGTGAGCCCAGCGGCTTTCGCGCGAGCCGGGCAGGCGCGGCAGCTGCACGACCAGGGGGCCTGCGGCCCGCGAGGCGAGCTCGTCCAGAAAACCTTCCACGGCCGAGATGTCGGCGAAGCTGTGCAGGCGCTCGCAGTTGATCCGCAGCTCGCCTGCCGTCTGCGGGCCGCGCAGCATGAGCGCGGTCAGCAATGCGGCGGACTGCGATGGAATCTGCAACACGCGTTCGATGTTCTGCGCGTAGCGCGACACGCGGCCGCCGCTCGTTTCGATCACGAGGTTCGCGCTCTTCAGGCCGTCGATAGCCGCGCGCACTTCCGCCTCGGTCGCTTCAATCACCGGCGAGCGGCTGGTCTTCTGGTTGCAACCCGCGACGAGCGCATTAAGCGTTAGCGGATAGCTGTCGGAAACGGTGTGCTGCTTCTCGAACAGCGTCCCGAGGACCCGTGTTTCGATCAGGGAGAGCGTGCGCACGCGCGCGTCTGCTTTAGTGGTTATTCGATCGTCCGAAGAGCGGCGAATCTACCATTGAATCTCGGCTAAGATTTCCGCCTTCGCGCCATGAGCTATCTCGTCGGCATCGACATTGGCGGCACCTTCACCGACTGCGCGATCGTCGACCGCGCGGGGAAACTCCTGACGACCAAGGTGCCCTCGACGCCGCCCGATTTCGCGCGCGGCATGCTGGACGCGCTCGGCGCCGGCGCGCAGACGCTGGGGATCGCGCTCGACGACTTCTGCCGCGACATCGCCTTCCTTTCGCACGGCACGACGGTCGGCACCAACACCATCATCCAGAAGCGCGGTGCCAAGGTCGGCCTCATCACCACCAAGGGACACGAGGACGTGATCCACATCATGCGCGGCTCGCGCGGCTACGGCGGCCGCGACATCCGCAAGGTGGTGCACTTCCCGGAGACCTCGAAGCCCGCGCCGATCGTGCCGAAGCGCCTGATCCGCGGCGTCTCCGAGCGCGTCGACTGCTTCGGCGAGGTCATCGTGCAGCTGAACGAAGGCGAGGCCGAGGCTGCCATCGGCGATCTGCTCGCACAGGGCGTGGAAGCGATCGCCATCTGCTTCCTGTGGTCATTTCGCAACCCGCAGCATGAGAACCGGGTGAAGGCGATGGTGCAGCGGCTCGCGCCGCAGATCTTCGTCACCACCTCCGTCGACATCGCGCCGAAATGGGGCGAGTACGAACGCGTGACGGCGACAGCGCTCAACGCTTACCTCGGCCCGGTGATGGGCGGCTATCTCGAGCGGCTCGACAGCTCGCTTCGCGGCCTGGGATACGCGCACGGGTTGCAAATCACGCAGTGCGGCGGCGGCACGGTGCCGGTCGCGCGCGCGGGCGAGGCGCCGCTGCTGACGCTCGACTCCGGGCCCGTTTCTGGCGTCACCGCGTCGATGTTCCTCGGCAGCGCGATGGGCGAGAGGAACGTCATCACCACCGACATGGGCGGCACCTCGTTCGATGTCTCGATCATCTACGAGGGCAAGCCCGCCTATTCCTTCATCTCGAACACCGACCAGTACGAGTATTTCCTGCCGAAGGTCGACCTGCAGGCGATCGGCGCGGGCGGCGGCAGCCTCGTGCGGGTGCAGCCCGAGACGCGCACCATGACCGTGGGTCCGGACAGCGCGGGCGCCTTCCCGGGTCCCGTCTGCTACTCGCGCGGTGGCACGGTGCCGACCGTCACCGATGCGCAGCTCGTGCTTGGCTACCTCGACCCGGACAACTTCGCCGGCGGGCGCATGCAGCTCGACCGCGACGCGGCCACCGGGGCGATCGCGGCGCTCGGCGCGCAGATCGGCATGAGCGCGATCGAATGCGCGGCCGGCATCTGCCGCATCGTCGAGCTGCAGATGGCCGACATCATCCGCAAGGTGACGGTGGAGAAAGGGTTCGACCCGCGCGACTTCGTGCTCTTCGCCTTCGGCGGCGCGGGTCCGGCGCATGCCGGCGTGTTCGCGCGCGAGCTCGGCGTTGCCAAGGTGATCGTGCCGCAGAGGAAGGCCGCCTCCACCTGGTGCGCCTTCGGCGCCGCGGCCGCCGACGTGCTGCACATCTTCGAGCACACCGAGATCATGGCGACGCCGGTGCCGGCGAAGCGCATCAACGACGCGCTCACCGCGCTCGAGAAGAATGCCCGCGCGCTGATGGCGGCGGAAGGCATCGGCGCCGACCGCCAGCGCTATGAGTTCTCGCTGGATGTGCGGCACAAGGGGCAGATCAACGAAGTCGAGATCACGCTGCCCTGGCCGCGCGTGCCGGCCGAATACGAGCGCGCGCTGCGCGAGCTGTTCGTGCGCCGTTACGAGCAGCTCTACGGCCGCGGCTCGGCGCTCGCGGGCGCGCAGCTCGAGATCGTCGTCTGCCGCCTGCGCGCGAAAGCGCTCACGCCGCAGCCGAAGCTCGTACGCGCGAAGAAGCGCACCACCCGCATCCCGCGCGGGGCCCTGCGGCCGAAAAGGGAAATTTTCTGGCCTGACCTCGCCAAACGCCGCGCGACGCCGGTCTACGACGGCGAGCGGCTGGCAAACGGCAATAAGATTGCCGGGCCAGCGATCGTCGAGACCGCCGATACCACCGTCGTGGTGCAGCCGGGCACGCGGCTCCGCGTGGACGAGCTGGGCAACTTCGAGCTGACTTTCAAATGACCACTGACACCTGCACCGTCGAAACCGGGCTCTTGAAGAAGAAGCCCTGCGGCCAGCCGGCCGTCTCGAAATGCGCCAACTGCGAGCAGTCGCTCTGCGCCAAGCATCGCGTGCCGCAGACGACCGGCGGCAGGAAGACCGGCGGCTTCCTCTGCCCGGAGTGCGCGCGCGCCTGGCGCGAGAGCGAGAAGACGCTCGGTGAGCTGCCGCCGACCCCGGCGAGCGCGCTGCCGCCCGCGGAGAAGAAGCCGCCGGCGGAGAAGAAACCACCCGCCGCCGCGCCCGCGCCAGCACCCAAGCCCGCACCGAAGCCCGCGCCGGCGGCGCATAAGAAGCCCGAGCCGCCCCAGCCGCCCGAGGACAGCGCCCCCCTCGAATTCACGCCCGAGCCGAAGAAGCCGGACGACAAAAAATAGTGACAGTCACCATTTCTAATTGGTGACAGTCACCATTTAGCCGCCATGAATGCACCGCTGAAGAAACTTTCCGAGCTCGCCGGCGTCGTCTTCGACGGCAAGAGGACGGGCTATGTGCCGCCGAAGAAGCTGCGCATCTCGCCCAAGCTCAAGCTCCACCGCAAAGCGAAGACCAGCATCGATCCGGTGACCTTCGAGGTGGTGCGCCATGCGCTCTGGAACGTGAACGAGGAGCACGGCGCGACGATCCAGCGGCTCTCCGGCTCGCCAGTGGCGATGTACGCGCTCGACCTCAATCCCTCGATCCTCACCGAGGATGCTGAGTTCGTCTATTTCGGGCCGTACATGCAGTACATGTCCGGCGTCACCGACACGCAGGTGAAGTGGACGCTCGAGAACCGGAGCGACAACCCCGGAATTCAGGATGGGGACATGTTCCTCGCCAACGACCCGTGGGTCGGCGCCGCGCACCAGATGGACGTGATGCTGCTGTGTCCGGTGTTCTGGAAGGGCGAGCTCTTCTGCTGGGTGACCAACTGCCTGCACCAGTACGACATCGGCGGCATCACGCCGGGCAGCTTCTGCCCCTCGGCGCGCGATGCCTTCGACGAGGGCATCCTCATCCCGCCGGTGAAGATCGTCGAGAAGAACGAGATCCGCCGCGACATCGAGGAGATTTACCTCCGCAGCTCACGCAAGCCGAGCGCGGTGGCGCTCGATTTCCGCGCGCAGCTCGCCGGCAACACGACGGCGCGCGATCGCGTCCTGTCGCTGATCAAACGCTATGGCGCCGACACGGTGAAGGGCGTGATGAAGAAAATCATCGACGACGGCGAGCGCGCCTTCCTCAAGAAGCTCGCCACCCTGCCCGACGGCATCTGGCGCGATCGCACGTACGTCGAATGCTGCCGGCCGGGCGACCGCCAGGTACACCGGGTGGTGCTGACGCTGAAGAAGGTGAAGAACCGCCTGGTGTTCGAGAACGAGGGCACCGACCCGCAGGCGGGCGGCATCAACGCCACCTACTCCGGCTGGCGAGGCGCCATCATGGTGGCCCTGAATGAGCTCATGTGCTGGGAGCAGTACTACGCGGTGGGCGGCGCGCTGCGCCACGTCGACTTCAATCCGACGCCGGGGACGCTCAACTGCGCCGACTTCCCCGCGTCCGTTTCGACCGCGCCGGTGCAGTGTATGGAGATCTCGCTCTACCCCGCGTACAACGTCCTTTCGAAAATGATTTATCCGTCGCCGCAGTTGCGCCGCGACGTGATGTGCATCGGCGGCACAAGCCAGTGGCCGGCGACCATCTTCCGCGGCATCGACCAGTGGGGCGAGCGCTACGGCTATCTGCTGGTCGATCCGATCGGCGGCGCGATCGGCGCCTTTTCGCACGCCGACGGCATCTCGACCGGCGGCCAGGCGAGAACGCCGATCTGCAAGCTGCCCAACGTCGAGCACACCGAGCAGTCGTTCCCGGTATTGTTCCTGTACCGCAAGGAGATCGCCGATTCCGGTGGCGCGGGCAAGTTTCGCGGCGGACTTTCCGCAGAGTCGTGCTTCATCCCGCACGGCACCGACCAGATCACGCACGACACGCTCTCGTCGGGCAACGCCGTTCCCACCTCGACCGGCATGATGGGCGGCTATCCCGGCGCGGTGAACCGCTATCGCTTCACGCGCGATAGCGACATCCCCGAGCGCATGAAGCGCTCGGAGCTGCCGACCGACATCTCGCAGCTGACCGGGCGCGAGGAGACGCTGGGGCTGCGACAGCAGGACTTCGTGCAGAACCCGGCGGACGTCTACGCCGTGCTTTGGTCTGCGGCCGGCGGCTTCGGCGATCCGCTCGAGCGCGATCCGGCGAAAGTGGAGGCGGATGTCGCCAATGGCGACGTCACCGAGAAGGGGGCGCTCGAGATCTACGGCGTCGTGCCGGGCGATGCGCGCGCCACCGAGCGGCGCCGGCACGAGCTGCGCGCGCGGCGCATCCAGGGCCATGCGAGCGGCCTCGCCAAGCTCGCCGGCAAGGTGAGCTTCCTCGCCACCGAGAATCTCGCGGTGTACGAAAACAAACACTACGGGTGCGCGAAATGCGCCACCGACCTCGGGCCAGTCAGCCACAACTACAAGACCTACTGCGCCCGCAACGACCTCCCCATCCAGGCGGCCAATCCGATCGTCGGCGACCCGGGCCGCTTCATCGATCCGAAGCCGCAGTTCCGCCAGTTCTGCTGCCCGGGCTGCGGGCTTCTGATCGAGAACGAAATCGCCGTGGAGGATGATCCGCTCCTGCGGGACGTCGAAATCCTTTCCGGCTAAAAATGGGGTCAGATCAACTTTTCCGGACAATCGGCCAAAATTGTCGGCAAGTCCGGAAATGCTGATCTGACCCCATTTATTGGATGAATTTCGCCAACGTCAGCTACGAGGACGCGATGCGCCGGGCGCGCGAGATCGTGCCGACGCTCGCCGAGCGCGCGCAGAAGTGCGAGGACGCGCGCGTGCTGCTGCCGGAGAACGAGACGCTGCTGCACGAGACCGGGCTCTTCCGCTATCACCAACCCAAGCGCTTCGGCGGCATGGAGCTTCCCTATGCCGCCGTGGTGGACATCGTCGCGGAGCTCGCGCGCGCGTGTCCGTCGACCGCCTGGAACGTCGGCAACCTCGGCTGCCATCACTGGATCCTCGGCTATTACGAGCCCGAGACACAGCACGAGGTGTGGGACGCAAATCCGGACGCGCTGATCGCCTCCTCCATCGCGCTCGCGGCCGGGCGTGGGAAGAAAGTCGAGGGCGGCTACATCGTGAGCGGCCGATGGCCGTTTTCCTCCGGCGTCGACAACTGCGACTGGAACATGCTCGCCGTCACCGTCTATGGCGACGACGGCAAGACGATCGACTGGCGCCTCTGCCTGGTGGCCAAGAGCGATTACCGCATCATCGACACCTGGTACGCGATGGGCATGGTCGGCACCGGCTCGAAGGACATCGAGGTGAAGGAGGTGTTCGTGCCCGAGCGCCGCGCGCTCGAGCTCACTAAATGCCGCGGCGGCCTCGAGCATCCCGGCGGCAAGCTGAACGCCGGTCCGCTCTTTCGCATCCCGATCGTCGCCGCAGCGGGACATCCGCTCTCGGCAAGCGCGCTCGGCGCCGCTGAAGGCGCCCTCGAGCACGTGGTGAAGGTCTTCGCGAAAAGAATGGGAACGTATACCGGCGCCAAGGTGAGCGAGTTCCAGGCGGTGCAGATCAAGATCGCGCGTGCCCGGGCGCTGGTCGACTCGGCGCGCTACCTGATGCGCGAATCGGCGATCGCCTTCGACCGCTACGCCGAGCAGGGCGCGGTGCCGGATCTCGAGACGAAGCTCCGCCTGCGCATCCAGAATACGCTCGCGGTGCTGCAGTCGCGCGAAGCGGTCGAGACGCTCTGGTCCTGCTACGGTGCGAATGCCATCTACACGCGCGATCCGCTGCAGCGCTATCTGCGCGACACGCAGGCGATCAATCAGCACTTTTCGTTCAACTTCGATATCGCCGGCTCGGCCTACGGTACGGTGGCAATGGGCGGCAAGTACACCAACCCGACGATGTAGGCGATGGAAGAGCTGATCACCGACTTCGGCTACATCGCCATCTTCATCGGCACGTTCCTCGAGGGCGAGCTGGTGCTCGCGCTGGGCGGTGTCGCCGCGGCCCATGGTTATCTTTCCTTCACCGTCGTATTAAGCGTGGCGATCGTCGGCGGCTTCCTCGGCGATCAGACGTGCTTCTGGCTCGGCCGGCGCTACGGACCGCGCGTGCTCGCGCGCTATCCCGGCCTCGCGGCGAAGGCGCCGCGCGTGCAGAACCTGCTGCGCCGCTGGGACGCGATGGCGGTGATCCTGCTTCGCTTCTGCTACGGGCTGCGCATCGCCGGGCCGCTCATCATCGGCACCTGCGGCATCTCGCCGTGGCGCCTGGCGCTCTTCAACTTCATCGGCGTCCTCATCTGGGCGCCGCTCGTCGCCGGCGCGGGCTACCTCGCCTGGTACGCGATCGAGCAGTGGATCGGCCGCCTGAAGCACGTGCAGATCGCGCTGCTGATGGCGATCGTGCTCGCCGTGATCGTCTGGTGGATCGTGGCGGAGCTGCGCCGGCGCTCAAGCGACGGCTGATTCGGGGACGGAGCCCGAACTAGATGATGGTCGACGGAGCACGAACCAATTCGGGCTCCGTCCCCGAATTCAAGGCGTATAGTTTCTTGCACTTCCTGGGGAGGAGGCCGCATGGAAACGTTTCAGCCGGTTGCAGCGAACGGACTACTCGATCGCCGCGCGTTCCTGCGCGGCGGAGCGGCGCTTGCCGCGGCGATGACGGGGTACGCGCGCGCCGAACCTCTTTCTGAGGCGCCGTGGAGCAAGGGGCCAGGCGAGCTCGTGCCCCCGTATGGGACACCGTCCAAGCACGAGAAGGCGGCGGCGCGCACGCTCAGCAACCCGAAGGGCGAGCCGCGCACGCAGCACGCGCGCACGCCGCATCACTTGCTGCAAGGGATGGCGACGCCGAACGGGCTGCACTTCGTGATCTCGCACGCGGGCGACCCGGAAGTCGATCCGGCGCAGCATCGCCTCGCGATTCACGGACTCGTCAAGCGCCCGCTCGTCTTCACCATAGAGGCGCTCGCGCGTTACCCGATGGTCTCGCGATTCACCTTCGTCGAATGCGGCGGCAACAGCTCGCCGCTCTTTTCGCCGGAGCCGATCCAGGCCACGGCGCAGGCGCTGCACGGCCTTTCCTCCTGCGCGGAATGGACCGGCGTTGCCCTCTCAACGCTGCTCGAAGAGACGGGGATCGATGCGAAAGCGCGCTGGGTGATCGCCGAAGGCTCGGATTCGCCGCATCTTCATCGCAGCGTGCCGCTCAGCAAGATTTTGGACGACGCGATCGTCGCGCTCTACCAGAACGGCGAGCGCGTCATGCCCGGCAACGGCTATCCGCTGCGGCTGCTCCTTCCCGGCTGGGAAGGCAACATGAACGTGAAGTGGCTGCGGCGCCTCGAGCTCGCCGAGCAACCGGCGATGTCCTACTACGAATCGCGCACCTACGCGCCGATCCTGCCCAGCGGCAAGGCGTACCGCTTCTACTTCGTGAACGAGGTGAAGTCGTTCATCACGCAGCCCTCGGTCGGCTACGGCATGAAAGGCCCGGGCTTCTACGAGATCTCCGGCCTCGCCTATTCCGGCAATGGGCGCATCACCAAGGTGATGGTCTCGGCCGACGGCGGCAAGACGTGGGCCGAGGCGGCGCTGCAGGAGCCCGTGCTCGCGAAGTGCTTCACCCGCTTTCGCATCCCGTGGCAATGGAACCGCGGCCCGGCCGTGCTGCAAAGCCGCGCTTGGGACGACGCCGGCAACGTGCAGCCGTCGCGCCCCGAGATCATCGCCGCGCGCGGCCAGGGCTCGCGCGTCGCGCCGGTCACCGCGTTCATCAGCCAGCACTACAACGGACCCACGAGCTGGGCGGTCGATGCGAATGGAGGCGTGCGCCATGTCTACGCTTAGGATGCTCGCGTTGCTCGCCGCCTCGGCGCCCGCCTTGGCGGCGGGCCCGAATCTAGGCCAGCCGCTCACGCACGCGGATCTCGCAGCGTGGGAGATCCATGTCTATCCCGACGGCAAAGGCTTGCCGCCCGGCAGCGGCACGATGGCGCAAGGCGCGCCAATCTTTGCGCAGAAATGCGCCCACTGCCATGGCGAGGCGGGCAAAGGCGCGACCAACGCGGCACTGGTGGGGGCGCCGCCGATCAAGTCGATCGACGCGCCGCGCACCATCGCCAACTTCTGGCCCTATGCCACCACGGTGTTCGATTACATCCGGCGCGCGATGCCCTGGCAATCGCCGCGCACGCTGACGAACGACGAGGTGTATGCGCTGACGGCATACATCCTCGCGCTGAACAAGCTGATCGGCGAGAACGACGTGATGAACGCCGAGACGCTGCCCAAGGTGCAGATGCCCAACCGCGACGGCTTCACGCCGCGCTTTCCGAACCTGATGCCGCCGCGCTCCGGGCGCGACCTGTAAGGGGGAACACCGATGATCCGAGCCATGCTGGGCGCGGCCGCGCTCGTCTTTTCGCTGGCGCACGCGCAAGTCGACGAGCGCAAATCGATGGCGTTCGACATCGTTGAGCGCAATGCCGAGCAGCTCGCGACGATCGGCGACACGCTCTACTACTACGCCGAGCTTGGCATGCAGGAGCACGAGAGCGCCAAGTTCCTGAAGGAGACACTGGAAGGCATCGGCTTCAAGGTCGACCTCGGTGGGGCCGGCTTCCCGACCAACGTCTGGGCGACGTGGGGAAGCGGCAGACCGCACATCGTCATCGTCACCGAGATCGATGCGCTCCCTGAGGGCTCGCAGACGCCGGGCAGCATCGAGCGCAAACCGCTCGTCAAAGGCGCACCGGGCCATATGGAAGGCCACAACACGCACGGCGCCGTCGCGGTCGGCGCGGCGTACGCGGTGAAGCGCGTGATGGAGCGCTACAAGCTGCCGGGCACGGTCTCGATCTCGTTCGGACCAGCGGAAGAGCAGCTCGTGAGCCGGCCGTTCCTCGTGCGCGCCGGATTGTTCAAGGATGCGGACGCGGCGATCCTCATTCACATCGGCGACAACTTCAGCACCGGCTATGGCCTGCAGAACTATGCCGCGATCAGCGCAAAGTTCACCTTCCACGGCAAGACGGCGCACGGCGCGGTGAATCCCTGGGAGGGACGCGACGCGGTCGATGCGGTCGAGCTGATGGACATGGGCTTCGACAAGCTGCGCGAGCACCTGCGACCGAGCCAACGCGCGCATCGCACCATCACCATCGGCGGCATCCAGCCGAACATCATCCCCGACCTCGGGCAGATCTGGTGGTTCGTGCGCGACGCGAATGCGCCGTGGGCAAAGGAGAACTTCGACAAGCTCGTGAACATCGCGCGCGGCGCGGCGCTCATGACCGGCACGACGATGGACATGGAGGTCGTCGCCTCGGCTTGGCCCCAGCTTGGCAACCGCGTTATCGCGGAAGCGATCCAGAGGAACATCGATGCGGTCGGCAATCCGAAATGGAGCGACGAGGAGCAGAAGTTCGCGCGCGAGTTTCAGACGGCGCTCGGCCTCAAGACCGTCGGGCTGAACGCGGCGCCGGTCAACTTCGGCGCGCGCCCGCAGTCATTCGCGTCCAACGACTCGGGCGATGTGACCTGGAACGTGCCGAGCGGCAACCTCAATTTCCCGGCGAGCGTGCCGGGCGTCAACTATCACAACTGGCAGGCCGCGGTGACGCCGGTCAGTTCGATTGCGCACAAGGGCGAAGTCGCGGGCGCGAAGGTGCTGGCGGCGAGCCTGCTCGATCTGCTCACCTCGCCGGACCTCATCGCGAAAGCGCAGGACCAGTTTCGCCAGGACACGCGCGACACACCGTACTTTTCATTCCTGCCGGCGAACGCCAAGCCGCCGCTGGAGCTGAACCGCGAGATGATGGAGCGCTTCCGTCCCGAGATGCGCAAGCACTACGTGAACCGCAAGCCGCAGTTCAGGTGAGTTACATCCGGCTGCCCGAGACGCGCCGGTTCCACTCCGAATAGCCAATGCCCCAGCCCGCCATGTATTCGGGCTCGGCAGGCGTAACCGCGTAACGGCCGCAATCGGCGGCGTAGCGCTCGATCTGCGGCCGCTGGCCGAGGAGCGCATCGCGCTCGCCGAGCGCGTACCAGTTGGCGGCGCGGCAATCGCTTTCGGAAAGGCTCGAACATGCCGCGAGCGCGGCGCAGCACAACGGGAGCAAGGTCCGCATTAACGCAATCTTAAGCGTAAGCCAGCGCAATCTTCGCGCGCGTGCGCGACATGCACCTCATCGACGAGGTGAGCGGCCGCGTGCTCTGAAACTGCTTACTTGGGCGCGTGCCGCAGGATCCACAGGCCTTGGTTCTTGTGCGTGATGTAGATGTAGCCGCGCGCATCCACCAGCACATCCTCCGTTTGCACCGCGAGCCGGCTCTTCGGGAAGGTGCCGTAGCGCTTCGTCGGATCGGGCGGCACGAAATACCCGACCTCGCGCGGCACGCTCGGCACGCTTACATCGTAGATGCGTAGCCCCGCGTTGAAGTACGTGAGATAGAGCAGATTGCCGGGCGGCTGCACGTAGGGGTTATGGTGAAGCTGGTTCTGGTTGTGCGGCCCGAAGCGCCCGCCGTGCTCGCAGAAGCTCTTGATCTTCCAGCTCGCGGGCGGCAGGGGCAGCGGCAGCATCGAGACGACGTGCGGCTTCGCCAGATCCGAGATATCGACGATCGAGGCATGGTTCAGCGCCTCCTTGCAATCGTCGAAGATCGCTTCGGAGTTCACATAGGCGAGCTTTTTCTCCATCACCGGCACGACGGTGTGTACGCCGATGAAGGAGAGGAACGGCGGGCTGAACGGCAGCCGGCTCACCTCCTTCGGCTTCGCCACGTCGCTGATATCGAGAATGACCATCCCGGCGCCGCCGTAGGACAGGAATACCGTGTTGCCGCGCACTTCCGGGGGACCATGCAGGCCCGTCGAGGGCGGCGCGACCGCGCTTTCGCCTTCCTTCTGTCCTGGCACCCACCAGCGGCCCGCCTCGACGGGCCTTGCCGGATCGCTGATATCGACGATGACGTAGATGTTGTCCTTGTAGCCAGGCATCCCGGCAGCGAGATGCATGTAGCGGCCACCCGCGTAGAAATCGCGATGCGTGCCGGTGCCGCCGGTCTTGTACTGCCCGAGCTTTTTCGGATTCAGCGCGTCGCTCACGTCCCAGATGAGCACGCCCTCGTCGTTCGGCTTGTTCGCATCGCCGCCCCAGCCCGGTGCAATCTTCTCGAGCGCGGTGATCATCCGATCGCCGTGCATCTCCATCTGGATGGTCCAGGTGTTGTCAGGCCCGGGGATGAACTTCGCCACGCGCGGGTTCGCCGGATCGGTGACATCGACGATGCTCCAGCCGAAATGCCAGAGGTGGCCCATGTACAGATACCAGCGATCGCCGACTTGCCGAATCGACATCTTGAATCCCGGGCGCTCGCTAAGATTGCTGTAGCCAACGACCTGGATGTTCTCGCCGACCCCGCCGGGCGGAATGGGATCAGCAACGCCGAGCGTCGGCAAGCCGAGCAGGCACGCAAGCGCTGCGCCGCGCGTGAAGCCAATGAGCCGCATACGTTTCTCCTCCTCAGACGGCATTCTCGGCACGCGTTGCCGCGCTTGCAAGAAAAGAAACAGAGCGGCGCCGTCGCCGCGCTGAGGCCGACGGCAGTTAGTGCTCGTCTTCTTCACCCTGAACGGCAGCGAGGCGATACATGCACCTGATCGACGAAGCAAGCGGATGGGTGCTTTAACGCAAGCCTGCTGCAAGTTCGCCCGCGTACAGTGCCCGCTCCTATAGGAGCAGCGCATGGAACCGCGATCGAACCGATCAACGGGCACGCCGTACCGCGACATGAAGCCGAGGCAGAAGGCGATGTTCATTTTCAAACTCGCCGTCTGCATCCTCACCTTCGGCATGGCCTTCCCCAACGTGATGAGCGATTGAATTCGGGGCCAGGGTCGTAATTATTCGGTCCGGCCCGATGCATTAAACTCGGTGTCCCGGGAGGAGACGCCGATGATCCGTTATCTGCTTGCCGCCGCGGCGCTGGTCGCGACGCACGCCGCTGTTGCGCAAACCGCGATCTGCTACAACTGCCCGCCGGAATGGGCCGACTGGGCAAGCCAACTCAAGTCGATCAAGGCGAAGACCGGCATCACCGTGCCGCCCGACAACAAGAACTCGGGCCAGGCGCTCGCGCAGCTGGTCGCCGAGAAAGCGAGCCCGGTCGCCGACATCACCTATCTCGGCGTCACTTTCGGCATCCAGGCGAAGAACGCCGGCGTCGTCGCGAATTACAAGCCGGCGCGCTGGAACGACATTCCCGCCGGCCTGAAGGATGCGGACGGCGCCTGGTTCACCATCCATTCCGGCACGCTCGGCTTGATGGTCAATGTCGATGCCCTCAGGGGGAAGCCCGTGCCGAAGGGCTGGAAGGACCTCCTCAATCCACAGTACCGCGGCCTGGTCGGCTATCTCGACCCGGCGAGCGCCTTTGTCGGCTACGTCGGCGCGGTGGCGGTGAACCAGGCGTTCGGCGGCGATCTCTCCAACTTCGACCGGGCAATCAAGTATTTCGCCGACCTGCAGAAGAACCAGCCGATCGTGCCGAAGCAGACCTCGTACGCGCGCGTGCTCTCGGGCGAGATCCCAATCCTCTTCGACTACGACTTCAACGCCTACCGCGGCAAATACAAGGACAAGGCGAACATCGCCTTCGTCATTCCGGCCGAAGGCACGGTGATCGTTCCTTACGTCATGAGCCTGGTGGCGAACGCGCCGCATCCGAACGAAGCAAAGAAGGTCCTCGATCACCTGCTCTCCGACGAAGGCCAGGCGATCTGGGCGAACGCCTACCTGCGTCCGGTGCGCGCGAGCGCCATGTCGAAGGAAGCCGAGTCGCGCTTCCTGCCTGCGTCCGAATACAAGCGTGCGAGCACGGTCGATTACGGCAAGATGGCCGAGGCGCAGAAGGCATTCACGGAGCGCTACCTGAAGGAAGTGCAGTAGGCGGGAATTCGGGGACGGAGCCCGAATTTTGGGTTCCGTCCCCGATCCCAGTTCGGGCTCCGTCCCCGAATTAGCGCTTGAGACATTACTGGCTCCTCGCCCCGGCAGCGGCGGTCTTCGCCGCGTTCTGGCTGCTGCCGATCGCGCGACTCACGGTCGTCGGCGCGAGCGGACCGGCCGGCATCGCGACCTACGCGCTGGTGCTGACGCACCCGTCATACTTCAGGAGCCTCGTCTCCACGCTCGCGCTCTCGGCCGCGGTCACGATCGCTACGCTTGTGATCTCCGCCATCGCCGGGCTTTTCCTTTCGCGCAACCGCTTCCCTGGACGCGCTTTCCTCACGGCGATGCTCACCTTTCCGCTCGCGTTCCCCGGCGTGGTCGTCGGCTTCATGGTGATCCTCCTCGCCGGGCGCCAAGGGCTGATCGGTCAGATCGCCGAGCGGCTGACCGGCGAGAACCTGGTGTTTGCCTATTCGATGGCGGGCCTCTTCCTCGGCTACCTGTACTTCTCGATCCCCCGCGTGATCCTCACTGTCATGGCGGCCGCGGAAAAGCTCGATCCGAAGCTCGAAGAAGCGGCGCGCTCGCTCGGCGCCCCGCCCTGGCGGGTGGTGCTCGATGTCCTCATCCCGGGCCTGAAGCCGGCGCTGATCTCCGCCGGCGCCATTTGCTTTGCCACCGCCATGGGCGCCTTCGGCACGGCGTTCACGCTCGCGACACGCATCAACGTGCTGCCGATCACCATCTACACCGAGTTCACCAACTACGCGAATTTCACCATCGCTGCCGCGCTCTCGATCGTGCTCGGCGTGCTGACCTGGCTCGTGCTCAATCTCGCGCGCACGGTCGCGGGCTCGACCGTCGCGGCTGCTGCATGACACGCGGCGCTCGCTTCTGGGCGCAGCTCGCTTTCACGCTCCTCGTCTGCGCCTTCCTCATCGTGCCGGTCGTCATGTCGGTGCTTGCAGGCATCACCGAGAACTTCTTCGTGGGGCTGAAGAGCGGCCTTACCCTGCGCTGGATTGGCGAAGTTTGGGAGCTCTACGCACGCACGGTGTATCTCTCGATCGGCATTGCGCTCGCCTGCCTCGCCGCGACGCTTGCGCTCGGCGTGCCCGCCGCCTATGTACTCGCGCGCTCGCAGAACCGCTGGACGCGCGCTTTCGAGGAGCTGCTCGTCCTGCCGGTCGCGGTGCCCGGCCTGGCCACTGCGCTGGCACTGATCCTCTTCTACGGCCAGATCCGCGGCTTTCGCGCGAGCTGGACCTTCATCCTCGTCGGGCATGTGCTCTTCACGCTGCCTTTCATGGTTCGCTCGGTGCTCGCCGTCATGGCGGCCATCGACCTACGCACGCTGGAGGACGCAGCCGCGAGCCTTGGCGCGAGTTTCCGGCAGCGCTTCTTCAACGTCATTCTGCCCAACGCGCGTCCCGGCATCGTGGCGGGAAGCCTCATGGTGGTGACACTCTCGATGGGCGAGTTCAATATCACCTGGATGCTGCACACGCCGCTGACGCAGACGCTTCCCGTGGGGCTCGCCGACTCCTACGCGTCGATGCGCCTCGAGATCGGCTCGGCGTACACGGTGATCTTCTTTTTCATGATCGTGCCGCTGCTCGTCATCCTGCAATGGGTCTCCGAGCGCGTCGTGCGTTGATCGCGGGTCTTTTGCTAGCCACCGAGGCGATCTCGGCGCCGGCAACCATGTTTCCAGTGCCGCGCGAGGCGCGCCGCCCATCCCATGTCGTACTCCAGCCCGGCTCTGCGGATCAGGACTACTTCTGGCTGAAAGCGGCTTATCCCGCCACGCCGGCACTCGATCACTACACGAACCTGTTTGCCAAATGGCTGCCGTGTAAGCCTTGGAAAGCGGGCTGGTGGTCGTTCGGCGACATGCAAAAGGGACTCTTTTTCCATCAGTTCTTGCGCCATTGGGTTTCCGCGGATAACAAGCAGGCGGTGACCGTCCTATTCCAGTACACGTCGCCGGGGATCGAAAATCGACCCTATCCGGACAGCGATAACCAGTTCGTGGCTGTGATGCGTCATCGCGTGCCGGATGCAGCGGCTTACTTGGCCGAGATCAAAGTGGAATGTCCGAACGCACAAGGACGATGAGCGGCCCGCGAATGCAAATCAGCCTCCGACAGGTTGCCAAGACGTTTCCGGAAGGCACGCGGGCGCTGAAGACGCTCGACCTCGAGATCGCGGACGGCGAGACGCTCGTCCTGCTCGGGCCCTCCGGCTGCGGCAAGACGACGCTTCTGCGCATTATCGCCGGCCTCGAGACACCGGACCCCGGCGGCCGCGTCATTTTCGGCGGCGAAGACGTCACGCCCCTTCCGATCGAGCGTCGCAACGTCGGTATGGTGTTCCAGAGCTACGCGCTCTTTCCGAACATGAGCGTCGCCGAGAACGTCGGCTATGGCTTGCGCATCCGCGGCGAGCTCACCGAGCAGAAGGTGGACGAGCTGCTCGCGCTCGTGCAACTGGAAGGCTACGGCGCCCGCCGCGTCGACCAGCTCTCCGGCGGCCAGCGCCAGCGCGTCGCGCTCGCCCGCGCGCTCGCGGTGCGCCCGCGCGTGCTCCTGCTCGATGAGCCGCTCACTGCGCTCGATGCCAAGCTGCGCGAGCAGCTGCGAACCGATATCGACCGCCTGCTGCGCTCGCTCGCCATCACGGCGGTGTACGTGACGCACGATCAGTCGGAGGCGATGGCGCTCGGCGATCGTATCGCGGTAATGCAGGCGGGCAGCATCGTGCAGATCGGCAATCCCAAGGAGATCTACTACCGGCCGCGCACCGCGTTCGTCGCCGACTTCATCGGCACGATGAATCGGCTGCGCCTGAATGGCAGCGATGCCCTCTTCCGGCCGGAGGACACGCGCATCGTGCCGCCCGGCGAAGCGCAGTTCTCCGGCAGCATCGCGTCGGTGTTCTTCCTCGGCGATCACACGCGCCTGATGGTCGACTGCGGCGGGCCGCAGCTCGTGACCGTCGAGACGACCGAGCGACGCGACTTCGCGGCGGGGGAGCAGTTGCATCTGGCGGTCGACCCCGCGGCAGTACTCAAGCTATGAGCGACGCGTTCATCCTCGCGCAAATCAGCGACCTGCATATCAAGCTGCCGGGAACGCTTTCCTATCGCGTAGTCGATTGTGCGGCGATGCTCACCCGCTGCGTCGAAGAAGTGCGGCGGCTGCCGCAGCAACCCGATGCCATCGTCATCACCGGCGATCTGGTCGACTTCGGGCGACGCGAGGAGTACGAGCACCTGCGCTCGCTGCTTGCGCCGCTGCCGATGCCGTACTACCTCCTGCCGGGCAACCACGACGAGCGCACCGCGCTGCGAGCCGTGTTCGCGGATCACGTTTATTTGCGCCAGTGGCAGCCCTACGTGCAATACGCGATCGATGACTGGCCGGTGCGCCTCGTCGCGCTCGATACGGTGGTTCCGGGCGAAGGCGGCGGCCGGCTCGACGCCGAGCGCCTCGCCTGGCTCGAGCGCACGCTGGCCGCCGAGCGGCGAAAGCCGACGATCGTCGTGATGCACCATCCGCCCTTTCCGACGCTCATCGGTCACATGGATCGCATCGGCCTCGAAGGAAGCGATGAACTGGCAGCCGTGATCTCGCGCCATCCGCAGGTCGAGCGCATCCTCTGCGGTCATCTGCACCGCCCGATTCAGTACCGCTTCGCCGGAACCATCGCGTCCACGTCACCGAGCCCCGCGCACCAGGTGGCGCTTGATCTCTCGCCCGAGGCGCCGTCGCATTTCAAGATGGAGCCGCCCGCTTTTCAACTCCATGCCTGGCGCCCGGGTATCGGCGTCGTGAGTCATACCGCCTACATCGGCGACTTTGCGGGGCCATTCCCGTTCTTCGAGGGCGAGCAACTCATTGACTGAATTCGGGGACGGAGCCCGAACTAGCTCAAAGCGCCGGTTTGACGCGCGTCGCTTTCCAGAAGCCGGAATAGGCGCCGGTCGCCTCGCCGCTCATTTCGTCGCCGCGCACGCGGCCGGTGTAGACGTCGGAGTCGAGCGTGAAGCGGATGCGCTCGCCCGTGACCTTGCCCTCGACCGGGATCTTGCGGCCGTTGGACGCGATGAGCGTGCCGGAGAGGCGCTGGATCTCCTGCGTGAAGTACACCTCCCCCGCCGGCAGGCGCCAGACCCCCGAGACTTTGGCCGGCACGAGATATAGCAGCGCTGTGCACCAGCTCACGCAGTCGCCGCCCATTTCGGCAGTCGCTTCTTCTTCCCAGCCATCGATGCGATAGGTGTTGCTGACGATCCGCGTGCCCGCCCGCAGCTCGAGAAACTTCGGCACGAGGCGGGTGAGGTTCGACGGCAGGAGAAATAACGCGAGCACCGTGGCGCGCGAGATATCGGCCTGGAACATGTCGCCCTGGATGAATTGCGCGCGTTCGCCAACGCCGGCGGCGGCAGCGTTGCGGCGCGCGAGCGACACCATGTCCGCCTCGTATTCGACGCCGAGCGCCCGCGCGCCGCGTTTTGCCGCAGCGATCACCAGGCGACCGTCGCCGGACCCGAGGTCGATGACGAAGTCGCGCGCCGTGACGCTCGCGAGATCGAGCATCTTCTCGGCCAGCGCCGGGCGCGTCGGCACCCAGACGACGTCCTTGCCGGGCTGGCCCTCGTAGGGTTCGAACGCTTGCGCGAGCGTGGGGGCTGCAACTAGCAGCAATGCGAGCAGGAGCGTACGTGGCATGGTTAAAATCATACCGACTGAGGAGAGTTCCACCATGCCCATCACCGAACTGAATCACTTTCTGCTGGTCGCCAAGGACCTCGAGCGCACCAAGGACTTTTACTGTCGCGTCCTCGGCATGGAGGTGGACACGCAACGCCCCGACTTCGGCTTCCCGGGCTATTGGCTGAAGGCGAATGGCGAGACCTGCGTGCACCTCGCGTGGCAGGCGCCAAACGAGATCCGCGACAAGTTCCTGCTGAAGAAGCATCCGAAGGGCACGACCGGCTCGGGCGCGGTCGATCACATCGCGTTTCTGGCGAAGAATGCGCCCGAGGTGCGCGACCGCATCCAGAGTAACAAGGTCGAGATGCACTACCGCAGCTTCCCGGAGGCAAAGCCACCGCTCTTCCAGATCTTCCTCAAGGATCCAGACGACGTGACCATCGAGCTCAACTTCCTCGGCGAGAAGATCGACGAGAAGCAATGGCAAGGTGGCGCCTCGTCCATGTCGCTCAAGAAGGACGCTGGCAAGAAGACCAAGATCGCGCAGCCCTAGCGCGTGCGCGGCGTCGTCTTTCTCGGCGACCGCAAGGTCGAGCTGCGCACCTTTGCCGATCCCACGCCCGGCGAAGGCGAGGTGGTGCTCGAGATGAAGGCTTCCGGCATGTGCGGCTCGGACCTCAAGTTCTACCGCTCGCCGCCGGGCGCGGCGCAGGCCGCGCTGGGTCTTGGCGGCAACGCCGAACCGTTCATCGCCGGACACGAACCCTGCGGCGTCGTGGTCGCCCGCGGCCCGGGCGTCTCGGAGCGCGAGGCGCCGACCGGCCAGCGCGTGATGGATCACCACTATTCCGGCTGTGGCGTCTGCGCGCATTGCCGCGTCGGCTGGTCGCAGCTCTGCCGTGCCGGCATTACCGTTTACGGCGTCACTGCGCACGGCGGCCACGCCGATTACCTGAAGGTGCCGGCGCGCACGCTCGTGCCGCTGCCTGAGGAGCTCTCCTTCGCCGAAGGCGCCGCGGTCGCCTGCGGCACCGGTACTGCGTATGGGGCGCTCAGGCGCATGCGCATCGCCGGCGGCGACACGCTCGCAGTGTTCGGCCAGGGACCGGTCGGCCTCTCCGCCACCGTGCTCGGCGCGGCGATGGGCGCGCGCGTCATCGCCGTCGAGACATCGCCCGAGCGCATGAAGCTCGCGCAGGAGTTCGGTGCGGATGCTGTGGTCGACGCCAGCAAAGAGGATCCCGTTTCCGCGCTCAAGGATCTCACTTCCGGGATAGGCGTCGACTTGGCGCTCGACTGCACCGGCGTCGGCGCCGCGCGGCGCGCGGCGGTGCGCGCGGTGAAGACCTGGGGCACCGCCTGCTATGTCGGCGAAGGCGGTGACGTGACGTTGGACGTTAGCCCCGATCTACTGCGCCGGCAGGTGACGCTGATCGGCTCGTGGACCTTCAGCGCGATGGGCATGCAGGAGTGCGCGCAGTTCATCGCGAAAAAGAAGATCCCGCTCGAACGCATCTTCTCGCACCGCTGGCGGCTCGAGCAGGCGGGCGAGGCGTATCGCGTCTTCGACCAGCAGGCGAGCGGCAAAGGCGTGTTCCTGCTGTGAGCGTCAAGCTCAATCACACCATCGTCAACGTACGCGACAAGCGCGCTTCGGCGAACTTCTTCACCGAGCTCTTCGGCCTGCCAAAGGCGAAGCCGTTCGGCTCGTACTTCCTGACGGTCGAGCTCGCCAACGATGTCACGCTCGACTTCTGCGACGCGGACTACGAGGTCGAAAAGCAGCACTACGCGTTCCTCGTCTCGGAGCAGGAATTCGACGCCATCTTCGGCCGCATCAAGGAGCGAGGACTCGACCACTGGGCCGATCCCGGCAAGCGCGAGAAGGGCAAGATCAACCGCCACGACGGCGGGCGCGGCGTGTACTTCGAGGAGCCTTCCGGGCACTTCCTCGAGATCATCACCGTGCCCTACGGCGGGTGGAAGAAGTAGTGGCCGTCCTTTTCGAGCCGATCGAGCTGCGCAGCGTCAAACCGCGCAATCGCATCGTCGTCTCGCCGATGTGCCAGTACTCGGCGCGCGACGGGCACGTCACCGACTGGCATCTCGTGCACCTCGGCAAGTTCGCGCAGGGCGGTGCCGGCATCGTGTTCGTCGAGGCGACCGCGGTCGAGGCGCGCGGGCGCATCACGCACGGCGACACCGGCATCTGGGACGATGCGCACGTCCCCGGGCTTTCCAGAATCGCCACCTTCGTCAAGAGCCAAGGCGCGATACCGGCGATCCAGCTCGCGCACGCCGGCCGCAAGGCGAGCATGGCGCGGCCGTGGTATGGCAACGGGCCGCTCACGCCGGAGGACCTCGCGCGTGGCGACCGGCCATGGCAGATCGTCGGCCCGAGCGACGAGCCGCTGGGCGATGGCTGGCTCAAGCCGCAGCCGATCAGCGAGCGCGACGAGGCCGATCTGCTCGCGGCGTATCGCGCCGCCGTGGGACGGGCGCAGCGAGCAGGGTTCGACGTGCTCGAGCTGCACGCGGCGCACGGCTATCTCCTGCACAGCTTTCTCTCGCCGCTCACGAATCGCGGCACGCGTGAGGAGCGCATGCGCTTTCCGCTCGCGGTGGCGCGCGCGGCGCGCGAAGCATGGCCGGTGGAGAAGCCGCTCTTCGTGCGCGTCTCCTCGATCGACGACGTCGAAGGCGGCTGGACGCTGGAGGACACGGTCGCCTTCGCGAGCGAGCTGAAGGCGCTCGGCGTCGACGTCGTCGACTGCTCCTCCGGCGGCATCCAGGGCTCCGCCACCGCTGCGATTAAGACACTCGTGCCGCGGGTGCCGGGCTTTCAACTGCCGTTCGCCGAGCGCGTGCGCAACGAAGCCGGCATCAAGACCATGGCGGTCGGCCTGATCCTCACGCCGCTACAGGCGGAAGAAGCGATCACCGCCGGCCGCGCCGACCTCATCGCCATTGGCCGCGAGGCGCTCTACGACCCGAACTGGCCGCTGCACGCCGCGCAGGCGCTCGGCGTCGATCCGGAGATGCAGCGCTGGCCGATGCAGTACGGCTGGTGGCTCGTGCGCCGCGAAGGCCTGCTGCGCAAGCTCGGGCTGCGCAAATAATTCGGGGACGGAGCCCGAACTCGTCCAAACCTCCAGAGACCAGATGAAAACGATCTGCATGTCGGCCACGGAGATGAAAGGGCGCATCGCGCGATACACGGAGCTCAAGCCGCTGCCGATCCAGCAAAGCGACATCCCGCTCGCAGCGCGCGACGTGGTTTATTCGCGCAAGCTCCTCTCGGTGATTGGCCTCGACGGCGCGCAGACGCCGATCAACACCGAGGCGCCGATCCGCGGCGCCGCCGGCATGACGATGACGCTTGCCGTGTGCCCGCCGGGACAAGGACCCGGCTTGCATGCGCATCGCCAGACCTACGAGACGTTCACGGTGCTGAAAGGCCGGTTCGAAGTAAGCTGGAACGATGACGGCTCGGAGCGCGCCGTGCTCGAGCTCTTCGATACGATTTCATTTCCGCCGAGTGTCTGCCGCGCCTTCCGCAACATCGGCGAGGAGGAAGGCATCCTGCAGGTGATCATCACCGGTGGCGTGCACGACATGAACGACATCGACTTCGCCGAAGATGCGAAGCGCAAGATCGAGGCTGTGCGCCGAGGCCTCGCCCGTGAATTCGAGAAAGTCGGCTTTACCTTTACCGCAGGAAAATAGATCGGGCTCCGTCCCCGAACTAGGGGCGCTTGAAGTCCGAGCACATGCTGGGCGGACCGTTCCAATGCTGCTCGATGACGCGGCCGTTCTCGAAGACCAGCGTGCGCTCGCATTGCTCTGGTGCGGGCGGTGAGCCGACCGGCACGCCCACGCCGACGCCGACTCCGGTTGCGCTGCCGCCGCCGAAGCGGACACCGCCGAGACCGACGCCGACGCTCGGGCCCGGTTGCGCAAGCGCCGGGCTGGCCCACGTGTACCAATAGCGTCCGTCCGTCGTAGTGGTGCTGCGCGCGGGCGCGCCCCAGGCACGCAGTACCTCCTCGTAAGTCGCTCCCTGCCAGGAATTCTTGGCCCGCTCGACGTCCTGCGCGGTGGCGCAGGCCGCGACGAGCGCGACGAGCGCCATCGCGGCTCGCTTGCCGCTATTGCTGATGCGCACCGCCAGGTTTGGTGACGCCTTTCACCGCCTTGTTGGCGGCGCGGCCTTCCCTCTGAGCGAGGTTGCCGAGCGAGACGATGCCGACGAGACGTTTCTCGCGGTTCACCACCGGCAGCCGGCGCACCTGCTGCTCGCTCATGTTCTTCGCCACGTGGTCGAGTTCCTCGTCCTCGTAGCAGTAAAGCACCTGCTCGGTGCTCATGACATCGCGCACCGGCGTGTCGGGGCCCTTGCCCTGCGCCACCGCGCGGATGGCGATGTCGCGGTCGGTGATCATGCCGACCAGGCGGTCGTTATCGCCCACCGGCATCGCGCCAGCGTCGATCTCCGCCATGATCTTTGCAACTTCGCGGATGCTCTGTCCGGGACTCGCAACGCGCACTTCGCGCGTCATAGCTTCACTGACTCGCATAGGGGCTCCTTCCGTGGGGTTACTCCCTCTTAGTACCAAGCAAGAGATAGACCGCCACGGTGATCGCGCAAACCGTCACTGCAATCGAGCAGCCCACGGCGAACGCGGCCGCGGGAATGATGAAAATCCGCTCCTGCGCCGCCGCGGCCTCGGCGGGCGCGATGGCGACGAAGAGCGTCGCCGCGATGAACAGCCACCGGCGCACGTAGGCGAGGAGCATCCAGCGCATGGCCCGGTTGTAGGAGAGCGCCGCCTCGCGCGCAAGCCATGAGCCGCGCGAAGCGTCCTTGAAGAGGGCGAAAGGATCGAGGTAAAGGAGGATCTGCTGCGCGAGCGGCAGGTTCACGCGTCGCTCGCGCTCAAGCAGGGCTTCGACGTCAATCGGCCTCATGTCGCCTGCGCTCTGCAATACACAGGCCCGTCGGTGCATTGAACCAGCGCGCGCCGAGCGCGGTCTCCTGCTCTATGGAAACCCATGCCCTGCGCTCGTATTCGCAACGCGCGGCGATGCCGCGTTGGCTGATCGTCGGCTTCATCGCCGGTGCACTCGCCGTCATCGTGTTCCACCAAAGTGCGCTCGCCCTTTTGCACGCATTGCAGCTCAGCCCGCGCGCGCCGTATTCGTTTTCGCCTACGGCACCGTTCGGCGTCCCGCAGCTATGGTCGCTCGCCTTCTGGGGCGGCGTCTGGGGCATAGTTCTCGCCGCCGCGCTCGGCCGGCTCGATGGCGCGCGGCTCATTGCAGCGGCGACTCTTTTTGGTGCAATCGCGCCGACGCTCGTGGCCTGGTTCGTGGTGGCGCCGCTGAAGGGCCAGCCCATGGCCGCGGGTTTCGCTCCGGCCGCCATGATGATCGGGCCCATCGTCAATGCCGCTTGGGGACTCGGCACCGGAATCGGCCTCTACCTCTTCGGCCGCCGGCGCTAGGTCTTACTCGGCGGGCTTCGCCACCACCTGGACGCTCGAGGCCTGCGGGCCCTTCTCGCCCTCTTGTGGTGCAAAGCGCACCTCGGTGCCGACCGCGAGGCGCTCGAAGCCGTCGTGCAGCACGCTATTGCGATGGAAGTAAACCTGCTGCGCGCCGTCGAGCGTGCGGATGAAGCCATAGCCCTCGTCGGCGAATAGCTTCTCCACCAGGCCGCGCGGCTCGCCGTCGTGTGCCTTCCCCTCGTGGCGCCGCAGCGCCATCGTTTTCTTCAGCTGCTTCTCGATCGCGCCGAACGCCTCGTTGATCACCGCAGGCAGCTGCGCCTGCATGTCGCGGATCTGCTTCTGCTTCCTCACGGCGAGGTCATGCTGGCGCGGCATGCGCACTTCCACCATGACGCTGTAGCGGTTGCCCTTCTTGTGCGAGCCCTGCTCGCGCGCGAGCGTGACGTGGCAGCGCGTGATGTCGGACGAGAACTTTTCCAGATGGCCGAGCCGCTCGGCGACGAAGTCCTCGACCCATGCGGTGCGCTCGACGTCCTTGAAAATCACTTCGGGAGCTACTTGCATCGTTCCTCCTAAGGGTTCGTCATTCGGGCCATGCTCCATGGATCCCCCGACGCGGCGAGTCTCCCGTTGCCCACCCGCTGCAGGCCTCGCGATGCCGCGCTCTCGCCGACGCGTCCATACCGCCCTTCGAGCAAAAAACGTTCGGAGCGCCCCTTCCAAGCACGCTACTTGCTGTACGCCCTGGAGAGCCAAGGAGGAATTGCTATGTCGCCGCTATTGCTGGGAGCCGCATTCGGTGCCGTGGGCGCTTTTCTGCTCGATCCTGAGCTTGGCCGCCGCCGGCGCGCCCTGATCCGGGACAAGGTGACGCGCGGCATGACCGAAGGCCGCGAGTTCACCGAGGCGGCCACGAAGGACCTGCAGCAGCGCGCCCGCGGACTCGCCGCCAGTGTGCGCAGCCTTCGCGGCGGCCGTACGCCGGACGAATTGCTGGTCGAGCGGGTACGCGCGAAGCTCGGCCGCTATTGCTCGCACCCGGGCGCGATCGAGGTCACCGCGTTCAATGGGCGAGTGGTGCTCACGGGCGATGTGCTCGCCTCCGAGCAGGAGGCAATCTTCGATGCCGTGCGATCGCTGCGCAGCGTCGAGCATGTCGACAACAAGTTGAACGCCTACGAAAGCGCCGAGGGCGTCTCGTCGCTCCAGGGCGGCACGGCGCCCGATCGCGAGCGCTTCGCGCTCCTGCAGGAGAACTGGTCGCCCGGCATCCGGCTCGTCACGGGCGGCGCGGGAGCCCTGCTTCTGCTCTACGCGCTGGCGCGCGGAGGGTTCAGCGGCATTGGCGCGCTCGGTCTTGGCGCCGTACTCCTTGGCCGCGCGAGCACCAACCAGCCCCTTCGCCGCAGCTTCGCAGCTGCAGCAGCGCGTTACTCCGCTTCACGCGAGCGCGAGGCCGCCTAGCTCAGTTTTTCTCGCCGGTGGGCGGCGAGTGACGCAGGAGCGGCTCGGCGGTACGCTCGGCGGACGACTGCGCCGGCCCGACGGGGGTCGAGGGCTTCGCTCCGTCCTCGGCTTTCGGCGCCGCCGGCTTCGGTCCGCCAAGGCCGAGCGCGGTAAGCGTGGCCTTGTCGAGCTCGCCGTTTGGCGTGAGCCCCTTGGCGCGCTGAAACCGCTTTAGCGCGGCTTGCGTTTCCGGCCCCATCTTGCCGTCAGCGGGCACGCCGAGCGTCGCCTGCACGGCAGTGATGACCTTCACGTCCTGCGCGCCGGCAGGAGCCGAGAACGCCGCGAAAAGGAAGAGCACCATTGGTCTCATCACGACCTTCTTTCCGGCCTATAGGCTGCAAATTGCATTCCTGAGCCGGCCGGGCCATTGGCGCCCGGCGCGCACGACGGTAAAAAGACGCCGTGCGGGGATAGCTCAGTGGCAGAGCGCGATCTATCCCAGGTCGAGACATGAGTTCGAAGCTCATTCCCCGCTCCACCCCCCTTATTTGCCGCACACCGCGGGCATCCCACGAATTGCTGTGGGCCTGGCTCGCTGCCACGTTGCTGAGCGGTCTGCCCTCGACTGGCTGGGCGTTTCTGACCGGCGGTGATCCGCTCGAAGCGACGCGCGCGGCGGGCGCGATGCTCCTTCCCCGCGAAATCGAGACGCCGCCGCTCCTCCTTGCCGCGGCGCTCGTGCATTCGCTCGTGTCGCTCTTCTGGGCGCTCGTGCTCTGGTTGGCGCTGCCGCGCAGGCACGTGGTGCTATCGGCACTCACCGCCTCCGCGGCGATCGCAGTGCTCGACCTGCGAGTGATCGCACCGGCGTTCTTCCCCGAGGTCGCCGCCTTGGAGTTTTGGCCGCAGTTCGCGGACCACCTCGCATGGGGGGCGAGCTACGGCGTGACGCGCGCCTTGGGAGCGCCGCGCTAGCGCATTGGTTTATAACGTCGGGTTGTCGCTTGGCAGGCCGAGCGCGACGCGGCCGTAAGTGGTGGAGGCGATGTCGGTGTTGAACGAGAAGTGCTGCTTGACCGCATGCGCGTCGCGAAAGGCGCGCGGCGTGGCGCCTGATTCATAGAGGCCGCTCGCGCCCGCGAGCGCGAACATGACGTCGACGGCGCGCACCGCCCAGTCGACTGCGTAAGCGCCTTCGAGACGGTAGCGCGTCTTTGTCCGTATGTCGGGCACCTCGCCAGCCGCGATCAGACGCTCGGCCTCGCGGCAATTCTCGAGCTGCACGAGCCGTGAAGCGCGCGCATACGCGGTCGCTTCGCCGAGGCGAATCTGCGTGCTCTGGATCTCGGCGATGCGCGCGCCGGTCATCCGCCCGGCCTTGGGTCCACTCATTTGCGTATATTCATCGAGCAGGCCTTCGGCGATGCCAAGCGGCACGCCCGAGAGCATGTAGGGAAAGAGCGCGAACACCGGCATCTGGAAAAGCGGTCCGGGATTGACCGCGCTGCCGGGCGTCGCGCCTCCCTTGGTGTCGGCCACGGCCAGCGTGCGATGCTCCGGCACGAACTGCTCCTTCGCCTCGACGTCCATGCTGCCCGTGCCGCGCAGACCGCCGGCATACCAGTTGTCGATCACCTGGTACTGCGACTTGTGCAGCAGAAAGACGCGCTGCTCGGGCGGCGCGTTCTCGTCGAGGAAGGCGAGGCCGGCGAGCATGTTCCACTCGGAGGGCACGACGCCGCTCGAGAACGGCCAGCGCCCGGAAATGACGTAGCCGCCTTCCACCTTCTTTGCCTTGGCCGCCGGGAAGACGAACGACGAAGCGATCAGTGCATCGCGCGAGGCGTTCCAGATCTCGTCCTGCGCCTCGCGGGGAAACATCCCGAGCATCATGTGGTGCGCGGCGTAATTCACCCACACCCACGATGTCGACGCGCAAGCGCGCGCGAGGAGCGCGCCGAAGGTGACGACCGCGGCGAATTCGAGCTCGGCGCCGCCGGCGCGCTTGGGCTGGTGGATGCGAAAGAGCTCCGCGTCGTGGAAGTCGCGCAGCGTCTCATCCGGCAAGCGCCTGAGTTCCTCGCAGCGCGCCGCGCGCTCTCGAAGCACGGGCAGCAGCGCCTCGGCGCGCGCCCAGAGCTCAGCGTGCCGCGCGTGTGTACCAGTCAAGTATTTCTTCTCCGGTGCAGAGCCAGACGCCCGGCCGCTGGCGGATGTGTTCATACAGCCGCTCGAGATAGCCGATGCGGTGCGGCACGCCGCTGATGTACGGGTGCACGCTGATCGCCATGATGCGCGCGCTCTTCTCGCCTTCCTGGTGCAGCCGGTCGAACTGATCGATGCCGCGACGCAGCCACTCTTCAGACGGATGGCTTTGCAGCAGCATCATTGCGATGTCGTTCATCTCCACGGTGTAGGGCACCGAGACGATCGACCCATGCGCGGTGTCGACCGTCACCGGCTGATCATCCAGGACCCAGTCGGCGACGTACTCGATACCGGCCTCGGCGAGCCAGTCGATCGTGTCGTAGGTTTCAGTCAGCCCTGGGCTCTCCCAGCCGCGCGGCGGCTTGCCGGTGAAGCGCTTGATCGCCTGCACGGTGTCGGCGATCGCCTTCCTCTGGTCCTCGACGTGATGCATCGGCCGCTGGATCCAGCCGTGGCCCATGAACTCCCACCCCGCGTCGCGCGCTGCCTCGGCGACGCGGCGGTAGGTCTCGATCACGCTGCCGTTAGTCGCGAGCGTCGCCTTGATCTTGTACTTGCCGAGCACTTCTACGAAGCGCCAGAAACCGACGCGCATGCCGTACTCGTGCCACGCCCAGTTCGGCAGATCGGGCTGCAGCGGCTGTCCGTACGGGGGCGGCAGCACCGTGCGCGGCATATTGCGCTCGATCGACCATTCCTCGACGTTGACGATGGTCCAGACGGCGACCCGCGCGTCCTTCGGCAGCTTGAGCGCCGGCCGGTCGACGATGGCGGAATAGGGAACGCGGTCCTTCGGAAGTTTCATTTCGCGAGCGGCTTGAGGCAAGCGTACGCCATGTCGTGGAACGGGACCGGCACGCCGTGGCGCGCTGCCTCACGGACCACGTAGCCCGAGAGCCAATCGAGCTCGAGGCGCTTGCCCGCTTCCAGGTCCTCGAGCATCGAGACCCGCGCATCGTACTGGTACGTGGCGGCGACGGCCAGCATGCGTTCCACAATGTCGGTTTCCAGGCCGACCTCCTTCGCGCGCGCGAGGCGCGCCACCTCCTCCATCGCCTGGCGGTAGAGGCCCGCGAGCGCCGGGTCGGCAAGGATCGGCCCGATTGGCTGACGGCACAGGCACGCGAGCGCCGAGAGCGCGGCGACCGGGATGAACTTGCGCCAGAGCTCGGCGCGGATATCCGGCGACGTGCGCGCCTCGATGCCCGCCGCGGCGCAACGCTGCTGAAACGCGGCGATGCGCTCATCATGCGCGCCGATGATGAATGCCTGGCTGCGCCCGCGCGAGACGACGATCCCCGGGGCCTCGACATGCGCATTGATGAAGACGAGCCCCGGAACGACGCGGTCACGTCCGACGATGGCGCCCACTTCATCGGCTGCGGTGACGCCGTTCTGCACCGTGACGACCAGGCTGCGCGGCCCGAGCGACGGCGCGATCGCGCGCGTGGTCGCTGCAAGGTCATAGAGCTTCACCGCCTGAATGACAATGTTGGCGCTGCCGGCGCTCGCCGGATCCGCAGTCGCGGCGATTTGCGAGACAGCGAATTCACCGCGTGCCGAGTGCACGCGCAGGCCATGCTCGCGCACGGCGGCGAGATGCGCGCCGCGGCAGATTAGCGTCACGTCGGCGCCGGATTTCGCGAGCAGCGCGCCCACATATGAACCGATGCCGCCCGCGCCCATCACCGCGACCCGCATAGTGGCTACTATAGCGGCCCGGAGGAGAACCGATGCTGCGCATCCTGCTGTTCATGACCGCGCTCGCGCCGGCGTTCGCGTGGGGCCAAGCGTATCCCGCTAAACCGATCCGGTGGATCCTCGGTTATCCACCCGGCGGTGGCACCGAGTTCATCGCGCGCAATGTGGCCAATACGATGTCGACGTATCTCGGCCAGCCGATCGTGATCGAGAACCGGCCGGGCGCTGCGGCGATCCTCGGCGCGGAGGCCGCCGCGCGCTCGGCACCCGACGGCTACACGCTGTTCATGGCCGACAACGGCACCTTCGTCTTCCACACCGGCATCTACAAGAAGCTGCCCTACGACCCGGTCAAGGACTTTGCACCGGTCGGCATGATCGTCAAGGGCTACATGCTGCTTCTCAGCACGCAGTTCAACACGCTGAAGGAGCTGGTCGACGCGGCGAAGGCGCAGCCCGGCAAGCTGAACAACGCTTCCAACGGCAGCGGCACGGCGCACCACCTGGCGATGGAGCTGCTGAAACAGCGCGCCGGCATCGACGTGGTCAATGTGCCTTACAAGGGCACGGCTGCAGTGATGCAGGAAGTGCTGAGCGGCCGCGTGGCGATGGGCTTCGCCGATCTCTCCGCGGCGCGCGGGCAGATCAGCGCGGGCAAGGTGCGGGTGCTCGCCGTGGCGGCGAAGAAGCGCCTCGAGCAGTTGCCCGACGTGCCGACCTTCGAGGAGTTGGGCTACTCGGACTTCGAGGTCTACTTCTGGCAGGGTCTCGCCGTGCCGGCCGGCACGCCGCGCGAGATCGTCAGCCGGCTCTCGGCCGAGCTCGTGAAGACACTGCATACGCCCGAAGTCGCGAAGCGCTTCACCGACAGCGGCATGGAGCTAGGCGCCGGCACGCCCGACGATATGGCGCGCACCATCCGCGACGACCAGAAATTCTGGGTGCCGTTTGTTAAGGGCCTCGGCATCTCGGTCGATTGAGCTAGACTCGCACGCCTTTGGAGGAGGACAGATGAGTTACAACACGTTCGCCGCCTTGGCGGCCGCCACGGTTTTTTCGAGCGCCGCATTCGCGCAAGCGGTGGGCTTCGCCACGCTGCCACCGGGGAGCCTCAACCACACAACCGCGTCCGCCGTGGCCAAAGTGCTATCGGAGAAGGCGGGCATGAACATGCTGGTGCAGCCCACCGCGGGCGACAACGTCATCATCCCCATGGTGAACCGGGGCGAATCGCTGATGGGCATCGCCAACGCGCCCGAGACGGCGATGGCGATGAAGGAGGCGAAGCAGGCCGACGTGCGCCTGATCGCGGTGGCGCATACGCTGCAGACCGCCTTTTTCGTGCGCAAGGACAGCGCACTGAAGACGATCGCCGACATGAAAGGCAAGCGCGTCGAGCTCGGCTACTCGGCGATGCGCACCATCGATCTCCTGACGCGCGCCATGCTCGCCACGGGCGGCCTCACCGAGCGCGACGTCAAGGCGGTGCGCGTGCCGAACGTGGTGCGCGGCGCCGACGACTTCGCCTCCGGCGCGAGCGACATGTTCTTCTTCGCCTTCGGCGGGCCGAAAGTGCGCGAGGTCGATGCCAGCATTCCGCTGCGCGTGCTCGAGATCGACGAGAAAGGCATGGCGGCGGCGCGCAAGATCACACCGTACGGCTTCCTCACGTCGGTGCAGCCGGGGCCGATCTACATCGGCGTCGAGAAGCCGATGAAGGTCTACAGCTTCGACAACCTGTTCCTGACCAACGCGAAGGCGCCGGACGACGTGGTCTACAAGATCCTCGACACGCTGGAGAAGAACAAGGCCGATCTGGTGGCGGTGCAGCCGGTGCTGCGCGCGTTCTCCGCCGGCAACGGCTACAAGCAGTACGACATTCCCTATCATCCCGGCGCGCTGAAGTACTACAAGGAGCACAACATCTCGGCCAAGCCGCTCGAGTGAGCGAAGCGGCGCCAGCGGCCGAGCGGCCGCAGGCGGGCGCGGCGGCGCTCGCCACCGACATCCTGCAGGGCCTGCTGCTCGTCTGCATCGTCGGCTGGGTACTCGACATACCGCGGCGCCTGTTCGGCGCCTCGTTCTATACGGAGCAGCTGCTGGCGGTGTGTCTCGGCATCGGGCTCGCGCTCTCCTTCATCGCGCGGCGCGACCGGCGAGCGCATTGGCTGGAGTGGACGGGCGCCGCCGCGTCGCTCGTCATCTGCCTGTACATCACGATTCGCTACGAGCCGCTCTCGTACGAGCTCGCGATGCTGCCGACCGAAGGCATCGTCGGCAGCGCGCTCCTGATCGTCATGGTGCTGATCGCCACCTGGCGCAGCGCGGGCGCCACGCTCGTCTGGATCATCCTGGCGCTCACCGCCTGGGTGTTCATCGGCCCGCACCTGCCGGCGGAGTTCCGCACGCTGCCGGTGTCACCGCAGCGGCTGCTCGTCTATCTCGGCCTCGACGTGAACGGCATGATCGGCGCGATCCTCGCGGTGGCCATCATCATCGTCGTGCCGTTCACGCTGATGGGCCAGGTTCTGGCGCGCACCGGCGGCTCGGCGTATTTCGCCGACCTCGCCATGTCGGCGATGGGCCACTTCCGCGGCGGCGCGGCGAAGATCGCCGTGGTCGGCTCCGCGCTCTTCGGCATGATCTCCGGCGCCGCGGTGAGCAATGTCATGGCGGTCGGCATCATCACCATCCCGCTGATGGCCCGCTCGGGCTTCTCGCCGACGCGCGCCGCGGCGATCGAGTCGGTCGGCTCGACCGGCGGCCAGCTGATGCCGCCGGTGATGGGCGCGGCGGCGTTCATCATGGCCGAATTTCTGCAGGTGAAATACGCGACCGTTGCGCTCGCGGCGGTGATTCCGTCGCTCCTGTATTACGCCGCGCTCTTCATGCATGTCGACCTGGAGGCGGCGAAGCAGAAGATCGGTGCCGCGCCGGTGGAAAACATGCCGCGCTTCGTCGACATCCTGAAGGCCGGCTGGCATTTTCCGCTGCCGATCGCCTTCCTGATCGCGACGCTCGCGTGGCCCGAGTTCTTCAGCATCCCGATCGAGCGCGCGGCGGTCTACACGACAGCGATGATCGCAGTGCTGTCGCTTATCTTCGGCTACCGCGGCCATCGCATCAGCCTGGCGGAGCTCGGGCGCGCCGTGCTCGACACCGGGCTCGCGGCGCTCGACATCGTGCTGATCGGCGCGGCCGCGGGACTGGTGGTGGGCGTGCTCTCCGTGTCGGGCATCTCCTTCGGCCTGACGCTGCAGCTCATCGCCCTCTCCGGCGACAGCCTGTTCCTGCTCCTCGTCCTCACCGCCGGCATCAGCATCATCCTGGGGATGGGCATGCCGACCGTGAGCGTCTACGTGCTGACCGCGACGCTTCTCGCGCCGTCGCTCGTGAAGCTCGGCGTGACGCCGATGGCCGCGCACATGTTCGTGATGTACTTCGGCATGCTGTCGATGATCACGCCCCCCGTAGCGATTGCCGCCTACGCCGCCGCCAACATCGCCCGCGTCCCGGGCTGGAACGCCGGCTGGACGGCCGTGGTCGTGGGCTGGAGCACATTCTTCATTCCGTTCCTCTTCGTGCTCGAGCCGAGCCTCCTCATGGAGGGCCCCGTCGTCGTCTCGATCTGGAACCTCGCGCGCAACCTGCTCGGCATCTTTGCCGGCACGGCAGCGGTGGTCGGCTTCGCCTTCCGGCCGCTCGGCACCGGCATGCGCCTCCTCTTCGGCGCGGCGGCGCTCGCCATCCTCATCCCGCCCAACGCCTTCCCCGGCGCCGGCGTTCTCGACTGGCTGGGACTCGGCGGCGCCGTGGTTCTCACGGCCTACGAGTTCGTGCGCCGCGGGAAATCGGGGACAGGTCCGTAATTTCCACGACAGCTTCGCTTTCCGGCACGTGCTTTGCTCCCTTCGACAAGACACGGAGAGCATACATGAGACTACTTCTGCTTCTCGCCGCTGCCGGCGCCGGCTACTACTTCTATCGCCAGAGCCAGTTGCGCGCGAGCGGGTCGACGACGAACGCGAGCGACGCGGTCGACGACATCCACGTCCGCCCGGAAGCGGACACCGATGAGCACCTCGACGCGGCGGTGATGGAGACCTTCCCGGCGAGCGATGCGGTGTCGCCGGGGAAGCCCTCGGAGACCGCCTGGGAGCGCGAGCAGCGCGAAAAGCGCCGCTGATTACTGGAGCTCGATGCCGGCGGCGCGGATCAGCTCGCGCCAGCGCGCCCGCTCGGCGCCGATCCGTTTCTCGAAATCCTCGGGTGAATCTCCCACCAGGCGCGCGCCGAGCGCGCTGAAGCGCGCCTGTACTTCGCGGTCGGCGAGCGCTTTCGACGTTGCTGCCGCGACTCGCTCGATGATCGCACGCGGCGTGCGCGCCGGCGCCACGATGCCGAACCAGGAGCTCGCCTCGAAGCCCGGCACGCCGCTCTCGGCGATGGTCGGGACCTCGGGCAGCGGCGCGAGGCGGGCTTTCGCCGCCACACCGAGGGCGCGCAGGCCGCCCGCCTTGATCTGCGCCATGACCGTGGGCGGATTGTCGAACATCGCCTGCGTCTGGCCGGCAATGGCGGCCTGCACCGCTTCCGCCGCGCTTTTGTAAGGCACGTGCTGCAGCCGTATGCCGGTCGCGTGCATGAAGAGCTCCATGCCGAGATGCCCGGTCGTGCCGTGCCCGGGCGAGCCGTAGAAGAGGCCGCCGGGCGTCGAGCGAGCGAGCGCCAGGAACTCGCGCACGTCGTGCGCCGGCAGGGCGCTGCGCACGACGAGCAGCATCGGCATCTCAGCGACGACCGTGACCGGCGCGAAGGCGCTCGCCGGGTCGAACGGCATTGCGCGATACAGGAACTCGTTGATCGTCAGTATGCCGGCCGAGCTCATGAGCAGCGTGTAGCCGTCCGGTTCGCTG
>Ga0081539_10001080_pt1 | contig 49627 bp, 46 predicted proteins | sample TabmetS4T2R2_FD_71023 | JGI IMG/M metagenome (GOLD analysis project Ga0081539, IMG submission 71023) | Tabebuia heterophylla rhizosphere microbial communities from the University of Puerto Rico - S4T2R2 | ecosystem: Host-associated > Plants > Roots > Rhizosphere ... | reverse complement strand
AGTTTGGCGCAATAACTTTTGTTGATTTAAGAGACCGTTATGGCATTACGCAATTATTGTTTGGAGAACAGTTGCAGCAACAGCTTGATGAAAACCCTTTGGGTCGTGAGTATGTAATTCAAGTTGAAGGAATCGTTGAAGAACGCAGCAATAAGAATTTCAGCTTGCCTACAGGTGAAATTGAAATCCTTGTTCAGAAATTTACAGTGTTGAATAAATCTTCCGTACCACCTTTTACTATAACAGATGAAACAGATGGCGGCGATGACCTTCGCATGCGCTATCGTTACCTTGATCTTCGCCGCAATGCTGTAAAGAAAAATCTTGAACTGCGTTATGCAGTAAACCGTTCTGCAAGAAATTATTTGTACGAGAATGGTTTCATGGATATTGAAACGCCCTTCTTAATAAAATCTACTCCGGAAGGTGCAAGAGATTTTGTAGTGCCTTCGAGAATGAATCCCGGAGAGTTTTATGCACTACCTCAATCGCCGCAAACATTTAAGCAGTTGCTCATGGTAAGCGGTTATGACCGTTATTATCAGATCGTAAAATGTTTTCGTGACGAAGATTTACGCGCAGACCGTCAGCCGGAGTTTACGCAGATAGATTGTGAAATGAGTTTTGTAGAGCAGGAAGATATTCTCAATATGTTTGAAGGTTTGGTGAAGAGGATTTTCAAAGATGTGAAAGGAATAAATTACACCGAAAAGGTGGACCGCATGACTTGGGAAGATGCAATGTGGAATTATGGTAACGATAAACCTGATATAAGATTTGGGATGAAAATTGCAAATCTGAAATTTCCCTCTCATGCATTTCCAAATAAGAAAGATGCTTTTGAAAGCTCCCCTTTAGGGGTAGGGGGGTTAGAAGGAGCAAACTTTCAGGTATTCGATTCTGCTGAAACAGTTGTTGCTATTGCTGCGCCGGGTTGCAGCGAATACACACGCAAACAAACAGATGAATTAACCGAATGGGTAAAACGTCCGCAGATAGGAATGAAGGGATTAGCTTATATAAAATGTAATGCAGACGGAACTTACAAAAGCAGCATAGATAAATTTTATAATGAAGAAAGGTTAAAGTCAATTGCTGATGAATGCGAGGCAAAAGCAGGCGACCTTATTTTAATTCTTGCGGGTGCAGAAGAAAGAACAAGAAAGGCAATGAGTGAGCTGCGTTTGGAAATGGGTAAACGTCTTGGCTTTAGAAAAGAAAATGAATTTAAATTATTATGGGTGCTCGATTTTCCTTTGTTTGAATACAGCGAAGAAGACAACCGTTGGGTGGCGCGTCATCATCCGTTCACCTCGCCAAAGCCAGAGCATATTGAAGTAATGATTAACAATTCTCCCGTTATAGAAAATCCTGAAAAATATCTCGAGCATCCTTATGCGAATATCAAAGCAAATGCGTACGATATCGTTTTAAATGGAAATGAAGTGGGCGGTGGTTCTATTAGAATTTATCAGCGACACTTGCAGGAAAAAATGTTTGAAGCGCTTGGCATGAGCAAAGAAGAATTCATGCATAAGTTTGGTTTCTTGCTTGGTGCGTTTGAATATGGTGCACCACCACACGGCGGTATAGCATTTGGCTTCGACAGGTTATGTGCAATTATCGGTGGCAGTGAAGGCATACGCGACTTTATTGCATTTCCAAAAAATAATTCAGGCAGAGATGTGATGCTTGATGCGCCAAGTACTATTGATGAGAAGCAATTGGATGAGTTGCAGATAAAGTTGGATTTGAAGTAAGTTTTGACGTCTGCAGGCAACAATAAATTTTTTTCTTTTGCAATAATTATTATCTTGGTTAAGATAAAAATTATTTATCTCAAGTTCGAATGCATTTATGGAACACAGTGATAATCCTACACCCCAAAAAAGCGAATACTTAAAACAACAAATCGAATTTGAAAAAGATAATCTTCGATTCTATCAATCATTTATTCTGCCTCTCCTTACAGGATTAATAGTGGCTTTTATTTCAAGAGATAGAATTGGGGTTTTAACAGCATACATATTCATAATTGCCGGATTAGTCGCTTTTGTTTTGCTATTTTTGTATAGATTAATCCTTCTTAGGAGAATAAAGCGTTATATAACTGAACTGTCAAAACTATAATTTAATGCCTGACTCTCTAACAATATTTGGCCTAATTGTCATTGTGATAGCTGTTTTGCTTATCCCCATTTCTGCATTTATAAATGAATATCAGGAAAAGAAACGTTCCGCAAAACATCCCGATTAACTATTACTATCATCTTTAGAATTTTTTAGATATTTATCTAAGCTTTTTGAGAAAACCAACAAGCTTATTTCTTTGTCTCACCTCTCATTTTTCACGTCTCACGAAAACAATATCCACCTCCTTATTCATCCCCATCTGCTACCTTTGCCGCAAATTTTTTTTATGCTACAGGTAAATGTATTGCGACAAAAAAAAGATTGGGTGAAGGAGCGGTTGGCTGTTAGAAATTTTACACAACTTGAACTGGTTGATGAAATTGTTGCACTCGATGATGAAAGAAAAAGACTGCAGGCAGAATACGATGCTGCTCAAGCTAAAATAAACAGTGCTTCCAAAGAGATAGGAAAACTGATGGGACAAGGAAGGAAGGACGAAGCAGAAAATTTAAAAAATGAAGTTGCAGGTTATAAGCTGCAGGTGAATAGTCTTAATGAAAAAATGAATGCAGTTGAAAAAGCGCTACACGACCAGCTTATACAATTACCGAACTTACCAAATGAAAAAGTTCGTCCAGGTACAACAGCAGAAGATAATGAAGTAGTTCGCGAAGGCGGTGTAAAACCTGTTCTTCCTTCTAATGCAAAACCGCATTGGGAATTGATAACGCAATACAATATTGTAGATTTTGAAACCGGCGCAAAGCTTACCGGCAGAGGCTTTCCTGTGTTTAAAGGTAATGGAGCCAAACTGCAAAGAGCGATGATACAATATTTTCTTGACTACAATACTGCGGCAGGGTATACAGAATACATTCCGCCATTTATGGTGAATGAAGCTTCTGCTTACGGCACAGGTCAGTTGCCTGATAAAGAAGGACAGATGTATTATGTAACGGAAGATAATTTTTATCTGATCCCAACAGCTGAAGTTCCTGTTACCAATATTTATCGCGATGAGATTTTAAAAGAAACTGATTTGCCAATTAAGATGACTGCCTACTCTCCATGCTTTCGTAGAGAAGCTGGAAGCTTTGGTAAAGACGTGCGTGGATTAAACCGTGTACACCAATTTGAAAAGGTTGAGATAATTCAAATTGTACAACCGGAAAAAAGTTATGATGCGCTTGAAGAAATGGTAACACATATCGAGAAGCTTATTCAATCACTTGAACTGCCTTACCGTATCTTAAGATTGTGTGGCGGTGATATGGGTTTTGCAAGCGCTATTACTTATGACTTTGAAGTGTATAGTGCCGCTCAACAACGCTGGCTCGAAGTGAGCAGTGTAAGCAATTTCGAAAGCTTTCAAACCAACCGTATGAAATGCCGCTACAAAGACGTGAATGGCAAAACACAATTGCCGCATAGTTTAAACGGCAGTTCTCTTGCCTTGCCGCGCATCTTTGCAAGTCTGCTCGAAAACAATCAATCACCTGAAGGAATAAAACTTCCTGCTGTATTGCACAAATATTTTGGCGGAGATAAAATAGTTTGAACGTTTGATTGTTTGAACGTTTGATTGTTTGAACGTACGTTTGATTGTTTTGCGCATTCATTAACTTTCAAACACTCAAACACTGAAACAATCAAAAATAGTTTGAACGTTTGATTGTTTGAACTTTTGATTGTTTTTCGAATTCATTAACTTTCAAGCACTCAAACACTGAAACAATCAAACTAATTCAAAAGAGATTAATAAATAATTAATGAAGCCTCAACTCTAAAATCGTAAATTGAATTACAAATCTGCTTCATGAAAAAATTCATTAAACGTATTGCTTATTTCATTCTTTTTTTGTTTGTATTTTTAAATATTGTGTGTGCATTTCAAGCGTATCATTTTTCGCACTTCTACAACAATGTAACGCAGAAAGATCCTCAACAAATGGGTGTTTTCGAGAAGACCGGTGCAATGTTGTTTGGTGAACAATACCCAAAAGCAGCGGTAGTTGATTCACTTAAATCGCCTCATACCGCTGCAACCATTACAACAGAAGACGGATTAAAACTTGCAGTATGGCATTTGCGTCATACAGGTTCGGTAAATGCCAAGGGAACAATCATTATGTTTCACGGGCATGGTGATTGCCGCAGCGGAATAATTGGAGAAGCAGATGCATTTTATAATTTGGGATGGAATGTTTTTATGATGGATTTCCGTGCACATGGAAATAGTGAAGGCAACTTGTGTACTGTCGGCTATTTTGAAGCAAAAGATGTAAAAGCGGCTTATGATTATATTGCTGCAACAGGGGAAAAAAATATAGTATTATATGGTGTTTCAATGGGTGCTGCAACTATTACAAAAACAATAAACGATTACGCATTTGTGAAGCCTGCGAAAGTTATTCTTGAAATGCCCTTTGCCACTATGCTTGAAGGAGCAGAAGGAAGAATCCGCATTATGAATTTACCCGACGAACCTTTTGGTGTGTTGATTACTTTCTGGGGTGGAACAGAAGCCGGTATTTGGGCATTCGCAAACAAGCCAAGAGAATACGCAAGAAAAATTACGTGCCCTGTTTTATTGCAGCGCGGTAAAAAAGACCCTCGTGTAAAAGAAGAAGAAGTAAATGAGATTTATAAAAACCTTGGCACGTCACAAAAGAAATTGATTGAATACGATGGTGTTGGTCATGCGAGTATCTGCAAGCATGCACATGATGAATGGATGAAGAACGTTGCCACTTTCCTGAACCAATGATAACTCGAGTAATAACTCAAGTCATTTCGATCATTCTAATCACCAATTCATTTTATTTCCTTATAAACACCTTTGTTCCAACAGGAACAAGACTGTATAACTCTTCCACGTCTTTATTCTTCATGCTAATGCAGCCCTCTGTCCAGTTTTGATATTGGTCAACTGCATAATCCTCATGCGGCCACACGCCATGAATGCCAATGCCACCACCTATTTGAGCATTTTGCGGAATCATGCCACGTTGTTTTCTGTAGAGAAATTTTGAGTAATCTGCTTGGGTGGGATAATCAAGTGCCAAAAATCTGTTCCATTTTTTATCAACACGTTTGCCCACAAGCGTATAAAGACCTTCAGGTGTTCTGCGATCGCCTGCCATCATTTTATCTCGCAGATCACTGTTGCCAAACACTACCGGATAAGTGGCCAGCCACCCCTCACCATCAATCACTGAAAGTTCATATTTGCTTTTGTCAATAACAATGTAATAAGAGTTAGAAAATCTTTTTCCATGAAAAGAAGTGCAAATAAAAAACAGCAGCAGGCAGCAGGCAATACCCGACAACTTTTTCATATCAAACAGTATTTCAGATGAACAATAAACAGAGTAGAGTTTTTCAATAGCGGGAAAAAAGCTTTTCCATAATAACGAAAAACTTTTACGATGATTATATAACAAAAGAAAAAAAATGGTTAATAGAATTTGTAGGAATTTGGTGGAACGAACTGCAGAATTACTTTTAGGCTTCCGTTGTGCCTGCCCGCCGTACAAGACTTTGGCAGGCGGGTCACTCGCTTGTACGCCTTGTTCTTCATTCACCAAACATCAACCATGCTCATTAAAAATACATGCAATAATTTCATAGAAAATTTTTTTCTCATGAAGAAGATAACGATTGCTTTCCTATCAACTGTATTTTTAGTTACGGCGCATGCACAGGTTTTTAAATCAACACAACCATTCGCACATACATTTTCGATTATTGCCCGCGATAGCTCAACAGGCGAAATGGCTGTTGGTGTGCAAAGCCACTGGTTTAGTGTAGGTACTTTGGTTCCATGGGGAGAAGCGGGTGTAGGTGTTGTAGCTACCCAATCTTTTGTTGATAAATCTTATGGGCTAAAAGGTCTTGCATTAATAAAGCAAGGTCTCACAGCAAAGCAGGCATTAGACAGCTTGTTAAAAGCTGATGCGGGAAAAGAAGTAAGACAGGTTGCAATGATTGACAACAAAGGAAATGTTGCAGGCTTTACCGGTAAAAATTGTATTCAATATGCATCAGATATTCAAGGTGCAAATTTTAGCGTACAAAGCAATATGATGCTTGGCAATAAAGTGTGTGAAAGCATGGCTGCTGCATTTCGTGCATCGTATGGAGAGCCTTTGGCAAAAAGGGTTTTAGCAGCTTTGGATGCAGCACAGCAAGCAGGTGGTGATATACGGGGCATGCAGGCGGCAGCATTGATTGTTGTTCCCTGCACGCCAAACAATCAACCGTGGAACGACAAAACAATTGACATTCGTGTTGATGATAATCCTCAACCGCTAAAAGAACTAAGAAGATTGTACATGCTATTTATTGCATATCAGCACATGAACAACGGCGACCTTGCAACAGAAAAGAATGATATGGAAACGGCAATGAAAGAATATAATGCCGCGATGAAGATGTTTCCATCCCATCTTGAAATGCAATACTGGACAGCCATCACTCTTGCCAACAACAAAAGAGTTGAAGAAGCATTGCCAATGCTAAAGAAAATTTTTACCCAAGACAAGAACTGGAAAGAACTCACCAAACGCTTGCCGGCTGTTGGCTTGCTTACGGTAAGTGATGCAGATTTAAAAAAGATATTGGATTGAAGTTACAAGTTGCAGATTTCCTCTACAAGGAAGAACGCTTTGCAACTTGTAACCTGCAACATTTTTATTTACGGTGCTTTTCATAAACGAGCCATTTGCCTGCAGCATCTGCTTTCAGCTTCACAGTTGCTTTTACATTATCAACCACAGCATAATAATTAGTTCCCTCATCATTATCTACTTCAAAAAGATTCACAAGTGCGTAATTGCTGTAATCATTCTTAAGAGAAATTTGAGCAGCAATGGGCAATTGATTAACTGTAAGAAGACGGGTTAATGCAACCATGTCTCCATTTGTGTTGTACCATACACTTAATGTTTGACCATCGAGAACAAATTCTGCTTTGTAGAAGTCTTTAACTTTTGTCCAGCTTACATCAGATGCAGTGCTAAAAGATTTTTGAAAAGACTCTAAAACTGCGGCAGCAACTCTTTCATCGCCTGCATAACTTTTTACGCTTATCATGAACAACATAGATAATGCGATAATCATCGTTTTCATAAAAAATTCATTTTAATTGTTTAAATTTTTTTCTGTTGCAATAATTCCAATCGAGATGCCAAAAGAAAAATAATTGAGAACAAGTGATTTATGAAAAACATGTATCGCAAAAATGTCCGGCAACGAACAGTAAATGTTCTATAGCGAACAGATAGCTCAACAAAGAGTACGTTATATCATTACAAAAAATTTTTACCTTGCATAAACTTTTATGAAACTTAACAACATAATCATATCAGACCCGGAAATTTTAGGTGGAACTCCTGTTTTTAAAGGAACGCGAGTGCCCATAAAAAACCTCTTTGATTACCTTGAGGCCGGTGATTCAGTGGATAAATTTTTAGAAGATTTTGATTACATACCAAAAGAATCTGTTCTTGCAATTTTAAAATTTCCAGAACGAATTTTTTCCCAATCTACTCCTACAATATAATTACAAGTAAGATTTTAATTCTTCGGATAGCTCAATAAAGTTCAGAACCTCGAAGTGAGTGACACAACGGAAGTCCATAATAGCACCAAGGCTCGCCCCATAAAAAATATAACTTCCATAACAGCACACATGCCTATTTTTGCCGCAGTTTTATGAATACCGCTTTTGACAAATACGAAGCTGTAATTGGTTTGGAAGTTCATGCTCAACTTGCTACCAAAAGCAAATTGTTTTGTGGCGACAGCATTGAATTCGGTGCCGATCCCAACACACATATAAGCCCGATTACGCTGGGTTACCCGGGCACTCTGCCAAAAACAAATAAGAAAGCGGTGGAATTTGCAATTAAAATGGGGCTCGCATGCAACTGCGAAATTGAACGCGATAATTATTTTGCACGCAAAAATTATTTCTATCCCGATTTGCCGAAAGGTTATCAAATATCACAACATACCACTCCTGTTTGCAAAGGCGGTTATGTTACCATTAAAACAAATGAAGGCTTTAGAAATGTACGATTGAACAGAATTCATCTTGAAGAAGATGCAGGCAAGAGTATTCATGATGTTGATGAAAATTACACCTGTGTTGATTACAACCGTGCAGGCACTCCACTAATTGAAATTGTTACGGAGCCTGATTTGTACAGTGCAGAAGAAGCACATCAATATATAACAGAGGTTAGAAGATTGGTAAGATGGATTGGCATTTGCGACGGCAATATGGAAGAAGGAAGCTTGCGCTGCGATGCAAATGTTTCGATTCGTTTAAAGGGCGAATCAAGGCTTGGAACAAAAGTGGAAGTGAAAAACCTTAATTCAATCCGCAATGTAAAAAAGGCAATTGAATATGAGATTCAGCGAATGATAAATGAAGTTGAAAACGGCGGTGTTATTATTCAGCAAACAAGAAGTTTTGACGCAAATACCGATACAACATTTGCTATTCGCGATAAAGAAGAAGCAAATGACTATCGCTATTTTGCAGAGCCTGATTTGCCGCAGTTTCATTTATCGGATTCGGATATTGAATCTATTCAAAATAACTTGCCTGCATTGCCAAATGCTTTGATAAATAAATATTGTTTTGAGTTTGGATTAAGTGAATATGATGCTGCGCAATTGTGTCTTGAAAAAGAAATTGCAGATTATTTTGAAGAATTAACTCCACATACAAACAATTATAAGGCTGCAGCAAATTGGTTGAATGGGCCGATAAGGCAATATGTGAACGAAAATAAGATCACATTTAATGAACTTGAGTTAAAGCCACAGCGTCTTGCAGAGTTGTTAAAGCTCGTAGATGAGGGCAAGGTAAATTTCTCTGTTGCGTCAACACGTGTGTTGCCTGTATTGATTCATTCAAAAGAGAAGAATGCATTACAAGTGGCAACAGAATTGAATGTATTACAGGTGAGCAATAGTAATGAAGTAGAAAGCTGGGTAAATGAAGTGCTTAACAAAATGCCGGCAAAAATATCTGAATATAAAAAAGGTAAAAAGGGATTGATTGGCTTATTTGTTGGAGAAGTAAAAAAGATAAGCAAAGGCAAAGCAGATCCTAAAATTGTTACAGAGTTACTTGAGCAGAAACTGAATACATGAAAGGGCGTAAGGAAAGGTGTAAAGTTTAGGGTATAAGGCAAAAAACAAAAGAAACTATCAACCCTACGTATCTAACCCTACACCTTAAACCTTACGCCTTATACCTTATATTTATAATCATTATAATCACAATAATCAATATATCATGAAACAACTTTTTTCTGTTGTGCTGTTGGCAGCTGTGGTAATAACATCGTGCAATGCAACAGGTGGCGATCCGAATAATTTTACTGTAAGCGGGAAAATTACTCATGCCACTTCACCCAATATTTTTCTTGAGCAAGTAACTTATGACAATACCGGTCCGAAAGTTCTTGATTCCGGCAAACTTGCGCAGGATGGGAGTTACAAACTAAAAGGCGTTACAAAGGAGCAAAGCCTTTTTCTGCTCACGATTGACCATAAACCCGTTTCCATCTTTGTGAACGATAACAGCGATATACGCATAAGCGACGATTTAAATGCAAATTTTCGTTCACCCTATATCTCAAACAGCGATGCGACAAAAAATCTTTATCAGTTTCTGAACAACTTCCGTTCAAAAGATTCTGTGCTTGCTGAAACTTATAACAAGATGCAAGGATTGTATCGGCAAAATCCAAACGATAGTTCAATTGTCGAGATGCAAGCTAATGGGGCAAAGGCTTTGCAATCCCTTATTGATTATGTGAAAGAGTTTATACAAAAATCAAACAGCCCGGCGGCGATATATTACGCATTAAATGTTACAGCATCAAACAATATAATGCCCGTTCAGCAACTCGATTCACTTGCAAAACAAGCATCGGGCAGGTTTAAGGAGCATGGCGGTCTTGCCGCCTTTAAAAGTTTGGTTGCACAAACTGCCGCGGCAAATTCTAATGAAACTGCTTCATGGATAAATCAACAGGCGCCCAATCTTACCATGAACGATACAAATGGAAAAGCTGTAAGCATCAGCGACTTTAAGGGCAAATATGTGCTGGTAGATTTTTGGGCAAGCTGGTGTGGACCTTGCAGAAAAGAAAACCCAAATGTTGTTGCGGCTTATAATAAGTTTAAAGATAAAAACTTCACTATTCTCGGAGTATCGCTCGATAAGGATAAGGATTCATGGTTGCAGGCAATTCAAAACGATCATCTCACATGGACACACATGAGCGATTTAAAACAATGGGAAAGTGTTGCGGTATCAACTTATAAAATTGAAGGGATTCCATTCAATGTGTTGATAGACCCTACCGGTAAAATAATAGGTGAATCATTAAGAGGCCCAGAACTGGAACAAAAACTTGCAAACGTTTTGAAATAAAATTTTGAAAACGCGGTTGACTGAATTTCACAGTTCTGTACCTTGTTACAAATGCAAAAGCCTGCTTTGCAGCAGGCTTTTGCATAAAACAATATTTCAAAAACTAATCTTCATCTTTTTCTCCTTTCTCAAGACTCACAATATATTTATCATCTTTTTCTTCATACACCAGCCACGCATGAAAATTTTTGTATTCAGAATTTGTTGTAGGCAATGTAAATTTTGATTTAGTTTTTCGTTCGATGAAGATATAGGCAGTACTGTTCCTTGTAACTTAAGAGATGTGGCAGGCAGCGTAATCTCGTCATTAAAGTGAGTGACACAACAGGTGCTGCCATGAAAAACTTTAGCTTGTCTCAAAAAAAATCATCCTTCCTGCAAAATTTTTTCAAGCAAAGGCTCAAGTGGTACTGTCGCAAAGCCGGTTCCGTAATCAGATAAACCATAAGGAATAATGAGGTCGCCATTGTGTATAATGCTTCCGCACGAATACAAAACGTTGGGCACATACCCTTCGCGTTCTTCATCGTTTGGCATAAGCAACGGCTCTTTTAAACGACCCAATTCGTAAGCAGGATCGTCAAGGCTGAATAAACTTGCACCAAGGCAGTATCGTCGCATTGCACCCACACCATGTGTTATAAGCAACCATCCTTTATCGGTTTCGATGGGTGAGCCGCAGTTACCGATTTGTATAAACTCCCATGGATACTTTGGCTCTTGCAACAACTGCGGATTTTCCCAAACATTGACCTTATCTGAAAACATAATGTAATTGTTTACGCCGTCAATACGCGATACCATTGCAAAGTGCCCGTTTATTTTACGGGGAAACAAAGCAAGATTTTTGTTCTTTGCACCGGTGCCATACAAGGGCATTATTTTAAAATCATAAAAGTTATCGGTGTGCAAAATTTTCGGTTGAATAGCAACGCCATCGTATGCAGTATAAGTTGCATAAAAACTGTAGGTTCCATTATCCTGAAATTTTATAAATCGTGCATCTTCTACACCTTTTTGCTCAAATTCGGAGATGGGGAAAATTACACGGTTTGAAATATCAGTATCAAGCGAAAAATGTATGTAGTGATAAGAATCTGCAAGCCACAAAATTTTTTCGAGAGCATAAAGGTTGGTCTCATTTTTTTCTTCATTCTCAAGTTCACCTATTACCTTCTTTAAGCTGATATAATCAAAACTATCGGGAAGTTGATTTACCAGTTTTTCAATAACGCGTTTGCTCAACTGGTTTAAAATACCGGTGTCTTCAAAAATATCTTTTTTATAAACAGTATTTCTTATAATATCAGCTTCTTCAATCAAACCGCCCGGGCTGCTTAACACAATATTGTTTTGTGAATCCAAAACAGCACGGCGAAAAACGATGGAAGAAATGTGACCTTCACCTACAGCACGAAAGCTGATAATGACTCTTCGTTCACCCTCCTGTAAATCGGATTGGTCGGGATCATCCACAATGGATGGATTAAAGAAAGCTGCAGACTCAATAGAATATTCATGTGTAAAATAAGACCCGATAAGCATTTTACGGGAATGATCCATTTCTGCTAAAGGAATACCCAGCGAGTCAAAAAGATGTGTAACTCTTTCGCAGTTCCGCTCGAACACCCGCGTTATGCGGCGATGACGTTTTGAAAATTCTCTTAAAACTCCTACTAACTCTTCTTTCACTTCAGCATCGCCTAAGCCCATGACGGATTTAATCACGTTCAAGGCTCTTTCGTCGCCATTGTAAAAGAAACGAATGATGACACGTTTCGGATCAGGATAAATTTTAAAGGGCTTTCTTGTTATCGAAATTCTCATAGTATGGTTTTATATTGGAATGATGAATTACTTCCTTTCTGCTCTTCTCATTTACATATTAGACATTTTCTTTCTTCAATGAATGTGCCACACCATAGTTTTATTCATTAAAACTATGCTCAGTCAAATTTAGTGTGCCGCCAACCGACAATCAAAATTATCATTGTCTCCACTTTTCTTTAAATTATTTTCGCGTTTCCGTTATGATTTCTACGACAAGGCAGTTATACAAAAATGCATACACAGGATTATCCCGCAATACATGGTACTTGAGTTTGGTTATGCTGATTAACCGCAGCGGCACTATGGCGGTTCCTTTTATGACGATGTACTGCACACAATCGCTGCACTTCAGCATTACACAAGCGGGTTTTATTATGGGTTTGTTTGGGTTGGGCTCTATTGTGGGCGCAGCAATTGGCGGAAGAATTACTGATAGATTTGGTTTTTATCCGCAACAGGTTGCATCGCTTATTCTTGGTGGTGTTATGTTTATTGTTACAGCTTATCAGCACACTTATATTTCAATTTGCATCAGCGCATTTATATTAAATGTTTGCAATGATTCATTTCGTCCAGCAAATGCTACTGCTATTGCGTTTTACAGCAAACACGAAAACCGAACACGTTCTTATTCACTCAACCGTTTGGCAATAAATTTAGGATGGGCAGTGGGCGGTGCACTGGGTGGTTTTCTTGCTTCGGTTAATTATAAACTTTTATTTTGGGTAGATGGCTGCACAAATATTGCCGCAGCATTTCTTTTGTTAAAGTTATTGCCTTATGTACAGTCAGGTACCAAACATCTAAAAGAGAAGCACACCATAATTCGTCAACCAGCGTACAAGGATAAAATATATTTAGCGTTTATTGTGCTCACGATTTTGTTTGCCGCATGCTTCTTTCAATTGTTTACCATACTGCCGGTTTTTTTTAAAACACAGTGGAAGTTAAATGAACAATTTATCGGCATACTGATGGCTCTTAACGGAGTGATTATTGTGCTGATTGAAATGATACTTGTGTATTCGCTCGAAGGCATAAGACCTTTAACCACATTTATTAGAACAGGAATTTTATGTGTTGGATTGGGTTACGCTCTAATCAACATATTTTCTGCTTCAGGTTTTTCTGCAATATTGTGTGTCAGCATTATCACAATCGGGGAGATTCTTTCCATGCCTTTCATGAATTCTTTCTGGATAAAACGCACAAGCGAAACAAACCGTGGTCAATATGCCGCCATGTACACTATCGCATGGAGTGTAGCCCAAATTGCTGCACCTACATTGGGTAGTCAGGTGGTTGAACAGTTCGGATATAATGTTTTGTTGTGGATGTTGCCGGCAGTTTGTTTAATTGCAAGTGCAGGTTTTATGGTGCTTGGTACAAGAATAAATGAACCCGTTCCCATCACAGAATAAACGTAACCACTTTTCCCATGGGGTTCTATCGAAAGGAGAGAGAATTGAAATAGATAATTGCTTCCTAACTTTAATGCAAAAGACAGCGTTTGAAAAAATCATTCTCATTAACATATTGGTTCGGCATCATTTTTATTATTATCCTGTCGGGAATAGTCGGTTTTATGCTTATTGAGAACTACAGCTTTCTCGACGCCCTTTACATGACCATTATTACTATCACAACCATTGGTTATACAGAAGTTGAACCACTTTCCTCTACCGGCAAGGTTTTCAACATTATTCTTATACTTACATCTTTCTCTGTTTTTACATATGCACTTGCACGATTAACGCAGTATATTGCCAGTGGCGAAATGACTTTATATTTTAAAATGCGAAGAATTATGCAGGCAATAGACAAATTAAACAATCATGTTATCATTTGCGGTTTTGGACGCAATGGACAACAGGCAGCGCTTACACTAAAAACACACAAATTTTCTTTTGCTGTTGTCGAAAGCAAAATAGATAACATAAATGAATGGTTAGAGGATGATAACTCGCTGATTTATCTCCATGCCGATGCCACAGATGATGATGTGCTTATAAGAGCAGGTATAAAAAGAGCAAAAGCGCTAATTGTAACATTGCCCGAAGATGCAGATAATGTTTTTATTGTTCTTTCCGCACGGGCGTTAAATCCAAACTTACAAATCATTAGCCGTGCATCGCAACAAAATTCTATGTTAAAGCTCAAAAAAGCAGGAGCCGATAACATTATTATGCCTGATAAAATTGGCGGATTGCACATGGCAACACTTGTTTCAAAACCGGATGTAATTGAGTTTATAGAATATCTCTCCAGTGAAGAAGGAGAAAGCATTAATGTGGAATCTGTTGATTATAATCGCTTGCCACCGGAACTAAAAGACCAACCATTGAAAGTGGTAATGGATTGGAAAAAAACCGGAGTGAACTGTTTAGGCATAAAAACTCCTGATGAAAAATTTATCATTAATCCACCCGAAAACACCGTTATTTCAAAAGGCATGAAAGTAATTGTGCTCGGCACGAGAGAGCAGATAGAATCAATGAAGCATAATGTAGAAGAGTCGTAGTGGGTGAGTAGTGAGTAGTCAGTAGTGAGTAGTCAGTAGTGACTCACTATCAACCTCAAACCTTAAACCTTAACATCAAACTTCAACTTCAAACATCCAACCTCGAACATCCTATCTTTGCCAACCAACACTGTGAAAAATTTATGGCTAAAGAAAAAAGAATAAATCCAACGCTTACAAGTAACAACGACACGGGTTTTGGCACCAGTGCTACAAGTTATGGTGGTCGCTTTGTAAATAAAGACGGAAGCTTCAATTTGAGGAAGGAAGGTTTGCCTGTATGGGAGCGTTTTAGCCTGTTTCATTCTATGCTTAACATGCCGCGTTGGAAATTTATTGCGATAGTACTTATCTTCTTTCATGCCATTAATTTATTGTACACATTTATTTATCTCTTAATCGGAGCTCATGAATTTACAGGCTTGATAGCAACAACAGAATGGAAAAAATTTGAAGAGCTGTATTTTTTCAGCACAGAAACTTTTCTCACTGTTGGGTATGGAAGGGTAAACCCGGTTGGTACTTTGGCAAATTTTGTAGCGTCTATCGAAGCGCTTACAGGTTTTTTATCTCTTGCCATTGCAACCGGTTTAATTTATGGAAGATTCTCGAAACCCAGAGCATTTCTTGCTTTTACAAAACACGCATTAATATCTCCGTATCGCGATATAACAGCTTTTATGTTTCGCTTCACTTCTTATAAAGACAATCATAATTTAACCAATGTAGAAGTAAAAGTGAATCTTAGTTTGCTGCAACCCGAAGATGGAAATTATATTTATAAATTTTACGACCTAAAATTGGAAAGAAGCCGCGTTGATAGTTTGCCCATGAATTTTACCGTTGTACATCCCATTAATGAAGACAGTCCGCTTTATGGATTTACGCCTGAAGATATGCAAGCGGCTGATGTGGAATTGTATGTGCTTGTAAGAGCATTTGATGATGTTTATTCAACTATTGTGCAACAAAGAACTTCTTATACTTATGATGAAATTATTTTCGATGCAAAGTTTATTCCCATGTATCGTGAAAGCGACGATCGCAACACAACAATATTAGAATTGCATAAACTGAATGAATATAAAAAAGTGGAAATACATGAGTATAAAAAAGTGGAGAACTAAGAATTTATCAATTGGTGTAATTAGCGTCAATTCATGTAATTCGTGAATAATTATGAAGATTGCTCACATCATCGAAACTCTTGAACAACTTGCTCCTCTCTCCTATCAGGAAAGTTATGATAATGCAGGACTTCTTACCGGCAATGCTAATTGGGATTGCACAGGCATTCTTTGCGCACTCGATGCAACAGAAGATGTAATAAACGAAGCATGGCAAAAGAACTGCAATCTTGTTGTGGCGCATCATCCTATTATTTTTTCAGGGTTGAAAAAAATTACCGGCAGAAATTATGTTGAGTCAACCGTAATCAACGCCATAAAAAATGATGTTGCGATTTATGCAATTCATACAAATCTTGATAACGTAATAAAAGGTGTGAATAGTAAAATTGCTGATAAGCTTGAATTGATTAACAGAAAAATACTTGCACCAAAAACAGGCATGCTGATGAAGCTGTTCACTTTTGCACCTGTTGAGCATGCAGAAAGAGTGCGCTCTGCAATATTTGAAGCAGGGGCTGGATATATTGGTAATTACAGCGAATGCAGTTTTAATGCAGAAGGTACTGGCACTTTTAAAGGCGAAGAAGGAACAAATCCTTTTGTTGGTGAAGTGGGAAAACGCCATGAAGAAAAAGAAATAAAAATGGAATTTATTTTTCCGGCTTACCTGCAACATCGCATTGTTTCTGCCATGATAAAGTCGCACCCTTATGAAGAAGTTGCTTACGATGTTGTGCCTTTGGCAAATGAATATTTGCAAACAGGCAGCGGGTTATTCGGAGAACTTTCTACGCCGGTTTCAGAAGAGCAATTTTTACAATTGTTAAAGAAAACCTTTGATCTTTCTGTTATAAAACATACAAAATTGTTGGGCAAGCTTATTAAAAAGGTAGCACTCTGCGGCGGCGCGGGCAGCTTTCTTATAAACCGTGCAATTATAGCAGGGGCAGATGTTTATATAACATCAGACATAAAATATCACGAGTTTTTTGATGCCAACGACAGGTTGGTAATTGCCGACATTGGTCATTGGGAAAGTGAGCAGTTTACCGTTGAACTGCTCTTTGATATTATACAGTCCAAATTCCCTACCTTTGCCGTCCTAAAATCGGAAGTGAGGACGAATCCGGTGTACTATTTTACATGACGTGAGACGCAATACGTGAGAAATATAGAAGGACGTTGCACATGTTGAACAGAGAATAAGGCGTAAAAGAGTGCGACGCAACGGAAGCTGAATAGTAGGTAAAGCCGGGCTCAAAAAACATATAAGCACTTATATCTAAAATCATAAATCGAAATATGGCAGCAGTAAAAGATTACTCGGTTGAAGAAAAACTTTCTTCGCTTGTAAGATTGCAAAAAATTGATTCCAAATTAGACGAAATCAAAGTTTTGAAGGGAGAGCTTCCAATGGAAGTAAGCGACCTTGAAGACGAGATTCAGGGGCTTACGAGCCGCAAAAACCGCATTGAAGAAGAGATAAACGGAATTTCAGAATTTATCGAGCAAAAGAAACACGCTATTAAAGATGCCGAAGCGCTTGTGAAAAAATATGAAAAACAAAGTGAAGCCGTAAAGAACAGCCGCGAGTTTGAAGCGATTAATAAAGAGATTGAAATGCAACAACTCGAAGGAAAACTTGCAGAAAAACATATTCGCGATGCCAATGAAGAGCTTGCCGACAAAGTGAAGGCGCTTGATACGGTGAAGAAACAAATCGGAAGCAAAGAGGCAACACTTACGCACAAAAAAGGCGAGCTCGATAAAATTATCGCCGAAACAGAAAAAGAAGAAAAGCACTATAACAAAATTTCCGAAGAGGCACGCAAGGGAACGGATGAACGTTTGCTCTATTCTTACGACCGCATCCGCAAAAGTTATCGCAATGGTCTTGCAGTTGTGCCGGTTGTTCGCGATGCGTGCGGCGGTTGTTACAATTCAATTCCGCCTCAAAAGCAGAGCGAAATTCGCCAGCGTAAAAAGGTAATGATTTGCGAAAACTGCGGTCGCATTCTTGTTGACGACGAGCTCAACAACAGCACCGAAGTACAATAGTATACAACAAATAATTTAAGGGGATGCTGCAAACGGCATCCTTTTTTTATTTTCGGTGGATAATAATTTTGCTGATTTATTATGAGCCAATCTCAATTGCTACTATTGAACCCTCGTTCCGCTTCAGGCGGACTTTTGCACTGCGGGATTTTTTCTATACAACGTAGGAGTTTCTTAGCGTTCCCTGCGCTTCTCTATGTTCTTTGCGTCGCAAATAAGGACGCAGAGAACGCTAAGATGCAAAGCATACTAAGTTGTTATCAACAAAACTTTATCAATACTTTTAGCGGAATTATTGAGCAAATTGCAAGGTCGTTCAAGAAAACTTTTATTAGTGCTTCTTTGTTGTTGTTCTTTTCTACTGTTTACGCAGGAAAAGTTTTTGATTTCAGTGCAACTTGTCAGCAGGCATACCAACAAATCACCGCTTTAAAATTAAATGCAGGGGCGCAACTTGTAACACAGGCAAGAAGAGAAAATCCTGATAATCTTATTCCCGAAATTTTAGACAATTATATTGACTTCTACATTTTGTTTTTCAACGAAGATCCTAACGATTATAAATTTCGTCTTCCACACTTTGATGACCGTTTAGATAAAATAGAAGCAGGTCCTGATAATTCTCCATTTTACAATTTTTGCAGAACAGTTATCTATATGCAAAAAGCAAGTGTGGAAATAAAATTTGGAAAACAGTGGAGTGCAGGTTGGGATTTTAGAAGAGCATTTAATCTGCTAAAAGAAAACCGAAAATCATTTCCATATTTTTTGCCGGACAATATGATTAACGGTCCCATGCTTGTTGTAGCAGGCACTATTCCAGACGGATATAAGTGGCTTGCAAGTTTGTTCGGAATAAGGGGTTCAATCAGTGACGGATTAAAACAAATGCGGCAAGTTATCAACAGCAATGATTCTCTTGCAAGGCTATTTTTTAATGAAGCAAGCTTTTATTATTGCTACATACTTTTTTATATAGAAAATAAGCCCGAAGAAGTTTTTCAATATATACAGCAAAGAAAGCTCGATGTTGTAAACAATCATCTGCTTGCGTACATGACAGCCAATCTTGCTATTAATGATAAAAGGAATGAGTATGCAAAAAATATCATTCTTCAAAGAAATTCATCGGCTGAGTATTTGAACTCACCTGTTTGGGATTTTGAACTGGGCTACACCAAAATTCATCACCTCGAAACGCAGGAAGCAATACAATACTTTCAAAGCTTCATCAATAAATTCAAAGGCAAATATTATTTGAAAGACGCTTATCAAAAAATAAGTTGGTGTTATTACTTGCAGGGAAATACAAGTGCAGCAGAAAACATAAGACAACAAATTTTGCACAAAGGAAGTGAAACGACAGATGCAGACAAACAAGCAAGCAAAGATGCAAAATCGGGCAAATGGCCCAATGCGTTATTACTAAAAGCACGATTACTCAACGATGGTGGTTACAACAACGAAGCGCTTGCTTTGCTTGCAGGAAAAAGCATCAACAATTTTTCTTTACCTGAAGAAAAGCTTGAGTTTGCTTATCGTGTTGCAAGAATATACGATGATGCAGGTCGCGACGAAGATGCAATAAAAATGTATTCGGTTGCAATAAAGCTTGGAGAGAACAGAGCAGAATATTACGCTGCAAGAGCTGCACTGCAAATTGGTTTAATTTATGAGCAGCAAGGCAAGAAAGACCTTGCCATTAAATATTTTCAGGAATGCATTGATATGAAAGATCATGATTATAAAGATTCCCTCGACCAGAAAGCGAAAGCGGGGATCGAAAGATGCAAAGGAAAGTAGCAGGCAGTATGTTAGTCGTGAGACGATAGATTTTATTTCGGTATTTAACCGGCGGATACACACATGATTCAAAAGGTAGTTACCGTTTATTCAATGCATAATTTCGCCACTTTACTATTGATATCGTAATTCATGGTCAGACCGGGACGGTCAGACCATGAAATAGAGTTTGTTGCTACCAAGCACAAAGAAGATAAGGATTTTTACTCTTATGGTCTTTGAAATTACTGCTGAAAAGATTACAATTTGTACAAGTGTGCGACGCAAGGGACGATGATAGTAGCAATACAGCTAAGTACATAATCATTCTTATTTCACTTTGATTCCTGCTGCTGTCTGTTGTCATAATTTATCATCCAGCCTACGCCAAATTTGTCTCTAAAGGAACCATAATAAGCGCCCCAAAATTGATCTGATAAAGGCATTTCAACTTTGCCGCCTTCGGAAAGACCATTGAATATTCGCTCTGCCTCTTTCTTACTATCTGGATTTATACAGATATAAAAATTATTGCCCATGGTTACAGGATGCCCCATAGACTCCAAAGCATCTGTAGCCATCAACACATTTCCATTGCCAACCGGTAACGAGATATGCATGATCTTATCACTTACATCAGGTGGTATTTGACTGCTGTCGGGTATGTCTTTAAATCGCTGTACAGTAATGAACTCGCCACCCAGCACTGATTTGTAAAAATTGAAAGCTTCTTCCGTTGTTCCGGGAAAATTGAGATAAGGATTAAACTGTGCCATTTGTTATCGTTTAAATGTTTAGAAAATTTGTTGAGGAAATTGGTAACAAAAGTCTGGAGACTTTTTTGCATAAGTACTGCGAAGTCTGGAGAGTTCGCAGAGCATGGTTGAATAAATACGAGCTATTTTGAATAATATTTCCTTTATTATTTAAAAATTCAAAATAGAGAGAGCGGTCTCAATACAACTTGTTTCATTTTTTAAAAACTATGCATTTGCATAAGCTTCTTCCAAAGGTGCTATTTCAATTTTTTTCATTTGAAGCATAGCCTGCATTACCCTTTTTGCTTTTTTTGCGTCGGGATCGTTTATATACTTAGTTAAGACAGTAGGTGTAATTTGCCATGATACACCGAATTTATCTTTCAGCCAGCCGCATTGGCTTTCTTGTCCGCCGTTTCCGGTAAGTTTATTCCAGTAATAATCCACTTCTTCCTGTGTTTCGCAATTCACCATAAATGATATTGCTTCGTTGAAATTGAACTTGTGTTCATGTGCGCTATCCATCGCAGCGAACCATTGACCATTGAGCGTAAAGTCTGCGAACATAACAGTTCCCTCTTTATCGGGTTGCTGACCTGCACCATATCTGAATATATTACCGACGGTTGAATTCTTAAATATTGAAGTATAAAAATTGATTGCCTCTTCTGCCCTGCCGGCCACTTTGCCAACAAACATCAATGATGGAATAATTGTTTGTTTAATTTCTCCCATAGCTACAATCAATTGCCATGATAAACCATACTTATCCTGAAGCCATCCATATTTTTCACTGAAAGGATATTTATCGAGGGGCATTAATGCTGTACCTCCTTCAATGAGTTTATTCCACAATTCTTCCACATCACTTGCCGTTCTGCAGTTTACAATAAATGATATAGAGGGATTAATTTTAAATATTGGTCCGCCATTCAATGCTACAAACTCGTGCCCTTCCAATTGAAACGATGCCGTCATTACAGAGCCCACAGGTCTTCCTGCTGCTTTTGAACCGGCTTCATCGTATCGTGCAACTTTTCCGGTTTTAGAGTTTTTAAAAACAGAGCAATAAAAATTTACTGCTTCTTCCGCCTGGTTGTCGAACCATAAAAATGAGGTTATCTTTTGCATAGGTGTAGTGTTAGAGTGATGAAATAATTTTGATTGTCTCTATAAAATTAAAGTTGTTGTTTTCAAAATATAATTGTTCACGCTTTATCAAGAAATGGAATTATCGTTGACAATAGCCATTGAGTTTGCATCATTACGAAAACATGAGAAGTGCCGGGAAATATCGCCAACTGTGTTTTAGGCACCGCTCCAAAATCAACCATATATTTACCGTTTCGCAGCCGGAACATTTCAACTGCATGTTCAGGCATCACACCATCACCGTCGCCCGTGATAATAAGTGTGGGAGATTTTATGGCTTTGATTTTTTCTGCATCAAAATCATAAGGCGTTACAACAAATTGTTTCATTTTGGTAATAAACTGCGTCCAGTGATTAGGATCAGGAGCAAGTCTGTCGTATTCAGTTTTTATGGGTGTGCCTTCAAACATTTGAGGACTAAGTGTGGGCAAGATTGATCTCGTTTCAGGAGTCCATCCTTGATATTTATACACTGCAGAAGCGATGATTAATTTTCTTACCACTTGAGGATGTCGTATAGCTATTTGCCATGCTACAGAGCCGCCCATGCTGTAGCCAAAAATATCAGCGCTATCAATATTTAAGTATTTTAATAAAGCAGCAACATCGTCTGCCATTGTTTCAAATGAAAAAGGACGATCAATATCTGCGGTTCGACCGTGTCCTTGCATTTCAACTGCAATTACTTTCCTGTTTTTTGATAGCTCCGGGATCAGTTGTCCAAAACATAAATCAATGGTGTTAAACGCGCCATGCAATAAAATGAGCGGCATACCTTGCCCATAAATTTCATAGTACATTTTTAAACCGTTAACAGGTGCATAGCCGCTGTCAACTTTTTTGGTATTGTTTTGGCTATAACTGTGTAAAGCCATGAGAAAGGCAAATGCAGTAACTATAACCGCTCGAAAAAATTTCCTGATTACAATCTTTGTTTTCATAAGCAAACATTTTAGGATTATTTTTTTGGTGAAAAAAAGCATCCTAACAACTATTCAATACAGTTGTTGTTCAAAAAAAATTAGTTCCAAAACACCGCTTATTATTCTTCGCACAGTTCCTTTACTTTATCCAAAGCCTTGGGCCATGTTTCAGTAAAATATTTTTTGTAATCTTCTGAAATATCCATTTCCACACTCAATTCCGTTTTACCGTTTGTTTGGTTAAGTGTGTAGTTTTCATGTGCACCAGCCCATCCCTTAACTTCATCACTGCTAAGATCTTCTTCGCCATTTTTTACTACGCCAATGTGTTTAAAACTCATATACTCATTCGGCTTGTTTGCAGCCACCATACTTACCATGCCATTGCCCTTTCCATCGAGAAATAACACTTTACTTCCTTCTTTCCAATTATCGGTTTTGGCATAAGAACCTTCCATAAAAGCGCTTGTCCAATTTCTGTAAGTGGCATCATCCCAAAGAATTTTCCATACTTTTTCTTTAGGTGCATTAATGCTGATTGAAAAATTCATCTTTTCCATATAACAGGATTTTTAATGATTAGTATTTTGATTTTAATTAAAACACACTCACTGCTTTTTTGTTTTCACTTTAGATGATTCTAAGTTTTCTTTTATTCTGAATTTTACAATTTTAGTTATTAGATCAGTCGGCAATGGTTTGTTTGCAGGAAACTGTATAGTGCCTCTTCCTGATGTTTTATATGCGGATGCTTCTTTTAAAGATGCTTCCATGGCAGCGGAGAACGGATAGAGAGAAATATGATTTTTCCAACCTGCAAAATATATCAGATAGTTTCCATTCAATTTAAAGGTGGGCATATTGTAACTGATTGTTTCTTCTGCTTGCGGCGCTTCTTTTTTAATCACAGTTCTTACTTGTGCAAGCATTGCCTGAATATCCTTCGGAAAACCTGCGATGTATTCATCCATATTTTTAACAGGAATTGTTTTAGCGGATTTTTCCATGTGCATTTATTTTAAAAATGAATGTTACTTTTCCAAAACATTTTTTTTTGATACCAACTTTAGTTCTTTGGGCATCACCTGTTGCGTCGCAATCCTTTCATCTCAAGAAAATATGGCATCTGCAGCGATCATTTTACAGGTTCGTAATTCATCAACACAATACCACACTCAAACGGAATTGATTTAACGAGTTTGAAATTTGTTCTTCCATCAAAAATGGTTAAGCCATTTGAGATAGCAGCAGGATTAACAAACAGATAAAACTCATCTATCAAATTATTTTTTATCAAAGAAGTTACAAAATTTGCTCCGCCATATACGATTATATCTTTGTCCGAATCTTCATTTTTTATTTTATTCACTTCCTCAACAATGTCGCCTTTTGCAAGTCTTGTGTTTTCCCATTCAGATTTATTCAACGTTTTTGTGAAAACAATTTTTGGATAATCCACCATTTTTTTTGCGAATGGATAAGACTCTTCTTGCATTTTTGAAAGAAGAAAATGATCATCGGGTTTATTTTTCACATAATCTGTCCAGTACGATACAAAGCCGTCGGTCATTTTTCTTCCGAGAAGAATAGTGTCAACAGAATTGGTTAAGTCGGTTACATAATTTTTTATATCAGTGCTCCAATTCCATGTCATCCAATCAAGTTCGCCGTTTGGTCCGCCAACAAAGCCGTCAACCGTTTTTTGCATTTGAAGTTTAAGTTTTCTCATAATTTATTTTTTATAGTGAGCATTATTCTTTTACATATTGAAGTCCCACCACTTTTGAAGCGAATATTTTATTCCAAACAAGTTTTAATTGTATTCTGTTTTCTATGTCTTTAAAGAGCGGAATCCCGTTACCAAGAATAACAGGGTTTATAAAAATCCAATAATCATCAATCAAATTGTGTTGCATTAAAATATGCACAACAGATGGACTGCCAAAAAGTAAGATATTCTTTCTTCCATTTTCTTTTTTGCGTTTTGCTATTTCAGCCGCAATGTTCTCATTAAGCACCACAACTTTTCTTGAACTGTCACTTTGAACGGTGCGTGATGCTACTAATTTTTCAACACTGTTGTACCAATTCGAATGTTGAATATCATGCTTCGTGGCATTGGGTTGATCTGCGGCAGTTGGCCAATAACTCTCCATCATTTTGTAAGTAACTCTGCCATACAATGCTGTATCAGCATCGTCAGTTAAGCTGCCGACATTATCAAACATTTCATCATCAACATGTATCCAATCCATTTCTCCGTTTGTTCCGGCTACAAAACCATCGAGTGTTACATGCATTAATATCACTATTCTTCTCATTGTTATTTTTTTAGTTATTTGTCTTTTTTGCTTATTATGTTTCTTGGGACTTTAGAACATGCAGGGCACTTAATTTCCTTACAAATGAAATTAATTTTATGACCTGTCAAATTATTGTTGCGGATTTTTGTTATAGTTAAGCATCCATCTTATTCCAAACTTGTCATCAAATACACCAAACAATGCACCCCAGAATTGTTCTTTTAAAGAATCTATAATTTTGCCACCTTCAGACAGTTTTGAATAGAAAGTGTTAATCTCATCTTCGCTGCTGCAGTTAAGAGAAAGCGCTACGTTGTTTCCTTGTTTAAACCCATCGGGAGCTGCGCAATCGGTAGCCATCAGCAGCAATGTGCCGTTTCGTGTAAGCGATGAATGTAGAATTTGATTGCCCATTGCTTCGGGAAATTGTGAAGCAATTGGAGACTCCCCGATTTTTTGCATCATTACTTCTCCGCCTAAACATTCTTTGTAAAAATTCATGGCTTCTGCACACTTGCCATTAAAACCAATGTAGGGATTAATTTGTGTCATAACGTTTTGTTTTTGCTGATTCTTTTTTTGCTTTATAGCTTGATGAATTTTTTTAAGCTGATGAACATGTCTTTGCGTGTGATATATTACAAAATAGAGTATCTCGAGTTTTGTTACATCACCCAATACATGATGAGCAATGGTTTCTGAAAGATCAACTGTGTTGCGTAAACGGTTTAATTGATCAACAGTGTTTTTAAAATTGTTTACAGCACTTTCTTTGCTATAGATGTCTTTTGTTGGCAAAATAAATTTTGGCGATTGCAGCTTTGAATTGAAGTTCAAAAATATTTCTTTGAATTTTGGTGCCGCTTCATCTATGTTTCTGAGTGTTGGTTTTCCTTTTGTGCTTAATGCATGAATCATTGATTCGTTTGACATGGTAACATGTTCTGCTACCTGCGCTCCTGTCCAGCTATTTTCATAAGGAACTGTGTTAAGCTCTTCTTCACCAAAAGAAGAAATAAGTTGAGAAAATGCTGATGTGGTTTCATCGAGTGATGCAAACAATTCGTTGATATTGATTTTTTCTGAAGTCATAGATTTTTTTGTTTGGGAGTGAATAGTTTGAATGTTTGAATGTTTGAGTGTTTGAATGTTTCAATGTTAGTGCGGGGCAAACATCAGCTGCTCAATAGCGTTCAGAACGTACAAGGGAGTCCGCGACTAAGTCGGGATTATAATGACACAACAAAAGCTTAACAGTAATACTTTAGCTCATCTTATAAAAACTTCAAAGCTATCAAGCAACGTTATAACCACTTAAATTAACATCTTGAATTGTTTTTTGTTTACCGTTTTTTTGAAGCTTGTGGTAAAAAATGTAAGAACATGCGAGCACTCCTAATGGTAACAGCACAAACACCCAGCCGCTGAAAGGATCACCAACGGAAATACTTGAATACGCAGCGCCGGTTAAATCGAAAACCAAACCAGCATAAGCCCACTCCTTTAAGCGCGGAAAACCGGGAACGAGTATCGCTATAACAGCCAACAATTTTGCAATGCCAAGGAAGGGTATAATGTAAATCGGATAACCCAAATGTGTTGAAACAATATCAATCGCCTGCTGCGTGCTGATGGCATCGGGAATGGCAGACATAGTCATAAATGCTGCGAGAAGCCCCGTAAAAATCCAGTAGAAAGTTTTTGTTTTTTTCATGGCTGTAAATATTAATGAGTGATAAATAATCAAGAGAAATATTGATTAAGTATTTCAATTAGCTTATTTAGTATGTAACTATGAGAACTAAAAACGCTTGTAGATGTTATAGCATTCTCCTCAGATTAAGCAACCGTTTCGTTGCAAGATACAAAAGTGAAATTACACACAAAATTATTAAAGCTATTCTTACATAAGCGGCGGTTGTAATCGAAAGTCCAACACCCGTTATTAATGTAACATATCCTGCAAAACAAACCGCGCACTTAGGCATAAGTATTAATAGAATGGAAGGAATAAAGCCTCTCCAACTCAGCCTAAAGCGTGAGAGAAGTGAAACTCGTTTATTATTTTTAATTGCGCTTCTATGACAACACGAATCTTTTTTTTCGCTTGCTGCCTGTTTATTTATTTTATGAGTGTTCATTTGGAAATTTTATGTTGATCCCTATTAAATTGTTGTTGGTCATCTGTAAATCGCTGTTTGCATGTTCTTTCATGTTTTAATGGCAGCATGCATCACTTTTATTTTTTTCTTCGGCTACATATCTTCCCAATGCGTTAACAAAACCATTGTCATTATATTTGTCATGATGCCGTACCCAATCGGTGAGGTCGAAATTGGGTCCGGTTTCGTTACGACCTGTTGGTGTTATATCGAGATACATGTATGCAGTTGCAGTTTTTTCATCGCCTCTTGCAAAAGTTGAATAAGTGTGATAAACGGTACCTTCTTCATCTTTATAAAAAACACTAAGACCCGACATTTCCTCGCTTTGCAGATGGCGCATTTTATAGTTGTAAAAAACTTTTCCGTTTTCCAAATCTTCCTTTCTGAAAGACACATGAAAATCGAAGTTGAAATCAGTATTAAAAGAAGACACCCATTTAAAATGCCAGCCCATGCGCTTTCTAAAAGCCTCGATTTCTTCGAGCGGTGCACGTGAAACGGCTAAGAGCGTAACATCATGATGAGCGAGATGCAGATTGGCGCCATCAATATGATCTGAACCAAATGAACAACCCACACAACCTTCTTCCCATCCGGGACTGAACATAAAATGCTTAACAATTAACTGGCTGCGACCATCGAAAAGATCGGCAAGAGTTTGTTTACCTTCAGGTGTATCAAATACGTACTGCTTATCAATCTTAACCCATGGTAATCTTCGACGTTCTTCGTTTACTTCATCCGTTAAACGCGTAATTTCTTTTTCTTTCAACAGAAGTTGTTTGCGAGCTTCGAGCCATTCTTCCTGTAATACAATACGGTTGAGCTTTATTATTTTAGCATCGTTTGTTTCCGCGAGATTCTGTGAAGGCAAATTTGTTTCCATAAAAGTTGGTTTTTTTAAAGAGACAATGGCGCTTTTAAAATCCGTACAAAAAATTTTTTTAGTTTTTTCTTGAGGCTGAAATCCGCCGAGTTAAATGTTTTATACGTTATTCAGATTAAATATTTATATCGAGTTTGGTTTCGCCCTTATCTGAAGCAGGAGTTTCATATTCCATTTGCAATTCATTGCCTTTCGAATTGTAGATTAGTGTGTACTTCACTTCCAAATGTTCTGTACATGCATTCACCGGTATCATAATCTTTTTATACTGTGGCTTTTCGATAGTTGCATAATCTTTTAACATCGAGTTGAGTGCTGTATCCCAAACCACACTTATCCCTTTGTTACTTACTTTTTCTACAACAATTTTTACTTGGGCAAAAGTGTTGTTATAGATTTCTGATGTATAAGCATCGCTTTTATATACAGCAAATGAGATGCTCCTGTTAACCACCGGTGCTTTTCCCGCTTTCTTTACCGGTATGGAAAATATATTGCCCAACAACATAAGAACCGGTAACCATGTAAAATGTTTGTTCATAAAACGCTTTTTAGATTTCTCTCTTTGAATTTGTTTCATCATCTCGATGATTTAAAAGAAGACAGTTGGTTTTTTGAAATCCGGACAAGGAGAAATATTTTTTTGGCTTCTTTTTATTTGTTTAACATTATTGTCGTTTAACATCTAAGAAATAAAAAAGCCACGCAAGGCATGGCTATATAAAAATTATGAGGAACAAATTTTAAAACTCTTGTTAATTACTATTTATCTGCATCATCACATGTTGCCAATCGAGAACATTCCAGTGCTCAATAAATTTTCCATCTTTTAATCTTATGATGTCAATCACCTGCATTACCACATTTTTATTTGAAGCGGGAATGCCAAAGAATTCGCCCTTGTGTGTTGCATGAAATTCTTTTCGGGTGGTTACTTTATCTCCTTCTGCAACTTGATCGAATATCACCACTTTAAGATCGGGAAAAGCGGGCTTTAATAACTGAGTAAAAAAATACCACACGCCTTCCGGTCCTTTAGGAACACCGGGAGGTGCAGTTTGATTGATAAAATCTTGGGCAATAATTTCATTGAATGCATTTATGTTGCCACCTTCAATAAATTCTTTGTTGAAACGCGTAACTATGGATTTGTTTTGTTCGGTTGTCATGATAAAATGTTTTAGAATAGTACGTAAAATAAGTTCAAATGGATTTTATAATTTTTGCGTTTAGTGTTCTATGTTTTGTGTCTGCTTTTGGTTAAGCTTCCTTGTGGGACTTGAGGGACGGTGGGACAAACCTGCGAGGCGTTCTCACAACTTTCTAAAGTGAGCAATGTTGATTGACACGATTGAACGTCCTATCTTCTCACAAAAAATCAATAGTTTTATAATAACTTGTCAATGAACTTTGAGCAGATCAAAAATTTATCAAAACCCAAAACAAACATTTTATTCCCGCTGCACATCATTAACGAAGGAGGTTAACATGGATTCAATTATCAATTGCGCTGCATACTCCGAAGGTCGCCGTGTGGCAAACATCAACATAAACGATATCGGCTCGATGCTTAAACAAAATGACAGATTCGTATGGATAGGTTTGCATGAGCCAAGTGAAGAAATGCTAAAGCAGGTTCAGGATGAATTTCAGTTACACGATCTTGCCATTGAAGATGCACATCGTGCACATCAGCGACCCAAGCTTGAAGCCTATGGAGACACTCTTTTTGTTGTTCTTCGTACCGCCCAAATGAACTACGCACGTCACCGCATTGATTTTGGAGAAACACATTTTTTTGTTGGATGCAATTTTATCGTAACAATACGTCATGGTTCTTCGTTGTCTTATGCAGAAGTACGTTCACGTTGCGAAAGTACACCGCAACTCTTGGGTAAAGGACCCGGCTTCGCGTTATATGCTGTAATGGATTCCATAGTAGATCAATATTTTCCTGTTATTGAAGCGCTCGAAGAAGAATTGGTACAGTTGGAAGAAAAAATATTTGCAGAACAGTCACGGCGCGAAACCACTTTTGATATTTATAATTTAAAGCGTGAGCTAATGGAGGTAAAGCGCGCTGTATATCCTATAATTGAAATTTGTAACAGGCTTATGCGTTTTGATTTAAAAGTTATTCCCGAAGATACGCGTCCATATTTTCGTGATGTGTATGATCATGTTGTGCGTATAAACGAAATGGTGGATAATGCACGAGAATTATTGAACACTGCTCTCGATGCAAATTTCTCCCTTATATCTATTTCTCAAAACGATGTATCAAAACGGTTTGCGGGTTGGGCGGCAATCATTGGTGTACCTACAATGATTGCAGGTATTTATGGAATGAACTTTAATGATCTGCCGGGGTTAAACTGGCATTGGGGTTACCTGGTTGTACTTGCACTAACCATTGGCTCTTGTATTTTGTTATATATTTTATTTAAGAGATCGGGGTGGCTATAAATAATGAGTGATGAATGACGAGGTACGTAATTTGCTGACACAATCAACCAATCAACCAATCAACCAATCAACCAATCAACCAATCAACCAATCAACCAATTAACCAATTAACCATTTAATAAATCAACCAATTACTCCTCTAATTCCATTATCTTCTCAAATAACTGCTCATAAGTAATATTTGCCGCTGCAATTTTTTGCTGTATGGCTTGATAGTCTTTCTCTAACTGAAGAAATTTATTTTTATCAGAATAATTTTCTGGCTTTGCAAGTTCAGCTTCAAGGTTTGATTTGTTTGCATTGAGTTGATTTATCTCTTCTTCTAATTTGCTGAATTGTTTCTGCAAACGCTGTAATTCTTTTTTCTGTTCTCTGTCGAGGTTCAAGATTTGAGGTTTAAGGTTTAAGGTTGTTTGCACAACTGCATCTGCTTTTTTTTCTTCAACAGGCAACTTTAAACCTTCAACTTTAAGCTTTTGCATTCTCTCCTTCCACTCGACATACTCTTCATAACCGCCTGTAAAAGATTTTATTTTATGATCAACAATTTCCCAAATAACGTTTGCAGTTTTTGAAATAAAATAACGGTCATGACTTACTAAAATAATTGTTCCTTCATATTTGTTTAATGCTTCCGTTAACAAATCAACGCTGTGTATGTCGAGATGGTTGGTAGGTTCATCAAGCATTAAAAAATTTGCTTTGCTTATAATTACTTTTGCAAGAGCGACTCTCGCTTTTTCGCCGCCGCTCAATACTCTTATTTTTTTCTCAACATCATCACCGCTAAACAAAAAACAACCGAGCACTGAACGCAGCTCGAGTTCTGTTTTCTGACTTCCGGCTTCTTTCATTTCATCAAGCACAGTGTTATTTACATTTAGCGCTTCTAACTGATGCTGTGCATAAAAACTTTCCTGCACATTATGTCCCCACACACGTTCACCTGTAAATGGTTCGGTGCCGGCGATTATGCGAAGCAATGTTGATTTACCTTTTCCGTTGGCGCCGATCAATGCTATTTTGTCGCCACGGTTTATTTCTGCTTCAGCATCTTCCACGATCACATTATCGCCAAATTTTTTTGTTGTATGTTTAAGGCTTGCAATAATTTTTCCGGGCTGTGTTTCTACTTTGAAATTAATACGCAGATTAGGTCTTTCAATTTCTGCCTGCTCTACTCTTTCTAATTTTTCCAGACGCTTCATGGCGCTTTGTGCAGCCGCTGCCTTTGTTGCTTTTGCACGAAAGCGTTCAATAAATCTTTCCTGCTGCCGAATGTATTCCTGCTGGTTCTCAAATGCTCTTTGCTGCAGTTCTACGCGCTGTTGTTTTTCCGTTTCATAAAAATCATAATTGCCCGAATAAATATGGAGCTCCTGCTGATACAACTCAACAATCTTTGTTACCATTCTGTTCAAAAAATATTTGTCGTGGCTTACAATAACAACACTTCCCTTGTAATGCTGCAAATATTTTTCAAGCCACTCAATGGAGGGAAGGTCAAGATGGTTGGTAGGCTCATCGAGCAATAATACATCGGGTTGTTGTAATATCATTTTTGCAAGCAATACACGCATTCTCCAACCACCGCTAAATTCTTTGAAAGGCCTTGGCAAATCATTGTTCGCAAAACCAAGACCTTGCAGTACTTCCTCTGTGCGATGATGAATAGTATAACCATCGAGTGTCTCAAGCTCGTGCAGTTTATCTGAATATTGATGGAGCAGTTTTTCATCAGAGGTTCTTTCAAGTTCTTTCCCTAATTGTTCAATTTCTTTTTCCAGTTGCTTTATACGCTCAAAGGCACCCATTGCCACTTCAAGTATTGAATCATTTGTATCAAAGCTCAACAAGTCCTGATGCAAATAACCAATCGTAGTCCCTCTGCCTCTTTCAACTGTTCCTTCGGAAGGCTGATATTCTCCAACGATTAACTTTAGTAATGTAGATTTTCCCGTTCCGTTGTATCCGATTAAACCAATACGCTCACCCGGTTGAATGTGCCACGTAGCATCATTCACAATTACACGTGCGCCAAACTCAAATGTTACGTTATTAAGACCAACTAACATGCGAAAAAAATTGCGGCAAAGATAAGGCGGAAGGTGGAAGGTGGAAGGTGGAAGGGATTCATGATTAACGATTCACAGTAACTGCTCCTCTCCTGCTTCCTTAATCATTATCAAAATTTTTCTTTCAAGAGTAGGTTCCATATGAAGCAACTTCTGCTGAAGCGAAACATATTTTTTATCGCCAGCCTTTGTTTCGAGTAAAAATCTTTTTTCTGCCGGCTGTTTATTTGTTACGATAAAATTTCTTATTTCTTTTCTTATTTCTTCGTTGTTCCAAAAGACATGGTCAATATCGGTTAAGCGACTCTCCTCTTTAACAGGTTCATTGAGTTCAAACATTTCGATAAATGCAGTATTTACTTTTAGTATGCGCATCATCGTATCCAAAATAAGCAATGCACGATCTTTTATAGAATCAAAAATGCTTTCAAGAAATTCACTCGATTCAACTAAAAATCTTTCCAACTGTTTTTGTGCATGGATGTCCTGAATAACCTTAACGATATAATTTTCTTCATTTGAGGTTTTCACTAATACAGACTCGCCGGAAACCCATACCGGCTGCCTGTCTTTAGTTACAAGATAGTTGTCGTCGTTTGCACTGCCCTTTGATTTTACTTTTTCCAATTCTTTTGCAGGCTTGTTTAACTTTTTGTCTTCAGCGGTAAACAGCAGATTAAAATTCTCTCCTTCAATGTTGATGTATCCAAAAGCATTTGCAAAAGCCTTGTTTGCTCTGAGAATCCTTCCCTCAAGATCCATTATTATAATAGAATTATGTTTGGCATTTTCAAAAAGAAAGTCAAAAAATTCTGATGTATTCATACGGCAAGAAATTAAAGGATGGGCAATCAGGCAATTTAGTATAAATAGTTTAAGCATAAATATATTTTTAAGTGTTATGTACCGGACTGCATTACTGCTATAAAGCTTTCGTTGCGTCGCACACTTCAACTAATGGTAATGCTATTCAGCAAAAACTCGTCTGTAATATTGGCTGTATTTGTTTCATTATTTGAGTGTTCAATGAAATGAATTTGAATTTCTATTAGTTTTGATTTAAAATAAATGTTGCTTGATGAAAACAAATACTATAAAAATTTTTTCGTTTCTTTTTTTCTTTTCATTGCAAAGCTCATTGCTTATTGCACAAAAAGACGATCGTGAATATTATGAAATAAAAGTTTATCATTTTAGAGATGCCTCACAGGAAAAAGTACTCGATAATTATTTTCAAAATGCTTTGATCCCTTCCCTGCATAAAACAGGAATAAAAAAAGTAGGTGTTTTTAAAGCCTTGAGCAATGATACCTCTGCAGATAAATTGATGTACGTTTTTATGCCGGTAAAATCACTTGATGAAGTGAATCAAATTGCTCAAAAACCGGAAAGTAAAAGTGAATATCAAACGGCTGCACAAGAATATTTAAATGCGGCTTATAACGCGCCACCCTATGCAAGAATGGAAATAATATTGTTACACGCGTTTCCTCTTGCGCCAAAAATGAATTTGCCTCAACTCCAATCTGCTAAGAACAACAGAGTATATGAATTGCGCAGTTATGAAAGCGCTACGGAAAAATTACATGTGAATAAAGTAAAGATGTTTAATGAAGGCGGTGAGATTGCTCTATTCAAACGGCTGAACTTTAATGCTATATTTTATGCACAAGTTGTGGCAGGATGTAAAATGCCCAACCTTATGTATATGACCAGCTTTGAAAATATGCAAGACAGAGATGCACACTGGAAAGCGTTTGGAGAAGATACCATGTGGAAGAATTTATCTTCATTGCCCGAGTATCAAAACAATGTTTCTCATATTGATATTACATTTCTTCGTCCGACGGATTATTCGGATTTCTAAAACCTTCGGGTAAAAAGAATTCTGCAAAAATGTTATTTTCCAACAATCAGTGCCAGGTTTAATCGATGCTTGCATATACTCGTATTTCGTAATTCTCCTGTGCGTGTAAAGAAAGAAAAATTGAGCGGTAAAAAATAAAAACAGCATCTCATTAACAGCGATAATTTTTATAGAACATAATTACCTCGATGATTTTTAAAATCATATAAATTTCTCTTCAACTTCTATTTCACTTGCTTTTTTTCTGCAATGCAATCTTACCTCGAAACATAACTCTTTAGTATGGAACAAAACATTTAAACGTTTGTTTTACATAAACTTCCTCAACATATTTTTTTCAATATCAATTCGTTTTAATTTAACCTTTATGTAGTCTGCGCGGTACAAATATTGGAGCTATTTTTTAGTTAATGAGATCCTCGACGAGTGAAAGAAATTAAATCACTTTTGGAAATTTTGAGATAGCCACTTCCTGTTCTTTCAATTAAACAGCCTTTATTCACCAAAAACTTTTTGCTATGCAAAACATTAATAAAGTTATTTCCGACAAGCTTTATAGCTTACTGCTATTTCTTCATCACGGAACTAAAGAGTTTGAAAAAGTTGCAAAAAGAATTGAAGACAGAAATATAAAAATGTCTATACGTGAAGTCGCTCTGGAAACGAACCAATACAAACGTGAACTTAATTCACAACTGCAGAGTTTAAAGATTAGAAGGATCAAAGATTCAGATATTTTAAATAATGAAATTAATAGAAGCGAAATATTAAAAAGAAATCAATCTGAGATAATCGGCTCAGATAAAGAATTGGTTGAAATTTGTTGCAAAAGCGAGGAGCATTTTGAAAAAGCATACCGCAATGTTTTAAATGAATTTTTTCAGCAAGATGAACTTAGGCAGATGCTTATTTATCAATTGAATGGATTAAAGTGCGCATTTATGCAATTAAAACTTTTAAGAGCAGTGTATTAACATGGAAAGTGAAACGTCCAAGAGGTGAGAAGTAGGCAACAATAGGTTAAATCTTGTTTGGTTTATATTGAAGTAAAGAAAAGGCAGTTGTAACTATTTTCTTTACTGGAATTACATCTGCTGTAATTTTCAACTGCAACTTTTTAGAAAGGGGTAGCTGTTGCTTTGAGTGAATAACTTGCCGGCGTACATCGTTTATAGGGAGCCGGGGTTGTTTCTTTGTTTTTTCTGCCTTGTTGATGGAGTATATCTGGAGAGCGAGCCTTTGGTGATTAACAATTTTATTTTTTGGAACTTGGGACATACTGCGGATTGCTTTCCTATTGGTAACGGCGTTTGTGCTGTTTTGGCGTATCATATAATTGCATTCTTACATCAATTTACGATTATTGTTGCTGCTAATTCTGGTTGTAACAGGAATTATTTATTCACATTACTGAGGAAAATTTTCCCTTGTTTATATTTACCGTATAGCTGGTTTTGCTTTTTAGTTAAAAATCATCCTTTAAATTCATCTTCTTTTCGCGGCGCTCTTAAAAGGGTAACAATAGCTACAATGTGAAGAATTGCTATAATAATTATATTCACTGTAACTTCATTGATAGTTTGCATAAAATAAAATTGTTTTAAATGTTGTGCAAAATTCATACTCCTGATTATTCTGTGCAACGTGAAAAATCACGGCGGCATAAGAGAAAATCCACGAATCGGTTTAGTAATTGGAGCCCCAGTAAATGTTCTGCATCAAAAAGTTGCATTCTCAGTTAATGAAGCGCAGAAAACATGTGGATAATTCTTCAAACGTTTTTATTGCATGATGTTTGTGTTAGTTGATGAAGCAACATTTTAAAATAAATAAATGCACCTACTATGAAAAAGACTGTTTTATTCTTATCGTTTGTAACAATTTTCGCATACAGCAACATATATGCGCAAATAAGAAAAATTCCTGCTGAAGTTACCGACTCATTTAAAGCGAGATACCCTGATGCCCAAAAAGTGGAATGGCGGGCGAAGTTGTCGGATTTTGAAGCAACTTTTACTTTAAATGGTTTAGAAACAACCGCAGAATTCAGTTCAAAAGGAGAGTGGAAAGACTCACAAAAGAAAATGACTTTTGATGCACTTCCTGAAGCAGTAAAAGATGGATTTAACAAAAGCAAATACAACGATTGGAAGACCGGTTCTGTTACTTTGATTGAGAAGAAAAACAAAGAACCGGAGTATAAAATTTACGCAGAAAAAAATTCCATTGTTCAAAAAAAATTTTTATTCTTTAATCAGCAGGGTCAATTGTTAAGAGACGAACCGGGAATTTAAATCGTAACAATATTAGGATTGAGCTTTTGCTATGTACAAGTTTTTCAAATAAATGTGAAGTAGCTCTTACAGAGCTACTTTTTTGTTTAAGATTGCTTTATAGCAGCTCACATTTTGAGCGACCGTATATTTCATCAAGTCTTTAGACATCATAGCAACTTCGTTTTAAAAAAGAATAAATTCTGAAAATAGCTCCAGATAAGGATTTTAGCGTATTATCAATTTATCATCAGTAAATCTTTATTAAAGGCAACCGTTAAACACTAATAATTCCTGTTCATCGTGGAATCTTCCTTGCAGAGACAAGTGCGCTTGCAAAAATTTATTGTATAATAAATCTTTGAAGTAACAAAAACTTGTCAATCATGAAAAAATTATCATCCGCTCTGCTTCATGGGATTGCGCTATCAGCAATCATTTTTATGCTTTGGTCATGCACGAAACAAAGGGTAAATCCTTCTGCTACCCATCAATCTGCCACATTAAGCGATGCTTTGCAATCTGTTGAAAATGTCACGCCCGGCACTTACACAATTTTGCGATTCATTGACACCGGCGACGATGAAACGTCGCAATTCAATGGTTACACTTTCAGATTCCGCGCAGATGGTGTTCTTATTGCCAGAACCAATACCGGCGCCACTTTCAGAGGCACATGGAGATTAAATCAGGCTGAAACCAGAATGGAAATCAACATTACAGGCACAAAAGCATTAGACGACCTCGATGACGATGATTGGAGAGTTGTTAATATTACCAATCAACGAATAAGTCTTAGAAAACCCGGTCCTGATTCTGTTGTTTTTGTAATGCAATAATGCTTACTTGCTATCCAATTTCAATGAAAAACCTTTTCTTTTATACAGTTGTAATTGAAACCTTCCCACAAACAACAAAGAGCTTAAACATTTAAAAATCTTTAGCTTAGTTTAAATTTGAATAAATTTATTTTCATGGCAATCACTTTATCGCAAAAGCTAAAGATAAAAGAGAATTTCACACTGCTGACTCTTAATTACAATTTTATGAGCCTCATCTTAAATACTATTATGATTGTTTAGAGGAACGATTCTGGTAGCTCTCTTGTACATATGTCTCTTTACTCAACATTTCGCAACCTCCTGATGCATATCTAAAAACGCTATGCACACTTGTGGAAAACGTTTATTTACTATTCTATTTAAGCGTAATACTTTTATGTGCAGTACAAAATCCTTGCATTTATGACACACGACCTTATTTTGATTATTGACAGAGTAGAATCACTTACGTGCAAAACACATGGCGAAAAAGCCTCGATAAAAATTGTAAATAATAATATTCAAATTGCCGGTTGTTGTAATGAATTTAAACAACATCTTGAGAGAATGATTGAGTATGAATTTTATAAAGAGTTTGCTGAAGAAGAGGTTGAAGTAAGCATAAGCACGAGAAAAATTGCATAACAGCATACAATATTTAGCGGCTTTTTATTTTCTTTTCAACAACTTGTTTTCGCTTCTCCCATCTTGGAATGGGCTCGGGATAATAAAGGCTTTTACCTTGCTTGCTTTTCAATCCAACACTTTTCATTAGGGCATTGCTTAGCTGTATAATTTTCTTGTTCTCTCCGGTCAATTCCTGAGATTTATTTTCATAAAAATCTTTAAAGAATTTTAATCCCTCATTTATAATACGCAACTCCTCTTTGTATTGCTTTAATTTGCGGTGTAAAATCATTAACCTGTCGTAGGCGTATTCATTCACAGGTTCTTTTTTTATGGCTTGTTCATAAAGTGTTATTGCTTTTTTCAAATCGCCGTTGTCTTCTGCCTCATTCGCTTTTATGATAGTTTCTTTGTATGATATTGAAGTTGCCATTAGCAGAGAGTTTTAAAAACTTTCAAAACACTATACCGCGACCAGCACGAAAGTTGATCATCTTTAAATCCCAAAATTAACTATCAAAATTAATTCATGTGAAGAGGATGATTTTTTGTAATCATCAAAATATGCATGGGATAAGAGTGAAGAATTGTTCCCAATAGTTGCATTTCGTCGTTGTAAACAGCATATGACTGCTTGTTTAAATATTTAAGATACATTCCCTGCTTATAATAATAGATGCTGTAGTTGCCATTACTATCTATAATATAAACTTTTTCGAATTTGCCCTCTGATAAGAATGGCTCATTAATATGTATAAACATAGGGTTTGGTTTTAGGGTTATGGAAAATGGATTGCATAAACTTCCGAACATGAATTATAATTAGTGCAGAAAAGTTACATGACATATTTTTCGTTTTCGTAATTGATAACTTTGAATTCGGAAATGAAAATTGAATTTAGATATTAGGTATAGTGCAGGCAAAAAATATCGTTGAAAGTAGTGAACTCGTCGCCAGACAGTTTATTTATACAGCTTCTTAACAAACACCATTCAATATTATAAAAGCCAAACCGTTCTTTTTAAAACTATTGTGTTATGGAGTGGCAATTCACTGTATCAAACGGAGTAAAAAATTTTACTTTAAAGGCGACAATAATTTTTATGAACAATCAAATCGAACATATAAAAGTAACAGGCACAGGAATTTCAATTGTTTTGGAAAGTAATCGCCCTTTACTTGAAGCAATAGAATTAAAAAAGCCAATAAGCTGGAAAATTATAAAGGGTAAACTGAATGATAACGATGCTTTGCAAAAAATAATTTATGGATTAGAAGCGTCTTTAAAATACGTAAACTTATGACCTTGAGAATATGAAACGGTTCATCTTTTTATTCAATCCCCACCGAAAACACTCATTGGTTAAATAAAAAAGCCACTATGGAAATAGCGGCGTTTATGTACTTTATGCACATGAGAAAAATTGTAATTGCAATTTAGAATAAGATAAAAATGAAACCGACAATGATTCACTCAAGCATGAAAAAACATATCTGTAACAAGCTTTTTAGCCACTCAACTTATACTCCCGCAAGCCATTTTTTGAACTGTGGAGCCGTTTCCTGACTAATAATTATTTGATGGGGAATATCTGTAATGGTTAGCTCAACAATCAGCTTTACTTTTTCAAATGCTTTATACGATTTTATAAAGTTGATGTTTACAATATATTTTCTGTTGGCTCTAAAGAAAAGAGTTGGATCAAGTTCTGACTCGAGGATACTTAGATTTCTGTCATAAATATATTTTGATTTTTGCTTGTCAATAAGATAAACTATTTTATTCTCGGTATAGAATAATATAACATCCTCGATTTTAAGGGCAATATTTTCCACACCTTTCTTTACAATTATTCTTGATTTTTTCGGTGCGCCCAAATATTCTAACAAATTAGAAAGTTTGCCGGAACTTGAGCTAAAATGTTGTTGCAGCGATTTATATTTTTGATATGCTTTTGAAACTTCCTGTCTGCTCACCGGCTTAAGCAAATAGTCTATGCCATTGTAATCGAAAGCTTTCATTATAAACTCATCGTAAGCAGTGGTGAATATAACCGGTGCATCTGTTTGGAAGCTGTTGAATATCTCGAATGATAAACCATCTGTTAAATGAATGTCGCAAAAGATAAGATCAGGTTTAGAGTAGTGTGAAAAATACTCTATCCCCTCCTTTACAGAGGTTATTATGGCAGCAAAATTAATTTCGGTTACAAGCTCTGATAATATTCCTTTTAATTTTTCAATCGCCGGTGTTTCATCTTCGATAATTACTACATTAAGCATTGTTTGGTTTTATGCGCTCTTTAATAAGGGCAATCGCACAACAAAATAATTTTTAGTTGACTCAACAGTTATTGGTTTTTTATAAGCGAGTTCGTATCGTGCTTTAAGATTGCTTAAGCCTACCTTTGTAGAATAATGCGGCGGAATTTTCCCCGGCTGCTTCGTATTCACCACATAAATATTCTCAGCGTTTAAGGAAATCTTTATTGATAAAGGATTTGCTTCAGAAAAAACATTGTGCTTTATCGCATTCTCCACGAGTATTTGTAAAGCGCATGGCAATATTGTTACATCATCAAGATTATAGCCGCCAACATCTTTTTGAAGTTTAATCTTATTCTCATAACGCAGTTGCAAAAGGAAAAAATACTGATCAATAAAATTCAGCTCCTCTTTTAGTGTTACATACTCTTTGTTTTTATTCTTTAAAAAGTATTGATAAATCTCTGCAAGACGTATAATAAAATCATCCGCTTTTGCGGAATTGGTTTTTATCAACCACGACAACGTGTTTAAGGCATTGTACATGAAATGCGGATCAAGTTCATTTTTTAAAATAGTAAGTTGGGCCTTGGTAAGCGCACTATCCAGTTGCTTAGTTTTTGATTCTTCGGTTTCTTTTTCATTTGATAAAAAAAGTACTTCATAAACGAGCGTAAATACAACTACTGCAATTCCAACTATTAATGTGTTTAGTAATAGTATTTGCCAATTTACTTCTCGCAAAGTCGCAAACATCCAAAAACCCGCAAGAACTGTTGACACAACTGTGCCATACAATACCGTTAAAAAACAGAGCAGTAAAATTTTAAATAAAGGAGTATGTGAAAGAGTATTTCGATACTTATAAATTATCCAACTGCTGCCATGCCATACGCAAAAAGAAATAAAAATGGAATAACAATTTGCGACAATTATATCGGCAAGGTTAAAAGTTTTATAGTGATAAAATCCTGAAATAAGGGGAATAGCTATACCAAGCAACGGAATAAAAATATATCGTATCAGTCTGTCGTTAATCATAGAAGCAGTTATTAAATGAGGCATTTTTATTATCTATGAAATTATTCGTATTTGAAACAAATGATTTGTTAATTAGTGCTGAATGAATTTTTTTTTGATGAACGGAAAAGTTTTTCTTGTCATTTTTCATTTGTTTTTATTTTTTTATTCATCAAGTTATTTGCGCCGCACACTGGTACACAAAACATGTTTAGCAAAAAAATTCTTGTTTTCTTTTGTGATACAGTTTATTTATTGTGTACTTCAATACACTCACGCTACACATACTCTTTTGTACATGCATTATAATTCTGGCACCGGTAAATTTGTAACAAGAGGTATAAACTAAAGACCAGGTTAGCTCGGTTTGGCTATTCAAGAATATGGTCGCTTGCTATTACAATTTTCCTCTTTAAATAGTACACTGTTTAAAACGATTTCAGGCTGTTTGTTCAGGATATTTTTTTCATTAGTCATTAAGTGCACATTTTTTATATCAATTGTTTTGCTTGCATGGTTGAAAGCTCGTATTAGAGACAATATTTCCTCTGCAATATTCTGCATAATTCATGTAAAAATAAAACCGTTCATAAAAGTATAAGAACATGTGTATTAACTATGAATAAAAAATAGCACGAATTGACAACCTAAAAAATATCTGAAAAGACTTTTCAAGTAATTATTTCAAAACAATGCATTATCATCTTCTTGTCTTAGCGAGATATTTGAGGATTGAATAAAATTGTTTCAGTAGAAAAATATCACGCTACAGGTAATGTCATTATCAGTTTTTGTCAAACACCCTTTTTTACTTAAGATTTCATTTTTCATGCTTCAGCATCGTTTTTTCATTCTTCGGTTTTTAACAAGCCTTTCACGTTAGCAGTTCGGTATTAAAAATTGTCTCTTTAGTCCATCAAAATTTTCATTATGAAAAAAATACTACTGCTAATTCTATTGTGTGCGGGGTTTGCAACGGATGAAGCGTTTGCACAATCCAAGCTAATAACGGGTAAAATAACAACCGACAAAGGCGATCCCGTTCCCTTTGCAACTGTTACAGTTAAAAATTCTAAGAATGGTGTTGCCTCCGATGCACAAGGTGTTTTTAGCATAAAAGCAACTGCCGGAGAGGTATTGGTAATAAGTTCAACAGGTTTTACTTCTAAAGAAATTACTGTTGGCAGCGACAACAATATTACTGTTACACTTACACAAGTTTCATCGGAATTAACAACTGTGGTTGTAACCACCGCTCTTGGTATTCAAAGACAGGCAAAAGATTTAGGCTATGCAACAACAACTATTAATAACAAAACACTAACCCAAGCTAAGTCTGTAAATATTCAACAGGCACTTAACGGAAAAATATCGGGGGTAAATATTTCGACAGTTAATAGTGGTGTATTTGAAAATGCCAAAATTAATATACGCGGCATTCGCTCTTTAACAGGTAATAATCAACCTATGCTGGTAGTAGATGGCGCTCCTACCCCACTGGGCTATCTGTCTTCAATACCGCCAGACGATGTTGCAAGCCTTACAGTTTTAAAAAGTGCTGCATCTGCCGCTATTTATGGGCCGGATGCTGTAAATGGTGTAATTGTAATTACCACAAAAAGAGGTACAAATCAGCAACAGCCGGTTGTAACATTCAGTTCAAGCCTTCAGGCTACCAACGTATCATTTTTTCCTAAATTCCAAAAAGAATTTGGTGCGGGTGCGGGTGAAACTGTTGATGCTTATGGAAATTACTTATATGTTCCATACGAAAATCAACAATATGGTCCTCGATTCGATGGAAGTATAAAAGATATTGGTGTTCCCTTAGAAGATGGTTCTATCCAAAGTGGTCCTTACACCAATGATCATTATAAAGACAAAGTAAAATTTTGGAACACCGGTCTTACATGGCAGAATTCTGTTTCTGTTGCGGTGAAAGATATGTATGTAAGCTTTGAAGACGCCAAAATTAAAGGATTGGTTCCAGATGATGTAAATCATCGCACCAGCCTACGTTTTAATGGCGGCAAAGACTTCGGAAAACTTTCTGTGAATTACAGCTTGAACTATGTTCTAAACAATTTTGATGTGGTAAATGAAGCGGGTTTTCAAAACTCTTTCCCATCCGCGTATGATGGTGGTTTGTTCTTTCTTATAATGCAAACACCCAGCAATGTTCCATTATTACAGTACAAAGATTTAAACAGCAAGTTTGGACAGTTCTCAAATTACTATAATGAATTTGCTGTAAATCCTTACTGGCTTATTGCCAACATACGTACAAAAGGCAGAAGCGATAACTTAATTGGCAACGTAACTGCCGACTACAAATTGGCTTCATGGTTAAAAGCTACTGTTCGTCTTAGTTCCAATTTATCCTTTGGAAGTGGAAAAAATACCAATGCACCTGTGGTTGTATCGGACTGGGCAGTTGCCAACAGAAACGCAACCCAATATTCTAACAGACCAGGAGCTGAATTGGATTATGAGAACTCGGCTTCTGTTATCAACTTTGATTATTTCTTAAGTGGTGAACGTGATTTTGCTAAAGACTTTTCTTTTAAATATGTAGTGGGTGGAAGTATCCGGGAGAGCAGATATAAAGAGGTTATTGCCGGTGGTAATAATTTGCTGATTCCTAATTTTTATAACATTGGTGTTCGCAGCGGAGACGCTGTTGTAGGCGCAAATGGAATATCAGACTATCGCTTGATCGGAGCTTATGCTGACTTGGGATTTAGTTATAAAGGTTGGGCAAGTGTAGGTTTTACCGGCAGAAACGATTGGGATAGCCGCCTTGTTCAGGAAAACCGTTCATTCTTTTATCCTACGGTAAGTGCAGCTTTAGTATTGAGTGATGCATTCCCCTCATTAAAGAACAATAACCTCTTATCCTATTTAAAGGTATTTGGAAATGTTTCAAAATCAGGAAATGTAAACTTGGCTCCTTATTCTTTACAGGTTACCTATTCACAGCCTGCTGGCTTTCCTTATGGAAACACCGGTGGCTTTACTACAAATAACACTTATCCCAATCAAAACTTAAAACCTGAGTTTGTAAATGGTAAAGAAGTGGGCATAGAACTCGGGTTCTTAAAAAACAGGATAAACCTTAATGCTACTTATTTCACACAAAAAAATACCAATCAGGTTTTACAAATATCTCAATCCTGGGCTACCGGTTTTCCCTTTGGTTTAGCCAATGCGGCTGATTTTAAAAACTATGGTGTTGAAGGTGATATAACATTATCGCCTTTAGTTAATGTAGGAAAGGGACGCATAGATTTTAAGATGAATGCAACTTATAATAATAATAAGGTGATTTCTACACTTAACAACAGCCCTGTTATAATTGGCGGCAGTGCTGGCTTTATTCAAAACTCTGTAGGCTCTCCTACAATTAATAATATAGCGGTTGTAGGTTTACCGGCATTTGCTTTTCAAATGACCGATTATTTAAGAGACCCAATGGGGCGTGTGATAGTTGATGGTGTAACTGGTATGCCTTCACTTTCACCTGAATTGGTTGTTAAGGGACGTTCGCTCCCACTTTGGGTAATGGGCTTTACACCCTCTTACAGCGTTGGCGATTTTTCAATTAGTATGACATGGGAATACAAAGGCGGTCATGACTTCTATTCCGGTCTTGGTTCAGATGAAGATTTTGCAGGTATATCTAAACGCAGCATTGAATATGGACGCCAGCGTTTTGTATTTCCCAATTCTTCAGTGTATGTAGGACCCAAAAACGCAGCAGGTATTCCTACCGAAGAAGGTATGGCCGATCCTAAAAATTTTGTAGCAAATACCGACATCCAGGTGCAGGATGGTAACTATGGTTTCTGGACAGGTGGATCTTCCAATACCCTAATAGCTACCAACTATTTCAGCAGTGCTGCAGCCTGGAGATTAAGAGAAGTAAACATCTCTTATAATCTTCCCCTAAAATGGATTGGCGGTGGCAAATTCATTAAGAGAATTACCATAAGTGCAATTGGTAAAAACCTCTTGTTGATAGCTCCCAAATCAAATCAATGGGGTGATCCGGAGTTTAACTACAGCACTACAGGAAACACCTTTGGATTAGGGAGCTCATTCCAGTCACCGGCGTCAAGATTGTATGGAGGCGCCCTTACCGTTCAATTTTAATTAATCATTCAAATTTATAATGATGAAACACTTTTTTTTCGATAAAAAATTATTATTAATGATAGGGTTAGTATTAGTATTAGGTAGTTGCAGAAAAAGCTACCTCGATATTAATGCAAATCCTAACCTGCCTACAGATGAAAACATAGTGCCTGAACTGATATTTACTCAGGCCGCAGAAGCCACCGGAGCAATCCACTCGCCTGCTACATGGGGTTTTCTCGATTCATGGATGGGTTATATTGCAGCAAATGGTGATTTTGCAAGAGATCAGCAGCAGACCAGTTACAATATAGACTTCTCATTTAGTAATGGTGTCTGGGCTGCTTATTACAACACATTGTTTGACTTATATCAGGCAAAGACTAAGGGTCTCGCAAAAGGTGATACCGCAATGGCCGGCGCCGCAATGATTCTGTCTGCAAATTTGTGGCAGGAGTTGGTTGATGCGTTTGGCAACATCCCATACACTGATGCGTTTGCTGTAGAGGGCAGTCCAAGACCGGCTTATGATGAAGCAAAAGCTATTTATGAGTCGTTACAGCTAACATTAGATACAGCCATTGAATACATGCGTACCGCACCGGCACCCAGCTTCAATTTTCCTGCTACAGACATTGTAAACCATGGTGACCAAATATTATGGATGAAGTTTGCAAACATTCTTAAATTAAGAATGTTGTTACGCCAATCTGAAGTGCCGGGTTTTGATCCCTCTGCTGAATTGGCAAAGATTAATAACCCGGAAAATGGCGGTTTGCCAGGGCCGGGAGAAAGTTTTAGCGAAAACCCAGGTTATCAAAATGACGTGAATAAACAAAATCCAACTTTTGCCAGTATCGGATATACCAGCGCTGCCAGCCCAGCAAAACAGAGCACTTCTACCGGTGCTAATATTTATATCACTGCTATTTTATATAGTGGGTTAGGTGGCTATGGCGACCCCCGGACCGACAGATTTTGGCAACTGATTAGTGGTGGTGTTAACGCCAATATTTATGGTGATGACCCCGGCAACAGTTATACAGGCGGCTCTACTTCTTATTATGGACCCGGTTTAATTGGCGACCCGTCTAATGGTGTTTATACTGAAGGGGCAAAGCAAGATCAATGGATACTTCCCGATTATGAAAGCTTGTTCATGGAAGCAGAAGCTGCTTTACGTGGATGGATTGATGGCGATCCGCAGCAATTGTTTGAAACAGCAGTAACACGTTCTTTTGTTTTTCTTAAAGTGCCCGATGCGGAAGTTGCTGCAGCCGCCTATATTGAAAATACCTTTTTCGCAAACTGGCAACAATGGCAAGAGTGGAATGGCTCATCCGTTGAGTCACTGGCAGATTTGATTGCCATTCAAAAATATATAGCTAACTGCTGCATTGATCCTGTTGAAAGCTGGAACGATGAAAAAAGATTAAATTTTCTGCAACTTTTTTCTGTGGAAGATACACCTCTTGAATATCCAATTGATCAAGGCTTTACCTATATTTCAGCGAACCCCAGCAAAATTTCCAATACCATTCCAATCAGATTGTTGTATCCGCAAAGCGAATACACTACTAATTCCCATGTATCGGATCAGGGTACTATTAATCAATTCAACTCAAAACTATTCTGGATGCCCTAACCATAAACATTAATGTATAAAACAGTAAATATGAATACCTATAAATTTTTAAAAGTCTTTGGAATAATGGCAGTCGCAGTTTTCTGCATTACCGGATGTTTAAAAGATGATGATTACGATAATGGCGTAATTCAATCGGTTCGCCCGCATGGTAATATTGTTAAGCCCATCGAATTGAAAATATCTGCTACGGATAATTCCAACTTTGCAACCGTTGCTGTTGACAATTCTCCTAACGATACTACCAGCGATTTTGTGCCTGTAGTTTTAGCAACTGTCGAGCCGGCACCACAAGATATACACGTAACACTTGAAATGGTTGATTCTTTAGTGGATGCTTATAATGCTGCAAACTTTACTGCATATGCTGTTCCTACATCAGATATGTATGAATTTCCTTCAATGGAAGTTACAATTCCAAAAGGATCAAATACCGGTTATCTTCAAATAAAATATAGTAAGCCAGATTTTATAGGAGCCGATTGGGCTTTTGGATTCAGGATAGCTTCCGTACAAGAGTCAGGCTACACTATTAGTGGCAATTTTGGCGAAGGCGTGGTATCTCTTGCAATAAAGAATCAATATGATGGCATTTATAAGGGAAGCGGAACTATGGTGCATCCGGTTCTTCCCGGTACTTACACAAACAAAGATGAAGTAATGACCACTTCGGGTGCAAATTCTGTGTTATTATATCCTTTGAATACAACTACACAATTTGGAGTTGATTTAAATATAACTATTGATCCGGTAACCAACTTGTGCAGTTTATCTGCTACACTTGTAACTTTAGATCCTTACGATCCGGCAAAGAATTATTACGATCCCGCTACAAAAACTTTTTATCTCGATTTTGGATATAGCGGTGGTACAAGGCATGTAACAATGACCGCCGTATATAACAGACCCAGATAAGCAAAACGACTTTTAATAGTTTAAGGAGGCTGTCTCAAAAGGACAGCCTTTTTGTATTGCAGGAAACCCTATATAAACATTACAAAGATGGCTCTACAGTATTTGCTATACTTCTGCATATGCATTATGACAAAACAACTCCAAATTCATCTCGGAATTTTAGTGCTTCAGATTCACCGCTTTTTTCTCAAATACGATTGTTTATATTAAAAATATCTTTTTTCATGCTTCGGTTTTTAATACATCCTCATTCATAAAAGATTCATTTTAAGACTTGTCTTTTAGATGTATCAAAAACTTGCTTTTATGAAAAAACTACTACTATTAATCACATCTTGTTTCACGCTTTTGTGTTTTGCGCAGGCGCAAACGCAGGTTACAGGAAAAATAACAGACGCTAAAGACGGCACGCCACTTAGCGGAGTAAGCGTGAAAATAAAAGGAACAAACAGAGGAACATTAACCGACGGCAACGGCGAATTTAGAATTTCCGTAACGCCAAATGCGGTGCTGGAAATATCGAGTGTAGGTTATGGCACAAAAGAAATTGACGTAGGCAGTCAAACTTCTTTAACCATTACCCTTACACAAGGTGAAAACGTAATGAACGAAGTTGTGGTTACTGCTCTTGGAATACGGCGAACGAAAAACCAGCTTCCCTATTCTGCACAACAGGTTACCGGTGCAGACATCAGCAAAGCAAGACAAGACAATTTTGTAAGTTCACTCTCGGGTAAAGTTTCAGGGCTTGAAATAAGACAAAGCAATACAATGGGTGGCTCAACAAATGTTGTGTTGCGTGGCTTTAAATCATTAACGGGAAATAATCAGGCATTGTTTGTTGTTGATGGAATGCCATTCGATAATTCAAACACCAACACACAAAACCAAGTTACAGGACGCGGCGGCTTTGATTATGGAAGCGCCGCCGCTGATATAAACCCCGACGATATAGAATCTATTAATGTATTGAAAGGCGCTGCTGCAACTGCATTGTACGGTTCGCGTGCTGCCAATGGTGTTATTCTCATCACTACAAAAAAAGGAAGAAAAGGCTTGGGCATTACGGTTAATTCAGGAGTTATTGTTGGCAAAATAGATAAGAAAACATTTACGAAATATCAAAAAAATTATGGTTCAGGTTATTATAGTATTGAGTATGGTGGTTATGGTTCTCCCGATGGAGGATTTTTTTATTTTGATGTAAACGGCGATGGTGAGCCTGATCGTGTTGTGCCCACAACAGAAGATGCTTCATGGGGCGCAAAGTTCGATCCGTCTTTGCAGGTTTATCACTGGGATGCATTTGATACTGCTTCTCCTTTTTATCATAAAACAAGACCTTGGGTGGCTGCTGCAAGCGATCCATCTGATTTTTTTGAAACTTCTGTCTCCTTAAATAACAATATCATTATTGAA
>Ga0081539_10001079_pt1 | contig 49670 bp, 66 predicted proteins | sample TabmetS4T2R2_FD_71023 | JGI IMG/M metagenome (GOLD analysis project Ga0081539, IMG submission 71023) | Tabebuia heterophylla rhizosphere microbial communities from the University of Puerto Rico - S4T2R2 | ecosystem: Host-associated > Plants > Roots > Rhizosphere ... | reverse complement strand
TACCAACAGATGTTCCAGCGCATGCCTAACGAAGCAGAAGTAAGAGCTTACTTTTCTTTCAAACGTTTAGGAGAGATGGATCATATCCTTCGTAATCTACAAATCTATAAGAACATGTCTCGTGTGGGCACAGAAAACCATGTTTTCACTGTTCTAGGACAGAATGGAAAGGTAATCTCCTCTAAAACTTTTCAAGGAGTTATCCGTAGAGAATTCCCAGGAGGTGAGGGGAATACTCTGATTGTCAATGAGAAACTTGGTACTGAGAAAATCTTAGTTGATGGTAAGATGAATACCACCGCCAAGAGACAACTAATCCAAGATATTAAAGAAGGTAAACGTACTGTCATAGAACTCTACGATCCTGAGCTACGTCCCTTCACGAATTTCTCTTCACAGGTTGGTGATGAACGTATTCGCTGGGTTGTGGTTCCCACCAATAAACTTCAAACAGATAAACTAAATATGGTGAACCTGCCTTATCGCGGTGGTGGACACTTTGAGTACGACTACGAACATTACATTAAACAAGCTAAGGTTCGTCCTGAGCGCATTGGTTCTGCCTTCCGTAACTGGTATGAAGGAGACACCACAATAATGCCCGTTGCTGTTCGTGCCATGGGACATGATTTAGCTGCTAAGATGAATGCTGTTCGTGAACTAATTGCTGCTAAGCGTTTAGGAGAAGCTAAAGAACTTGCTTCGAGAACTCTGCCTATGGAGTGGAAAGAATTCTACGGTTGGTTCCGTAAAACCAAGAACCCTGTTACTGGAGAGATTCAAGCTGCTCGTCTTAATGTACGCGAACCCTTCCAAGTGGTTGAACGTAATAAGATGATCATTGATAAAGGGAAAGATGCTCTAGAGGAACGTTATCATCGACTAGAAGATGGAACACGTAAAGGTTCTCTCGCACGGCAGTATTCTGTTCAGTATTCTGGAGAGAGAGATGCTTATGATGTTCTTTCTGTAGAGAACCGCGGTACTGCTTATAATCCTCTCTACCAGCTCACAGACCCTGCCATGCTCGATCCTATCACGACAATGAACCGGAGTCTTAGTCGTATTGTTAACAGTTTCTTCATGGATGATTACAAGATCAGTGCCATTGAGCATTGGCTTAAGGAAGCTTCTACTCATCTTAATTTAAAGCAAAGTGAAATTCATTATGCTCCTTTCCATGTTTTTAATAATATTAATCCTAACATGTGGAAGAAAGCTGCTCCTCCTGAAGCCGTTAAACAGTTAGAGAACCGTAGATATCAAATACTACAGTTCACTGGAACTCCTTCATCCACTGAAGCATTAGTTCACTCTCTTGCTCAAAAGTGGTCGGATATGATTTACAACAAACTGGGTCCTGAAGGACTTAAAGTGGGAAGTTTCCAAGTATCTCCCAGCTACTTGCTCTCGCGTTTAACAGATCCTGTTAAGTTCGTGAGATCAGTAACATTTCATATGAAGTTGGGTTTGTTCTCAATTCCACAGTTTCTCGTTCAATCACAAACTTATGTGAACATTCTTGGTATAGCCGGCTTCTCTAAAGCTGCTCCAGGAACATTTGGTGCACTTCTTCATCAATGGTCACGTATTAATCCTAACATGATTAATTCGTTAGATCGTTATGCCTCTCGTCTTCATATTCCAGGTACTTCTAGGTGGAAGCTTGGAGAATTTAAAGAGGCTTGGACAGAACTACAGAACACGGGTTTTGCTAATGTGGGTGGTGAGTATGCTCTTAGAGATGATCTTATGTCCCACAAGGTATTCTCTACTGGAAGAGATAAGTTTCTAGATGCAGGCACATTCTTCTTTAAAGAAGGTGAACGTAATGTACGTCTAGGAGCTTGGTACACCGCTTACCGTGAATGGCGTGATTTAAATCCCACTAAGATCATCACTGATATTGAACGTAGAGAAATCCTCGATCGTGCTTCTCTTTTAAATGTGAATATGGACCGTTCTTCGAATTCTGTTCTTCAACATGGTGCTTTCTCCATTCCCGCTCAATTCCTAACTTATCAAATCCGAGCTGCAGAGCTCTTCCTAGGTAAGCGTCTCTCTTCTCTCGAACGTTGGCGAATGCTTGCTACTAATGCTGCGGTATATGGTATCCCCACTGCAGTATCTGGAGCTACCATCTATCCATTCGGAGATAATATTCGAAAGACTGCTATCGATAACGGATATGTTGTTGGAGATAACTATCTCTCCACCTTAATGGAAGGTCTTCCCGCTACTTTAATGGCCTTTGCCACAGGTGGTGGAGATATCTCTAAAGGTAATTGGTACAACATCGGTCCACGGTATGGTTCTTCAGGTTTTACTCCACTAAGAGATGCTTTGATCTCTGACCGTACTCTTTGGGATATTATGTTCGGTGCCGCAGGCTCTACCATAGGGAACACTTGGGCTGCATCAGATGGTTTTCGTAGAGCCATGCTAAGCTTTGCTTCTGCAGAAGATAAACAGTTCAAGATGAAACCCGATGATGTGGTAGATATCTTTAAAGAGATCTCCTCAGTCAATTCTGCATGGAGATTGTGGGCAGCTATTAATAGCGGACGTTGGATGGATAAGGCTGAACGTTGGGTCTCTGACATTACTCCCATGAATGCCATATTCCAGTCTGTTACTGGTCTGCAAGATCAACAGATTGAAGATGTTCGTACTATGCGTATGATCAAGAAAGATGAGAAAGCTCTTGCCGAGTATTCCATGAAGAAGTTCTCTGAAGAGATGCAACGTGGTTTCCGTTCTATGAAAGATAACGATCCTCAGCAAGCTAATGATTTCTTCCGCCGTGCATTCACTTGGATGCGGGTAGGAGGAGTTCCTGAACACGATTACGGAACTGCTATGTCTCGAGCTACTGAGAACAATGAGAACCTGATTCAACGCGGTAAATGGGACTTCTATACGAAAGATGTGCCACAGTCCAAGTCTAGGTTTGGTATCTTTACCAGAGAAAATCTACCTTCAGACAGATTGGATACTTTACGCCGTGAATTACAGAAAGGACAATAATAGATGGCCCCCTTCAATCCAGCCATACCTGATACTAACGATCCCAATTGGTTGGGTTGGTCTAAGCCTATTTCCCAACCTCAAGCAGATACCTCTACTGGAGAAGTACTCTCCACAGTAGGCACTTCTCTTCAAGGTGGATTAAGTGCTGCAGATACTCTACTCAAGCAACAAACTAAAGACTTAGCTCGTGCAGGAGCCGAGAAGATTATGGATGAGTATACGTCCACTCTCGAGAAGACGGATATCTCTACACGTATTGCTGCAGCGGCAGCAGGAGGTCAAGGAGTACCTACTTCGGATACTTCCACGGATTTATCTGCTAAATCTAAACCCGGAGCAGGAACACTTAGTGCCTCTCCCACTGAAGAAGTTCCTGAAGAGTTACAAAATCTTCCTGCTAACTTAGACAATATGGTTACTGCTCGAGGAAATAATAAACTCTCTTCTACTGCTTATGCAGGTAGATTGGCTGCTATGGCTAAAGATCTACGTGCACGATATCCCGGTTACGTTGACTATATTGATGATGAAGTGAAGAAGGTTACTGGAATGAACCCCGCTAACCACTATATCACTTCTCTTCTTGGAGATATCAACTCCTTTGCTGATGCAGGTAAAGCTATTGATACCAAGATTAGATCAGAACTCTGGAGTCACCTTGGTGACAGTCCATATATTGCTCAAATACTCTCCGCTTATAATGCCGGTAGGTACGGCAATCCCAGAGAAGCTGAACCCAGGATTATGGCGGCCATATCTCCTTATATTATTGCTAAGAAACGATTAGAACTTAGGGCTGCTCAAAGAGCTGATGCCAAAGGAACTAGAGAAGAATTAGAAGTGGGTGTTGAGAATGATGCCAATAAAGCTATGGAGTCTCAAGCTACCTTAGCCTTTAACACTCTTCACTTAATGCAAGGCTCACCTACCGCCGCACAGATCTCGGATATTATTGCTAAGGCTAATGCTGGTGAAATCACTCTTACAGGAGATCAAGCACAAACTCTCTCGCGTGCAGTGCGTACTCTTAAATTCCAAGCTGAACAAGGAGCAGATGCTACCTTCTTTAATAAGCAAGGACCGGATGGGCGTCTTAATCGAAGTGTTCTCGGAGAAACTAAGGTTACTGCCATTAAGAAGGGACAGTTCGAGAAGTTCGATATTGTTGCTGACCTTCTTGAGAACAAACAATATGGTTTAGCCTTTAAAGCTATGAACTCCATTAGAGCCATTGGTGATGAAGATACCCACACTATGATCACTGTCCCTGAGTTGGCACAGAAACTTCGTCTTCTTAAAGCTCTCGATAACTACAAGCTTCCCGCTGCCTCTAGACAATTACTAGAACAAAGCATTGCTGAGGATCTTATTCCTAAGATGAAGGAATACACGGACTACGCTCAAAAGAAGATGATTCTGCAACCGGATACTCCTTCTGGTGTGGTTAATACCATTAAAGGACAGCTAGAAACAATGGAACGTAGGGCTAAGGCAGAAGGTGGTCCTAAAATTTCTAAAGAACAAGTTGCTAAGAGTACAGAATCTCTTCTCGCTACCATTGATAAAATCCCTACCATCCAAGATCCTCGTATTCAAAGTAACATAGCTAAAGCTGCCTTCGATCCCTCTAATTTAGGTCTTCTTACCAAGTTTGAAGAAGATCATTATAAAGGTGAAAGATTTATCCCTGGCAAGTACTCTATCTTTAATCGTCTATATGCTCCTGATATGACAAAGACTATGAAAGCTTTAGGAGGGCAAGACTGGGAGAATTACAAAGATATTGCTAAACAAATGTGGGGAAGAGAACTCTTCGGTCCTTTCCTTCAGAGATTTAGTAATGCTTCTATGGATAATCTTCTCAACAATAACTTTGTTAAGGTTGGCTGGGACCCAGATAATTTTAAGATGCAATACGACTTTACTGGTCCTGTTTCTCCTTCTACTAAAAATTATTTGAAACAAAACTTTGATCGTCTCAATGCTTCTTTTGATAAACTTATAAATATTGCTAAAGAAGAAGGTCGAGATCCTAATGCTCTTATTCTTGGTTGGCTTAAAGAACATGGTGTTGATACTGGCAGGCTTCCTGGTCTTCCTGAGAAATTAATGCAAGAAATCATTAATAGTAAGACTGCTGAGAAGACGGAAGCAGAAGGCTTTGCAAAGAGATTCGGTGCCAAGCCTCAAGAAGAGAAGACACCTTCTCCTCGCGTTGTTATCCCTGAAGGTAGGATTAATCCCTTAACAGGTCTTCCTTTCCCCGCACGTAAGTCAACTAAGGAAACTCCTCCCGTCCAGCCTCTCCAGTTGACAGATGAGGGCGTAAACGCACAGAGAGGCTCACTGAGCGATTTTCTGAGTGCCCCCGCTGGGGTAGTAGCTACTCAGAGGAAAAACGCACCAGCGGCCTCGAGAACGCGAACTAGAGGCAATCTATCAGATGGGGAGATCATCGGAGTAGGTGTTACGGGAGATAGCGAAGATGCTTTCTCTAAAGTAAATCCTAATTATGGAAGATAACAATGCCTATTAGTATGGGAGGCCGGATATTTGCAGATGAATTTGATTATGCGATCTCGCAGTTGAGTCCTCCTGGTCAGCTTGAATCAAACACTGTCATTAAGGACGAAGACAGAAATATTCCTAGAATTACGGTAACTCCTAAAGAATCTGAATCTATGGCAGGTACTCTTCGACCTTGGTCTTGGGAAAATCCGAAAGCTCCCTCCACTCATGAAAATCTTAAAGCTTGGGAAAGTGATATGGAAACACGTCCTTCTTGGGAAAATGAGAAATTAGGTCTTCCTTTAGAACGTGCCCCTACTTTCAGACCCACTCCAAAGTTTGACGCAGAAGGTCCTGTAGAAGATAATTCTGAATACCCGCAGAAACAGTTTGAACAGAACCAGGCTCAGGAAGCATTTGATGTTGCAGCTTATAGAATAGCTCGTCAAATGAAAGAGCGTCCTGAGCGAGAGATGCCCATTGCTAATGCAGTAGCTCGCATAGGTATTGGCTTAGTAAATTTAGCTGCTTTTCCCGGTAAAGTTTATCAAGGGGAAATCAATCTAGATACTCCTGAAGGTAAAGAAGAAGCTACTAAATGGGCATCAGAAATGTCACTTACAATGGTAATGGCCCCTGCTCCTATTGCAGCTAAAGTAACTGATGGAACACTAGGTTCTATAGCCGGGGTGCGTGCACAGAATCTTAATAAAGAAGCCTTAAAGATTGCTGAGGAAATGCATGCAGTCGGTTCTCCCCCAGATCTGATTTGGAAACGAACAGGATTCTATAAAGGTTCGGATGGTAAATGGAGACATGAGCTTCCTTCTGAAGAGTTAAAGTTCAAAAGATTTGAACCTAATAAACCACAAACACTAGAGAATATCATTGAATACCCTTCTCTTTTTGCCGCATATCCTGAGTTGAGGAATGTTAAATTCGTAATTGATAATAAGTATAAATATATTGCTTCTTATTCTGAAAATACACTCACTCTTAATCTAACTAAAGCTAGAGAAGGAGGATGGGATACTAAAGATATTATTCTTCATGAAATACAACATAAGATTCAAGAAATTGAGAAATTTCACAGAGGAAGTAATCCTGAAACGGAAGTTAAGAATTTTATAAAAAATTTACAAGTTTACAAACAGACGATGCTTTCCGCTGGAAAGATTCAAGAAGCTATAGAAGCTAATAATTTACTTTATCGTGCGAGTAGAGTTAAGGAGAATATTGGACAAAACTTATATCAAAAGGTTCCTGGAGAAATAGAAGCGCGTACTGTAGAGCTTCGTAAGAGATTGCCTACCGAAACTAAGAAACAAGTTTCTCCTGAAGAAAGTGCCAAGTATTTTGGAGATGAATTAATAGGTGCTCCTTCGTCTCAAGGTCCCGCAGCCTCTAATGTCACGCAATTTAGACGTGCAGCTAATGATAATAAAACTTATGAGCAATTACAGGCTGAGTTTGAGAAAGTTTGGAATCAAATTCCAGAAGCCAAAGGTGAACAATTGAAAGTTCTAGAAAAGAAACGCGATACATTGATGAATCAATTACTAGGAATAATTAACCGTTCTGCTGACAAATAGTACTAATTTCTAATCAAGGCAATAAAAAACCCCCAAGGCCCGAAAGCCAAGGGGGTTTTAGTTTGTCATGCCATGGCAAGCACGGCAAAACCAAAGTTTGTTATTGTCTTCCTCTTAGGATGAGGATTAGTGAAAGGTCTTCGACTGGAAGTCCTTCAGAGCAGCGAAGCCCTCATCAATGCTCTTAACACTGATGATATCTTTCGCTTCCTGGTACGCAGCTTCAAGTTTCTTGAAAGCAGCCTTGTAGCCGTCTTCATCCGAAACCTTCTCAGGGTTCTCCCACTTGATGTAGTCACACCAATCGTAGAGGTACTTCTTGTCGGAGTAATCCTCCGCCGCCTTCTCATTGAACTTCAGGTACCCCTTGTCGAGATATTCCTTCAGCTCGCCGATGGTCTGAGGATACGAATTCTCATCCATTTTGAAGGTCTTGCGAAGCGCGTCCCTGAACCTATACTTCTCTCCGTTGAGGCGACCAAGAAGATACTCACGCTCGGAATTGAAACCGGAGTTCAAAGCGATTTCGGCGTGCATGTTTTGTTCCTTTTTGTTTTCAGATGCACATTCAGGTGCCGTACAGGGTGTATCGGCTAATTGCGCATTAGTAATCTTTGCATCATAGATGGCATTACACTCAGATTTAATGGCATCCAATTCACTCAAAGTGAGTCTCTTGAACCTATGGATGGCATCACGCTGCTTAGAATTATACATACGTTTCTCCAATTTAATTGGAAGAGGACTTACCCGATCTGGTGCCTCTTCCTAATCTATTTACAGGGGAATGCGATCAAGTTTAGTCGAGCTTGGGTTCGACTTCGACCTTGGTGAGCTTTTCGTCTTGAAGGACAGTGACTTCCTTGATGGCGTCTTGGTTCTCTTCAACGCGTTTAAGGAATTCAGGAAGCTCTGCATCCGTAATTTCCACTGTGCGACTTTCTCTTTGAACAGATTGGTCATTCATTACAATACCTTTCTTGTTATTATTATTTAGATCACCTGTGAAACAAGTGACTAATGCCGTGGAGGTTGGCGTTTGCGGTTTGTTGAACGAGATACCACCCGAGTTGGCACATTCGCCAATGAACCTCGCCGGTGGAACCCGACATGGTCAAGCTCTTTTCCGTCACCTTTACGTACACGACCTTGACGGATAGCCTTACGTCGTGCAGCGTTTCGCGCCATTCTACGCTTGACTTGCTCAGGACGGTTCTCATAAGCCGTCTCCTTTGCGTAATCTCTGTCAGTTCTCTTCTTGTGTGATTTTGGCCATCTCGGCATTTTTCTTTTTACCGATCTGGTCTATCGGCTTAACCTCCTTCATTTTGATTTTAATGGGTATGCTTTCGGAGAAGATCTCAGGAAGACTTATCTCCACGATTTCCCTCCGATCCATTCCACGCATTGCGTAGAGATGGGAAGCGATTAGGTCACGCAGTGTTTCTGTGGGGATCTTCAGCGTGCGCCATTTGTTTGAGTTCATCTTCGGTCTCCTGATCTCGGAGGGACGCGATGAGTTTGCGCCGTACTTTGGCGTCTTGTTTAGGTTTGTCATATAATTCTTTTAAAGCCAAACGGTCTGCTCGACTCTGCGGATGTTTCTTCTTAGTCATCTGTATGACCGCAATAAGGACATCCAACAGGATCTCCTAATCTCCAATAATAGGTTAATCCACACTTCTTGCAATAAATGTAAATACCGCCTTCAGACATCTGTGGGCCTTATTTCTGGAAGCGATAAGAATTCTTGGCATTTACTACACATTATGTACATCAGGCAATTCTTTCCACACATTTGGAAACCCATTCATAAGTGGGAGAACCTTCCCATTTGGTGGTTATGTATGTTCCATACACTTTCTTGAATTCTCTATGACGGACAATCCAACCTTGAGTCTCTTCATCCCACCACATCCAATCATCTTTGTGTTCTTCAGGTGGTGAATAGTTCTTAAGTTTCTTTCTTAAAGGAGTGAACTCACGGAAGGTGATCATCATCGTACCTCAATGCCGTCCCAACTATACCAAGTTTCGTCTGGAAGTTTAATTCCAAATGAAGCTTCACTTGCATGAATGTCACAATATTCAATTGCATCTGCAAGAGTTTCGAATTCAATACCAGTGTCACATCCATCTTGGCCTTGTGTGGCCCAAATCTTATACATCAGTCGGTCTCGCTTCTGGTAATGTCAAGTATTCTTGTTCCACTAAGTATTCCAATACTTCAGCCTCAGCCTTATCATTCAATTCTAATATTTCTGCTAGAGAATAGGTCTCTAGATATTTCTCGTAATTAATTGACGGACCCCAAGAATATTAAAGAACCAAAGATAAGACAAGAGAATAGAACTCCAAATATAAAACCAATGCCAGCACTACGTCTTGCCGTTTTAGTCATATCGTTTTCTGTGAACTCATAAATTTCCATTATTTTCTCCTTGGAGTGCCACCACACATGGGGCACTTACCACTTATTAATTCGTCTTTGTACCAGATGAAATGACATCCGGGACATTTGTAGACTGTTCTTTTGAAGAGCACTTATTGTCTCCTTTATGGTACCCACAGTCACAGCCAAGACGCTGATTGTAGGGACAGGTATCCCAAGTCATGCCCTTTGGGCAATGGGTTTTCGACGTAAGATTAGAAGCCATCGAACCACTCCTTTGGTATTAACTCGAATGCGTATTTAAATCCATTCTTTTCTGCCCATTTAATTTGGGTAGGACGTTTAGAGTAGAAAATTATTCTTAAATCGATCTCAGGATGTTGCTTCTTAACAGCAACTAGTTTTCTTTTATCTTGCTGTCTGAGATGACCTTTTGTTTCGATATATACCAGACCTGTAGGTGTAATAAGGATGAAATCAGGAATGTAGTGGCACGCAAGAACATAAGGAATTTTCTTTCCTTCGTATTCAAACTTAATCTTTCTGCGCTTTAGTTGCGAGAATATCTTCTTCTCGAACTTGTTTCTTAGCTTCTTCAAGGATTTTTAACTGTGTTGTTACGAACATCATTTAATTATACACCACCTTCCCAAATCTATCAACTTCTATGACATCGGGTTTTCTTACGACTTTAGTAAGATATCTTGGTCCATCTGCGTAGAGGAAACAACGGATATAGGGATTGCAGCTCCACTTGTAAGGATTGTAGCTAGCGCGCACGCCCAGCTTATAGTTCCCAGACTTACCGTCAGGTACTGTTTCGCAAGTGCAAGCTGGAGGTTGATCAAGTTGGACGATAGCTTTACTAAGTCTGATGCGTTCTCTAATATGTTCTTCTCTAATTCTGTGTTCATATAAGCACATATGTCCTAATTGTTTGTCTATGGCGAGGAGGTAGCCTCGATCTTTTACTATTACTAAGGGATCTTCAAGGCTACCAACCACATAGCCATCAAGCTGCTCAAGATACCCAAAAGGATCGTCTTGTGCAAGAGTCTTCTCCTTGAACTTCTTAAAACCCATAGTGCTAGTAGACTTAACGTCCACCACAGCACCATCGATGATGCAATCGCGGTGACCAACGATCCCGTCCACACGGATTTCATCCTGCTCTCCCTTCACATCATGTCCTGAAGCCTTAGCTAATGCTATAGCAAGTCCCTCAATGACATGACCAAAGGCGTATTTTACTTCGGCCCAAGGAGGTAAAGGTTCGGCCAATTCCGGCTCGTGATAGGAAAACCACAAGGCGCGAGGACATCTTGGACCCATCTGAGACAGCCGAAGGGATGCCGGGCGAGTGTTGCCGGTACCAAATTGTCCTTGCAGCCTTGTGGCTATTTCTTTGGAGAACTCAGCAGAGAGTTCTGGGGACATCCATCCTTTAGTGGACACAATCTTCTGGATGTCCGGAATTAAACTGTAGATATTCATAGGTTATTTGAAAAGCCCTGGTATTTGAGTGAGTACCCACGCTTCGAGGAGAACTATGGGAGGACCGAAGAGCATGATCATACCAAAGACTTCCAATCCTGAGAACATCTTTGGTTTCTTCTCATCCTTCTTCTTGTCCTTATCCTTGTTCTTCGCATCCTCGAGACGTTGCTGGATGTAGTCATCTACCTTACGGTAGGTATTCAACTCACCTCCTCGCTCATCCAGCCATTCGAGGAGATCGAGTATGTCGATCTCATGACGGAACCGCTTTCTCATTGTTTTTCTCCACGGTTCTTTCTTGTTCTAATATATAGTCTTTAATGAAAGATTTTTCTTCTAGTTTATCTTTCTCAATAAGTCCCTTAACTTCAGGGCGAGAAAGCAGTGTAGAAAGCTCCTTGGCTAAAATCAAATTATCTTCTTGAAGTTGGGTATATTCTAATGAAGGTCTACCATCTTGGTATCCTCTTTCATATTCCTCATCTAGAAATTTAGCCCAATCCGTGTGTTCATCTCGGAACGAGATAGTTTTATTGCAGTTAGGGCATTTACCATAATATCTTCCCATGTTCATCTCCATGCCTAGTGAGGAATGTCGCTGCCGGTTTGGTTTGACCACGTTGCCCGCGGGAGTCGAACCCGCCCTATCCGTTCTCGCAAACACTCCCCACCGGATTGTCCCTTCACTCTCTAGGTCTTAGCTAGTCTTGCTCGCTAGAGTTTGTGAACCGAGACCACTACTATTAAGGTGGCCTAAAGACGTCCAACTTGTTGAAGCTGAAGCGTCCGACAACATTGGTGGGAATGGTATTCATGTGAGCACCTCCATGGTTAGGTTTTCACGAGAACGATTTGCACTCACCAGTTTTCTCCCTTGCGCGCTAATGAGACGCGTTCGGTACATTACCTGCTTATACAGAGAGATTTACGGAACTTTTCCGGTGCTCCAAGTACTAGGCTAGGTTGGACTCAGTCTCCCTATATGGGAGGGCGTGGCCTGCCTTCCTTGTATCCGTGTGAGATGGACTGCACCGCGTACTACGAACCCACTCTCGTTCGCTCCCGCACATTCTCCATGTTCTGGGGCTAGTATTGTACTCTGCTGCACGTCCTCCTTCAGGGGGAGGATAGTGCCTAGTTCCGTTGCGTTTGCCTTGTTTCGCCACGCTTGCTCAGCGGCAGGACTCGAACCTGCAAGTCTTGAGATGGGATTGAACCATGTCCCCAAGACAACGGTTGGTTTCGCTCCGTCCTCAAACGTAGCTCGGCAGCTACACAGGTTTCAGGAGCTCATAGACGACCGCAGCCGTCCGTGACGTGCTTTTATCACATCCTCACCTGTTGAGCGGATATCATTCCACGTCCCCTACCCATCAACGTCTTGCAGGACACATGATGGTTTGGGTCTCCTCAACATTAACCAGAATTGTCCTTACCATGGTTTATCGCTATGGCCTACGCTGTGTTTCAAGCGCATTGCAAAGCGGAAGGGGTCCCACTGGACATCAGGATAGCTAAAGGGTTCAGCACCCCGGATGTTATGAACTGCGAACCGGCAACAATGAAGCTCTCACCTGAACATCACCAGCCCAGGTCTCAGAGAACTTGGTGCTACCTTGAAGCAGTTCAGAAGACACGTTCCTTTCCCACTACTACCTCTAGCCTGTGGGATATTCCTGCGAGGGTCTCCAGCTCCTTCACGGGAAGTGCAGGACTTACTGGCTTGACACCCTTGCTCTCTTGTTGCTGTCGTACCGGAGAGATACGTTCGGTCACCGATCTTTCGCGTCACCCTTTGCTCACTCGTGCATCTCACTTTCCAAAGGGGAGATGATCCACCGTAGTAGATATTACCGAGACTGTTGCGGACTGATCACGTCTGTCACCGTAGGGTTCGGGGTTGCCGAATAATGATGCTCCCTAGGATCAGCTCCTATTGTAACGTTCTGCTTTGCCAGAGAACGGGGAAGAGGGCTGCTGTCCTTCAGCTCAGCTTACCGGGTATAACCCGGATGACTGGACGTGCGCTGCATCTTTGGAAGGATGCTGCGCGTACTGACGAAGTGGGTACGCTACTCCCATGTCCTCGCTCCGAAGCACGGACAGTCTCCGGAAGGGCATCTGCGCGACAACCCAACAAGGCATTTAGTCGGACCCTGAGTCAGGAATCCTGCGATTTACCTTCGCCTGCTCTATGAGCAAATGGAGAGTAAGTTGTACAGTAGGCGAAATCCCCACAACTTACTCTCCAAATATCATTTCTTCTTCCACGCTTTCACGCGACGCTTCCGTCTCCGTCTTTGTGTACGTGTCATGACGACCTACGTACAGAACTTGATGAAGCCGAGATCATGGCAATGCGTGAGTGCGTAGATCAGGGCTGCCAAGATAGTGCCGGCCAAGATGGCCAGCAAGACCTTATCCATTCAATTCCTCCTTCTTGCTCGGTATGAGCTAATTTGGGAAGTAGGTAACCACAGCACTATCTCGTTAAGACGAGAGCCTCTGCAGCATTTCAAGCCTACTTCCCATAGAATTACTCAGATAGATGCTCGAGAATTGCGAGAGAGAGAATGATCTCGTGAGGAGATCCATCCTTGTCGAGATAAATGCAGCGGCAATCATTGCTCACATCTTCTTCATCCTCGTATTCGACCCACGAGTCAATTACGAGAACTGGAGTCTGATCTCCGAAGAGCGGAATACCGACCTTATCGCCGATCTTGAATTCGGCATTATCCGGCTTCGCTGCTTCAACTTCAGGCTTCTCTTTTCCTAGATTGAATGTTGCCATTGGTACTCTCCTTTGTTGGCTAATAAAACGGGCTACTGGCTCTGCGCAAGCTCCTGACAACCCAGATCACCAGTCGTCGGAGGATCATTCTGTCCTCTCCTTCAGGATTAAGGAAGTACGAAACTGGGCAGTACCCGTCTATCTTGATTACCACAACGGTTCTGTTGAAACCGCTGAGGGTGCTTTATCTAATCCTTCAACCGCCTTGGTTTCTGCTTCGGTAAAGTCTGTCCTCTCATAAGGAACTAGATTATCCACTCGAATTGCATCCCATCGGATAGCTTTCGCTGTCTTATCGGAATTAGGAACTCGATGAGAATAAACCCACAATTTGAGAACGCAATCACTCCCGTTACCTATATTGCCTTTAAATGGTTCGTAACCACCGCTGGGCATTGGCTTTCTACCATCTAATATTTCAGGAGGAGTGAAGGCAACCACTTTCCCACGGATTACTTTCTGTGTGGGACGGGAGAAGTTAGTGTAATAGCCATCTTCATCCTTCTTGATCACATTCTTCACGCCTTCGGCTTGAAGTTCTCGCATCTTTTCTAAATGTTCGCCAGTCAAATAGGCTTGGGTACCGTATTTACCAAATTTATCGGCTGATTGAGGTCGACACCACTTAACCTTTGCTGGCAATAGCCAGTATTCATTATTCATTAATCTTCATACCTTCTTTAATCTCCATATAGCTCTCTACACGACAGTCGGAGTATTCCTCCCCATCAAAGAGATCATTTGATTGAACATAGTCTTCCAAAGCCTCTTCAATGGTTTCATCATCATTGACTGTCAATGTATCAATCCGACCGTGTTCACGAACAAGTGCACTATAATCAACACTATATGTTTTCATTTAATTCTCCTTAGAGCTTGATAACATCAACTTTCGGTGTGGGAGCTTTCACCACCGTAATCAATTCATAAATTCCATAACTCTTCTTGAGGTTAGAAGCAGCCTCTTTCTTTGAAAACTCTTCAGCACTTTCCTGTGAAGAGAAAACGTCCTCCTCTGGAGGCGCGTAGAAAGCACCCGAGGAACAGTAAATGAGAGGTTTTCGATCGTAGTCTAATTCACGAACAAGCCAATTCTTTGTAGTCATTCTATACCACCATAATTTAATGTGTGTAAGCCCAGTTTGTAGCAATCGTATAATCTTTTGCATCGTCGTTCCAGTAACTTCCTGCTAATGGACATTTTAATTTCAATTCTTCTCCTACCTCCTTAATACTATCTGCTTGCATCTTAGCTATTTCTAAAGCAATTTTAATGTCGTTAGGACATTCTGTCTGCCATTCATCATGTACAAAATTAACTAATAAAGCGTCATATTCTTTTAGCTTATCTATCCATTTTAAGCAAGCTCTTTTCATGACGACAGCTTCGCCAGCCTGTAGATACCCCGACATACATAGATGTCTACGAATGCCGTCTGTGTCTCCAGGGATGGGAACTGGTCTCCCATCAATTCCGAGAAACCAGCCTCTTCGAGCATCTCTTGGTATGACTGATTTCTTAAGTTCCGTGAAGCCTGTATATCTTTCCATGAGACGGTCAAGAGATGCTTGGGCGGCATCTCTCGAACATCCCAAAATCTCAGCAAGCTTACCGATCCCTGCACCGAGCAAGAGGGCGTAGATGAAATGTTTGGCTGCCGCACGGGATTTACACTCCTTGCCAAGGATACGTTGGTTGAAGGAGTGTGGATCTGTTTTAGTTTCCTTCTTGCCTCGGACGAGAGCATCGGTGAACTCCACATCATCGATATAGTGGGCAAATATCCGAAGTTGAATTCCCTCGGCGTCTACTCCGACAAGGAGACGGTTTTTAGGAGAGCACCATAAGGAACGCATCTCCTTGCCGAGTAGCTTCTTATTGCCAGCCGTATCAAATTCATTAGGGATGTTAGCCATATTAGGGTTTTGGTGGGACATGCGATGTGTCCACGCACCAATCCCTTGGAACTTCCCGTGTACTCGGCCGTCATCTTGACAAAGGGAAATTTGCTCCGTCAATGTCCTGCGACGGGCCTCTAGCAAGATGCGTCTCGCTAGAAGCCTCGCAGGCTCAGGAGCAGCGGAGGGCAAAGTGGCGAGGTTGGCTTCGTTGATCTTCCAGCCATACTTCTCCAGCTTCGATAACTTAGTATGACATTCTTCTATTCTTAAATCAACTGCCGGTTCTCGGTGTTTCTGATGCTTAAGCTTGTTAAGCTCTCGTTCAGTGTCTAATCGGGTCTTAGTCTTCTCTTCAGGCTTCCAACCTGCTTCCCAAAGAACATCGATTAATTGCTTGTGACTGGCCGGGTTAAAGGTTTCGAATTTGGTATATCGGTATGTTTTGCCGGCTTCATACTGATGAATAGAATTCATCAATGATCTAGGTACTGAACTACGCGATATTGTTCCGTGTTTTGTAAGCTTGGGGGTAAATTCACGTACAAGAACTTCCCGAGGGGGAAATGCATTTAATATATCTTTATCTAATTTATTTAGATCTGTTTCTACAGAAGAAAGATACTTTTCTGCCTTTTTCTTATTATAAGCAAATCCATTTTTATGGAGAGCATAGCATACCTTCCATTCGAAGTCATGTTCCATTCGAATGGCATCTTGATATTCTGGCTTCTCAATAAATTTCTTATATTTATTATATATCTTTTCAGTAATCTCTACATCTCTAAGACAATAGTTCTCTAAGTCCTTAGAATACTTTAAATAGAAATGAGAAGGGATAGCTCCTGCTTCTAATGTCGTACCATCTTCTAAAGGTATCCCTTTCAAGAAATTGAACTCTTCTCCATAGCTTTCAATACTATGTTTATCTCTAGAATAAGAGATCATTTTAGAGATAAGATGAGTATCGATAGCACCTTTAACAATCCAATCACCAATATCTAATATCTTACAAATAACGGGAATGTCATAGCCAAGGATGTGGTGTCCTATAAATTGATGTTCTCCCATTAACCATGTTCTAAATCTAGAGGCCTCTTCTTCTAGATAAGGTTTGAATACGTAAATCTTTCCAGTGTCTATGTCCTTACAGACAATGACCCAGATTTTATCTGGATTAGTTAATCCATTCGCTTCTATATCAATTATTATACGCAAACATCAACTCTCTATTTAAAGCATCTCTTAAAGATGCCATGTCTTTCTTTGTTAGTCTGCATTGTGTCACATCGTTGTCCCACTCTCCTAGTAAATAATATTCTTTACTTAGTCCTTCTTCCGTATCAATTAATGAAAGAGTGCATGTTTTATCTTCATTTCGCCAGTAATCCAAGGACATTTTCCTATCACTCCTAACAAATTGGCTGGAGCCAAGGAGGTGAAGTCCTTGGCACGCAGCCGGGTTACCGTCTTTGTAGCATTCCAACCTCCGATGGGATCGGCGAAGACGAAGGTTCCGTCTTTCCGAACCATCAGATTACCAGCATGGTTATCTATCTTGCTGTCGAACTTGTTGGACAACTTATCCATGAACTCTACCATACCAGGTGCTAGTTGTTCAACTACTGATTTAGCCATAGGGTTATTGTGTTGAAGATAACCGAGCATTTCTGGAAGGAGACAGATGGGTTCAGATCCATTAACCTTGTAGAAGGTTCGATCGATCCTTTCCATCACTGCCACACCGAAAGGCTGATCCTGTTTACCTGGATAGCGTTTGAAAGAGAACACTCGAGGAGCGAAGCTCCCTGAATATCCCTCTTTGCTCGCCCAGTAAACGTAATCGAACCAACCATCTCGATTGATATTACGAAGAACTTTCACCACTCGATCAGAGCCCTTCTTCGCAAGTACCGATCCGAAAGCTCCACTCCCAAGTTCTTCAAACCCTCGCTTCTTCAAGAAGAAGATGAAAGCTCTGCCGTTCTCGAAAGCAGACTTGGGAGGATTCTCTGTCTTCGCCCACTGAACAAAATCAGTAGCTAGAAAAACGTTCTTCCGTTTTCTCGGTTTGGGGTTTCTCTTCTTAGGAGTAGCTTTTTTAGGCTTAACCACAGGAATCTCACCAAGGAAAGGCTTGGTCAAGCCTAGGATGATTCTCTTTCTCCGGCGAACATCCTTAATGTGATCCCAAAAGTTCAGTGGGTTCTGCAGGTTCATGGCCTGCCTCCCGCTTTTGTTATGGATTAATCCGAAAGGTACTCCCGAAAGAGTACCTTCAGAATTTTCTCATCTCCAGCAATCATCGCGGAGTATTTAGGGTTATTCTTTTCCCTTGTCGTTTGGATCGCTCGTTTCACTTCGATCAAGGTTAACCACGTTGCTAGACGATCCTCCGCCGTGGTCTTCAAGTTCCCGATTATCAGTCCCACTGGTTGTCTCCGGTAGAGTTATTGTTCTTAAAATCTCAGGCTCTTCAAATTTGAGAGAGAAGGACTCAGAGTGTACCCACTTAGAGGTACCTCCTGCTTCCATGAGCCATGTATAGCTATCAGGTTTGTTGTTATAGACTAAGTATTCAGTTGCTTCAATCACCAATCCTGCTGAATAATGCCTCTTCAAACGCGTAATGAAGATTGTCCCCTCCTTCAAATCCTTCAACCAATTTACTCCAGGACCATTACCCCCAAGAAGAGGGTTGAGACGCTTGAATGGGAGGACATTATCCTCATCTAGCTCTCTCATTTGGGTGGATATGTCACTCATAGAATGCCTCGTAATCGCACAGAGAAGGCCGCTGGTGCGTTATTTAGTAAGGGTAGGTAGGGTAGTACCGGCCCACTTTTGTTCAAAACCAAAATCATCTCTTTGGACGTCTTACTTCGGGTAAATAAAGGGGTAACCTCCCTTGCGAAGTTATGTATTCGCTCAAGCTTATTTCGAGATAATACAAAACTTTGAGGACAGGAACATATTGGACACCTTTCCCCACACGAAGACGGTAAAGGGTGTCGTAGGGAACCCCAATCTTCTCTGCCAGTTCCTTGGCATTCCCTCGTTTCTTGATTTCTATGTCGATACGATCGATGAGACCTCTAGTGTTGATGTAAATCATAGCTTTTCTTCCTTGCTCAGAGGAGGAAGAACCTTGGTGGCAGGTTCATTCTCTTGGTTCTTGTAATTAGCAATTACTTTACCTGCTTCCTTGGTAATCCAGTACCCACAACCACGAGCACAAATGTAGGTCTCGATATTGGTGATTGAGTTGTGGCGATGTATCCAACCAGAGTCATGCGGACAGTTCTCAGGAGTGAGACGTATATGACCACGCGTCATGGTTTACCTCATCCAGTAGAGACGAGTGGACCTCTTCCCGAGGATATGTTTCTTGATCCAGTTGAGAAGAGGAGTGAAGGGTTTCTCCTTCCGTATACGGATACGGTTGGTCTTCATTGTACGTAGATGTAGTTTACGCTTACGCTGGATCTTCTGCTTCTTGCGTTTCTGACGCTTTAGCCTAGCCATCTTAGCCCAGTAGTGGACTTTTACCCTAGGCTTAGGTTTTTCTCGGAAGTCTAGATGCATTTTCCTCCTCCTACGAACTTGAGCTAATGTCCGTTATAGAATGCCCTTTATTCGCATTAGGAAGCCCGTGGATGCGTTTTTATAGAGGGGGAGCTACTAGGGTAGCTGAGAGACTATAAAACTCTCCAGTGAGCTTCCTAATGGGATTGAGAGGCATTTGAGGTATTTCCTGTGATTTAAGAACTAATTTGTTTAATTTTTTCGCCAATCCAGTCCATGTGAACTGGCGTGTAGTTGATCTGTTCCGCAGAGACGTTGATGTAACGGGGGTCAGCCATCACGTTCTGATGGATATGTCCATGAACATTGAAGGCTCCGTCACGAAGACCAGAAAGAAGATGTGGGAAATGGGTAGCGGTAAAGTTATGTTCTTTGAAACCCTTCCAGACCTCTGCTTTCTCGAACCACTTCATCAGACTAGGGTTCCAAATCTTATCGTGATTACCCACAATAAGACGTTTTTTCCCTTTCAACTGGGACATGATTTCATTAAATGCTCCGTCGTATCGGAAAGTAACGTCTCCAAGATGGTAGACGTAATCGTTCACTCCGACCACAGCATTCCAGTTTTTGATAATTGTGGAGTGCATTTCATTGAGAGACTGGAACTCTTTGCGAATACGAATACCCTCATCGTTCACGAACTTCAGGATATTCGCATGCCACAGATGTGTATCGGAGATAAACCACTTTTCATGGATCATGGAAGTTTCCAATCTACGGGATCTCTTAGGTGTGAGTTAATGGTAGAGAATAATCTACTACCTAAGAAGGGAGATTTAGAACTAATATTAGCTCTAGGGGAAGGATGACTATAATAGATATTATTGCTAGATAGTCCTTGGTAACGTCTAGCGACAGTACCTAAGAATACTATTAGTATATTATTAGTATTTAATAGACTAATAAGTTCTTTATTTAGTTCTTCCCATTCTACCCAATCATGACTTAATGATTGATATGCATTACATGAAGGTATTACATTCCATAGTAATACTCCTTTGTTACACCATAAGGATATATCTCCACTACTAGGAGTGGGGTAGTGTAAATCCTCTGTGTATTCCTTTAATAGGTTTTGTAGAGTAGGAGGATAATTATTACTATTAATATTAGACGGAATACTAAATGCAATACCCGTCGCATGTTGTGGATTTGGGTAAGGATCTTGTCCGAAGATGGCGACTTTAACTTGGTCATAGGGAGTCTCCTTTAGAGCTCTAAAGACATCCTTACGTTGAGGACATATGATCTTCTTTTCTTTTCTAAGATCATCATATCTCTCTTGAATAACCTGGTATTCCCCTGTTTCCCAGTATTTTAAGTTCCATAAATTCATTAGTATTCCTTCTTAGATATCTTAGGTAATCTATAATATTCACGTAATATACCTTTGTAACGTGCTGCTACAAAGTCACTACGATATTCGATTACATCATCAATAAAATTAATTTTAACAGGCTTCCCTTCTATTTCTCCCTCAATAGATTGAACAAGAGATAACCCGACGACCTTGCTTTTAAGCTGCCAGTTCAAGACTGTTGCCTTGAATTCTATCGCTCCCTTGAAGATTGTCATTGGCTTCTACCTCTGTGAAAGAGTAGGTGTCTCTATCGAAGACCAATCCCCCTGCATTGCCAGTAGTTCCCGGAAATCTGTTGTAGGGGATAGTCAGGTTAATAGTATTTCTCTTCTCCGGATCGGGGTGAAGAGTATCTCTTGTTGCATTGATCGTGGTATCACTCACTTTCGTGAGGTATCTAGAGCCACGAGTTTGACCGAAGTCATTCACGTGACTCACCATGATAAGGGCGATGTCAAGTTCCTTGACCATCATTTCTAGTCTAGTTGCTAGGTAGTCGAGTTGTTTCCTCTCATCTCCTTCACCCGCAGCAACTCCGCTAACAACCATTGAAATGTGGTCCAGAAGAATGTACCTGCAAGCACGCGCAGTGGCGAGGAAGCGGATGGTGTCGAGAAAGCGTACTGGATCATCGCTCCCAAAGTGAGAATAAATGTGAAGGCGGCCATCGCGGCGAATAACTTTCTCGCACGCACCAATGATTTCATCGCTGGTACGAGTTGTGTTCGGTAAGTGGACCGAGTCCTTGAGTTCAATTCCCGCGAGAGCATGGAGATGGCGTTGCGGGGTTTCTTCGAGGAAGATTGCTCCGACATTGTCGTCTGTCTCCTTGAGGATTTGATGTTCGATGAAGTGCATTAACTCAGTCTTGCCCACCTTCTCTTGAGCAGTGATCAAGACTGTCTCACCCGTTCTAATCCCGTACGTCATGTCGTTCAGGATTTTCCACGGATAGGGTATACCCACCTTTCTAGGAGAGGTGAGAATATCTTTAAATTCTGTGAAGGAAGACTTGATGTTCTCAGGCATATATTGCTTAGAGTTCCACCAAATCTTCCTCAATTCATCGCCATCACCTGCCTGCAGGTAATCGTTGGCGTCCTTGTGCTTTGTCAGTCGGGTGACGAAGACTTTGTTGTAGTCAAAAAGTCGTGCCACTTCTTCGCAAGCGCGTCGACCAGCGACGTCTGTATCGAAGCACAGGTTGATCTTGTCGAAAGCGTTGAGCCATGATCGGTCAGCAACACAATCGCGAACAGCAGTAGAAGCAGATTGGACGCTAACCACAGGCGGAGGAGAAGAGAAACCATCACTCCATAGGACGTCTGCCAAGCTCGCAGCATCATGCTCTCCTTCAGTTATTGTGACAGTCTTGTGACTGCCAGCCGAGAACTTATCCTTGGCAAATAATCCCGCCTTTGCTTGACCTACTATGTAGATCTTTTTGTCTCCTTGTTTGTCCAGTTCCCAATTCTTAACTTTGACAAATCCCTCATATTGGAAACCATCGGATACTGGTTTTCCTTCTGTGTCTATTTTTGTTTTAATGTCGTAGAATTGTAGTACGCGTTTACTTAAACCTCTATGAGGTAAGTATTCATAGGTAAATCCATCCAAAATAAAATCCTCTTTGTTTCCCTTGATTAATCCATGTCCTGCAAAGCAGAATTGATGGCCATCATCATATATAGCTAAATTATCCCCTGTATGATCCCGTCCTTCGGTAGCACACAGGGGACATCTTTCTCGTGTAACTAGTTTAGACAAACTTCCTCTCTTCTAAAATGGGGGATCAAAATTGTAGCACTGTTTGATGACATCGTTGTTGGTGTTGCAAACACCACACACACCAAAGGTGTAGCCATCATCGATCAAGGCATCCCAGTACTCGTTAATGCCGAAGTACATCCATGCTGGATGGCGCAAGACGCCACTGTACTTGAACTGTGCGTTATGCACGCCTTCGCCGAATACGTTTCGCAGTAGACGTGGGTCTTTCGACCAAATCTTGGTGTACGGAATGATCACGTCTACGCGGCGTCTGTTGAATTGTACCAAATTCTCGCGATGCTTGTCCAGCTTGTAGAAGCGTTGCGGATTAACCGCGTAGATGTGGCCGAAGATATTGAGTTTAGGCAGAGGCTCATTTCCCACACGCTCGAACAGCTCAACTTCATCCTTGGCAAGGGGAATCGGGTAAGTTAGCTTGCCAAGTCGACGCACGGGCATCTGAAAGTGATCTTGAGTATAGGCGTCAGCCATGTACTCTTGATCTTTCAGTAGTTCGTGTCCGTGCATTTCATCACACACGAACAGTAGCTGATGCCAGTGCTGTTCGAGTAGATGCATGTCCGGAGTGTTGGGGAACCGGGCATTCATTTTGTCATGCCAGTCCGGAGATGGGAATTTGATCTTACGTTTGAACATTCCAAACATGGAGGGCTCTCCTGGGGAGGGAACCTAGGCGGGAGGAAAGGAGGACGAAAAGTCCCGCCTAGGTTTTGTGGATCGGAGGATTAGGCTGCGCGCGGTGCGAAGCGCGGAACACTCCGTGACTTGGTCCGCGTCTCAGCCGGTACGACTTCCGGTTTCTCTACCTTCTCCTCCGAATTGCTCGGAGAGCTGAGCAAATTGACGAGAGCATAACGGTACTCGCAGGCGAGTGCCGCCAGTGCATTCACGTCTTGGCGTCCGATGGACGCATAGCGATCGTGGGTGTAGTACAGTGTGTCTTCAAGAGAGATTTCCATCTCCTGCGTGAAGCTCGGAATACGTGCTTCACGTTGCCGGAAATCAGCAATACTGAGCTTCCGATTGGTGTCGAGTTCGGCTTTCACCATCCCGGAATGCAGCAGATCTTTGATCGCTTTGATCGAATCTGCCTTCATGATAGGACGTTCTTCGCCTTTCTTCGGCTCCGTCGCTTTCGCTTCAGAGGATGTGGTGCCATTCGGCTGCGTCGCCTTCTTCGCGAACCGCTCGTCGAAAGCGCGATAGACTTCCGAAGAGCCTGCGGATTCCGCAACAAGCTCTTTCTTGATCGGCACTTTTGGCCGATACTTGTAGCCTTGCGGCTGATAGCCGGCGTTCTTGATGTACGCCTCGCGGATTTCCTTGTTGCCATGGATGTTGGTCGGGCACTGATAGTACTCGACCTTTTCGTCGTTTCCTGCGGCGTCCTTCGGCTTCACTGGCTCGGTCGAGGCGATCACCGGCTTGCCGGTTTCGGTCATTGAAGGGCCCTTGTCCCCGCCGACCATGCTCTTGGCGAACCTGACGGCGCTGGAGAGCTTTCCCGTGGAAGTTGTTGCCTGATCTTCGGTGTAGCCGAAGGAGTCGGTGACCCAGCCCCACGGGTAAGCCGGCGTACCTGCCTGCCCCGCTTGGGCGATGCATTTGACCTCGCCGACGCTGGGTATGAGTACGATGTGACTCGCACCGAGCATCGTGTTCTGCAGATCAGTGACGATGTCCATGTCCGACAACGAATTGACGAAATTGTTCACGTTCTTGGCGTAGCCCATGGCGAAGCTCTTCATGAACTTCGTTCTGATGTGCTGCATCAGGTAGTATTCCGGAGACCGGCTTTCGCCCGGTTTCTCGAAGGACTTCTGAAACTGGCCGGTCGCGGCCAATGCGATGATGTCTTCGACCTTGCCGCCTTCCTGGGGCACTGTTTTTAGCACAGCCCACGGCTGCACATCGTCTTCTGAAATCATGTGATCGGATTTGGCGAAGACAAACGTCGTCTCCAGATTGTTGAATTCCTTGAGCTCCATCCGAAACTCGTCTGGCTTGAAGCCAACGTTAGTCTGAATCAACAGCTTGCCGTCGATCACAGCAGCGAAGCCTATGGCCTTGGTGTAGCCAGCGGCGAACAGTTTGTCGAGGTATCCAGCCGGGATGGCTTGATCTTTTGCCTTGAACACGATGATGCGCTGTTGCATCTTAGTCCTCTTTCCTTACGCAGCTCACGCTGCATTGTGTTTGGGTAGTCGGAATGTTTTCTTGACCTTTGGGTCCTGATCCGGGATGGGACCCGGAATTGGCAGGGTTTTCTGATCCTTCAAAGCAGCATGTCGTCGCCGTGATAGGATTTTCAACCACAATATCAGGCTCGTGCCAAGCTTCTTCTTGTGAGGAAGAAGGTCTTGCAAACCGGCTTTGTGGCCGATTCGTTTGGCCCACTTAGATCGCGCGCGACCAGATATCTGTCCCTTTTCGAACAGCTGATCGAGCAGATCAGTGATACCGTCGGCGATGATGATCGCCTCCATTTGCTCCTTCTGTAGTGGCATCTTTCCCCTCCGTCCATTCCATCGTGGAAGTCGATGCCAGTTTCTCCACGCGTCGTACACCAGATAGATTAGTGCTAGACAGATGGTGATATTGGCAGTCAACCAAACTACAGGATACCATCCTGTAGCCAAGATGAGTTGGACATAGCTGATCATTTCATAAGTGGTATCCATCTCCTTGTTTCTCCAAGAGGTGGCGAGCAGTACGCTAACTCCACAATCTGCTCGGTCGACTCACGAAACACACGGACAAGTCCGCAATATCGACAAATTTATTGGCTTTCTTGCGTAGTTCATTGTCAACCATTGGATAGGGTTGTGTACGAACTGAGGATACTACCGTCACATATTTACCCCTCAACTGTGCGCGCTCTACCGCATACTTGAAATCTCCATCACCAGAGAATAGTACAATATGGTCTATGTGGTCACACAATTCCCGCATGTCCCATGAGAGTTCCACATCCATGTTGCCCTTCATGGTATCACCAATCTTCTTCGCTTGTTTGGTGTGAAGGATAAAACCTTGATGTGCGAGGCGGTCCAGAAATGGCATGATCTTAGCCACACCATCTCTTTCAAAGAACACGGCAGAATACCAGTGGACACCCACAATAATAGAATTCCTGAGTTCGAGAGAGTCCACCAACAAATCAAAATCAATTCGCAAATCAAGTGCAGCCAAGGTAGCTGTGAGATTAGGTCCATCAATCAGCACAACCACACGTTCCTTGTTCTTGAGCATTAGTAAATCTCCAGTGAGGCGGAGACGCAGAAAACCCCAGCCTCAAGCCTTTCGGCCTAAGACTGGGGTCTCAGCGTCCTGCGGAGGGGATACGCAGAACTACTCAGGAGGGATACGCGACCATCCGCCGTCCCAGCGGATTTCACCAGCAATATACTTCTGCTTGGTGTACTCAGAGGAAGGATATAGGATTGACTTACGCCACAATGTCCCCCGTTTCTCCTCAACCCAAAAGGTCTTGAGATCACGGGTAAAGTACATGCGCACATACGTTTTACGTCCCGATCGGAACGCTACGTACATGACTTCGTCATGCGGTGTGAGCCGCATTGCTTCTAAGATAATCGCTTCCAGCGTGTCGAGAGATTGATCGCTCATTCCTGAGCGCGGCCGTGGTAATTGCTCGCCTAAACCCTTAGCACGTTGACGGTAGTTGAACCATTGCTCGGGATCACGTGCGGGACCTTCTACAGTCTCCACCTGTACTCCCATTCTGTTCACGCCACCACGTACTTTGACGAATGTCTTGGGTCTGCGACTACGCCATTCTTTACGCTGTTTCACCAGCTTTGTGTAGAGGGGGTTTCTCGCCATCAGGACATACCTTTCCCCATTGTCCTTTTAGGATAGCAAACGGCTCCGCTTAAATCAAGCGGAGGTATTAGCGTTTACAGGCGTAAATGGCCATACCGCACAGAAGCACAACAAACAGGCCATTGTAAGCCGCATGCAGCCACAAAACCATGTCCTGCATTTATCCCACCTTCCAGCATATAGCAGGCTCGACCACCACAATGATGGGATCGTACCCTTCATCATGACGCGGAGCGATATAGCAATTGGGCAGTCCCTCCCAAGTGAGGAGAAAACTACCGCCGTATTTGTAGGCCAAAGAAATGGCCATGACCTTTGCTTGCCACAGGTCAACGTGGTCAGTTTCGGTAGAAGCGCGTTGAATTGAAGGGTAGTGCTGTGCCATGTCTATCCCCTTTGTGCACTCGGTTAATCATGACGACTAGTCTGTGCGCATTCATTGCTGAGCGTACAAACTTCTCATTTCCCCATTGGAAGAATCCGGCAATCCACACGAGCGTGGCAAGCCCAATTCCGATTATTTTCTTGAACAGTAGCATTTCCTTCTCTCAGCGCGCGTGCATTGTATTGTTGAATTGCCAATGATCCTACGCACGCAAGGATCACCATCAAACAGACGATGTAGATTTCACTTCGCATCACGCCACCCGATATACACGTCACAGGGTTGGTTCACCTTTTCACGACTTCGCGGTTCTTCGGAAATCTTGTGTACTTCGAGGTATTCGCTCAAGCCTAGAGACGAAACGCGAGCCTGCACAGATTTGCGGTTCGCATTGAAGAAGATGATGCACCCATTATTGGGTATGCGGTTCACAATCTCAGGCATGGAGAGAATGCGACGTTGCAGACGCCATTGGCGCCACAGTGGATTTCTACTCATGTGTTTCCCCATCTTGATTAATCATGCTGGTCGTCTTTTACCAGCATCATTTATTGTCCCATAGTCTCGAGCTTAATTCAAGTGGTGGTTTATAGCGGTTTAAGAGCTAAACGCATGTACGGCCTTCCTAACGCGATTACGGGGTATTCTAGAAGCAACCTTACAAGCTGCAAATAAGGCGCCACCTATCACGAAAGTCGATGAACGAATGGACAGAAAACATTTTCTGTCAGATTATTCATGTTAAGATTGAGTGGGACCGGGCCGTGCAAATATGTAGTTCCTATCATAAAACGCAAAAGGCCCCCGCCACCCGAAGGTAGCGAGGGCCAGTAATGCGTCGTAACTGGAGGGTCAGGCGGCTTGCTTGGCCTCTTCCACTTCCATGTACTTATCGTACGCTTCTTCCGTCTTGGACCAGGGACTGTCCAACTCGTTCATCATCGTACCCCACGATGCGAGAAGGTGCTTCCCCTTCTCGGTCTTGAGATACTTGAGGAACGCTGCTTCGTTCTCAGGATTGCCGAACCATTTGGCAATCTTGTCGCAGTACGATGCCAGAACATCGAGCGTGACATCCGGTACCGTGGCCTTGGCGTTTGAGTGTGGTTCGCGGGTGTTCGAATTGGTGAACGCCTCCCACATGTTGCCGCCCTTCTCGATCGCTTTCGTGGTCGAGAGCCGATTGAACTCCGGCACCGTGAAGTACCGGACGAACTCCGCCCTGTCTTCCGTGGTATCGGCGACGCGGATCGGCATCGTCGTGTCGGAATACACCTTCACGGGCTTGCCGTCCTCGCCCTTCAGCGGTTGACCGGTCTTGGGATCGTGCGCAATATCCATCGCGAACGACACCTTGATGCCCGGCAGTTTCGAGGCCATGTTGATCTTGTGATGACACGTCACCGCCTCACGCAGCCGACGAGCAACGTACTTCAGCTTGCCGGCGTGGCGCTTCTTGATGGGATCGATTGCAGAGGGAACCATCTGGCGAAACCGGTTGTTCTCCGGGTTCTCCTTCCGGGTTGCCGCCGCAATCTCATCGAGCACTTGCTTGTGCTCCTTGCCGAACGAGCAATTCTTCGCCACGTCCGCGATGAACGAGCCGCGATGGACGTTCTGAGCGGCGTCCTTGAAGTTGTACTTGTCGTAGGGCTCGTTCTCACCCACGTCCTCGGCCTTGGTTCCGGGCATCGGCCAAGTATCCATCTTGTCCGCACCGTAGTCCTCGCGGAGCACGATGAGAACCTTAAAGGCCGTCTTCGCGTCCTCTTCGTTCGCGACGGCGCCACCTTTGATGGTTTCGATGAAGTCCGGAATGGCATCGAGAGCCGCCGCCACGTTGATGGCAAGCTTGCTGATCTCGGAGCCGTGAACCTTGGACTTAACAACCTGCGCGGTTGTCATGAGCTTTTCTCCTGAGTGTCATGGTTAGGACCATTCCCAACCATGAGAACAGTCTACCACCGTGAACGGCTAACTCAAGTGGTAGTTCATACACCGTCTTGCATCTAACCCGCTTATTGTTGACTACGGTGGCGGAAGAACAGCCACGCGCTTGTTATACGTGGTTTCGTAAGGTTCGATATGAAAGCGAGAATATTCCCATATCGAACCATATTCATTGCCTGCATTCCAACCACGTTCACCGGGATAGTAAACATGGTAGATCAAGGCAGGAACCGGATAGCGTGGCGGGTCTTGACCACGCAGATAGCGGTAGACTTCCGGTCGCTCCTCCCGAACTAGCTCAGGCGTTGAGTAGCCGTTGCGGAAGAAGCGCAAGTCATCTTGTTCTGTTGGCGTCCTGTAAGCGTACAGGTAACCATGATCCATGATGATTACGTGTGTCATGTCTTACCCTTTCCCTCGCGGGCTAGGTGTAAGACGGTGTACGTCTTGATACCGACCTTCGCTATATGCGAGGCGAGCCTATGTCTGTATCGGCGATGCACTCTGATCGGTGCCACGCTGGGGGCCATGACGATAAAGCACACGTCAAGCTCTTAAACCCCATGCTTTATCACAGTCACCATCACAGTGCGCCCTAACCTCTTTCGGAGGCATCACAGCCACTGCTTAGGCTTGGGAGATACCCGGCCATCCGGCCTGACTATCGGCTATGGCTCCGAAGAGCCCGCGCCTTGCCCTAGGTATCCCGTCGGCTAGGTCGTCTAGAGAGTGGCCCCTCAGGGACACCGCACCACACCGATGCCCCCTTGTACGCCTCCTAGAGATAAACTCAATAACATAAGTTAAGTCTTTGATCACAAGAACGTGATCATAGATGAACGGATTGACAGAAAATGTTTTCTGTCAATTTGTTCATATTCTATGATATATGTTATGACATGTTATGTATTATAGGATAATGTATACCAGTGAATGGATGACAGTCTATGACATGTTTCACGTGAAACATATTATATTATTACATGTTATGATATATTATTACAAGCATGTAGCCCTACGGTATCAGGGTATGCCCCCTTCCCCCGGTACCAAGGGGGGACGCCCCCGGCCTAAGCGCGCAATGAATTACACCTAAAAAATATCGTCCAGAAATTTTCATGGGGCTTGTATAGCTCTATATGGTCCGGGGACATGGGCTTTCTCTAAAGCTCTATAAGCTTTCTTAAAGTCCTCTTCTAGTAATTTATCTCGCCTATACTTCTCTGCCAATGCTTTTGTCGCATATTTGTAGGAATTATAGACTTTATCGAAATCAGATGCTTCATTCATTTTAAAATGCCTCTCATTCGCATTAGTTTGGATATTGACGTTCAACATTCTTCTGATATCTGAATACTTCAGCGAGATGCTCCGCAGCCTTCGCTAATTTCTCCTCGTTCGTTCCAATTCTATGTGCCTCCTCAATCCATTTCAAAATGGCATACGGAGCCAGCTTATCTTTTCTTTTCAATACAAAATCCATTTCTTAACCTTCCTTCATTCTAGAATAGCGTTTATTCGCATTCTAAGCCTCACTGGTGCGTTTATTTAGGTGGGGAGCTAGGGTAGTACCAGCCAGACACCAAAACTCACCAGTAACGCTCCTAATGCGATTGAGAGCCACATGCCTATTTTGTATAATCGTGGTCCTCAGGATGAAACATTGAATTTCTCCATAGCTTTTTGAATAGCGATAAACACCTCTCTCGCACTAGAGTTTCCGTCTATTTCTTGAGAAAGTTGTTTTTCAGGAGAAAATAAAACAAACTCCCAGTTCTGTGAATATATATTAAACTCGAAGGCTAATTGCATATTTACTTCTTTTCCTTAATGTTATATAATTACCGGCGAAGCATACTGTGTCTTTAACAATCTTATGCTTCTTCTTTGCAAAGAATATAAAACAATAAAACAGTTAAGTAAAGGATATCCTAATGGCTAAATACCGTAATCGTGAAGTCGAAGTGATCGAAGAGCTTCGCCATCCTAATGGAGACCTCGTCCGTATTGAACACCGTGAACCTGGAGTTACTGGTAGCGAGATTGTGCCCGTCTCTCAAGTGTGGGTCTCAGAAGACGAGAAAAAGAATATCGATAAACTTCGTGACCAACGACGTTCTGCAAATGACTTCCGTATCATCGGAAAAGATGAATATCAACCCGAACAAGCTCCCACTGTCGAAGAAGTAAAGGTTCAGAAGATGGCCGAACAAAACCTAGAACGAATGGAACAGGTTGCTAAAGAACGAGATGAGTTCCAGAAGAAATATCCTCACGCTCCCGCAGGAGCCTTCGAACAATACCAGACCACTCGAGTTGCTAACCCCGCATGGTCTAAGACCGAGAAGAAAGCAGGCAAATAATGACTCAAGTCTGGCACTTCCTTAAACTTGCAGTCTCAGTAGTTGCTGGTGTTGCTGCTGCAGTCTGTGTCTTTGTTGCTATGCCCCTAGCTACGCCTCTTGCTCTGGTTTCTATCGCCTTCTCTTTAATGCCTGAATAATATGCCCTATAAGAAAATTATGTCCGGTAAGAACAAAGGTAAATACCGTAGTCCCTCCGGACGTATTTTCACTTCTAAACAAGTAAAACTACTTTATGCTCGAGGAATCTCATAATGGGCATGTATACCACAAGTAATAAAATAAACACCACCACTGTTAATGGTTCTAGTTATACTGGTATTTATGCCTCTGATGGAGGCATCAACGTGATTCTCGATAATGTCACTAATACAGGTATATTTCATCCTTGTGGAGCACTAAGAGTTAATACCACCGGAGGAACGAGTTACTACGATGGTTCTGGTGCTGCCAATACTAATCATCTATTCGGACCAGGAAGATAATGGATAAGAAAGATAAGAATAAGATTTCCATCGATGAAAAGCTCGATCGGATAATGGAAGTTTCCCTCTTTAATCAGAAGATGCTTCTTTCTTCTCTAAAAGCAATGGATGAAATTCTTTCTAATGCAGTCAAGAAACAGACTGAAAGTAAAATAATTAAGCCTGTATTGTAATGGACCCTTCTCTTGTCTTTCAAATAGCTACATACGTGTTGACAGCTTCAGGTTCTCTCTTAGCAGCAGGGTGGTTCTCTGCCATTTGGATTGGTCGTCTTCGTGATGATATTAAAGAAACCATTAACATCAAAGTAGAAAAACTAGAAGATAATATCTTAAGAAAACTTGAATATCACGAACGACATGATGATGAAAGATTTTCTCAGTTACAAAATGATCTTTGGAATATTCGTGTGAACTACGCTACTCTACAAAATCAATTTCAGAAAAAGAAAGAATGATTGAAATTTTTGAACTTTCCTCTCCTATTCAACAAGTAATCCTTGGAATACAAGTAGTCAGTTTATTCGGTATTGGATTTGTTATATCTCTTTGGGTTAATGCCAAACAAAGACAGTTAAAAGAATTTCAAAAGATTTCTAAAAACTTAGATCGCATTCTGCAGGAAATCCAAGAGGACAAGACCATTGCCCAGAAGAACACAACAAGAGATTTCTCAAGAACGTCTAAGCCGTAAACTATTAGCAGAATCTGATTTAGTTGAATTTATTTCTCTCGTTCACCCTAAAAGACTACTGGGAAATATTCACAGAGAAGTAATTCAATGGTGGACTCGTCAAGAAGCATTAACACACCAACTTCTCCTTCTTCCTCGAGACCACATGAAGTCAGCTCTCATTGCTTATCGAGTAGCATGGGAAATAACCAAAGATCCTACTCTCAGAGTTCTGTTTATCTCTTCTACCTCTAACTTAGCTACTAAACAATTAAAGTTCATTAAAGATATTCTCACCTGCGATAACTACCGTTTGTTCTGGCCTGAAATGGTAGAAAAGGAAGAAGCTAAAAGAGAGAAGTGGACTGAACGTGAGATCTCTGTAGATCATCCCCTTCGTAAAGACGAAGCAGTTCGAGATCCTACCATCTTTACTGCAGGTCTTACCACCAACATTGTCGGTATGCATTGTGACATCGCAGTTCTCGATGACGTAGTTGTATCTGGAAATGCCTATACCGAAGAAGGTCGAGAAAAGGTCAAAGATCAATACTCTCTTCTTTCTTCTATTGAAACAGTCAATGCCAAAGAATGGGTGGTTGGTACTCGTTATCATCCTAAAGATCTATACTCTGATCTAATTTCAATGGAGATTCATGAATACGATGAAATTGGTAATGTTCGACAAGCTACAGCGCTTTTTGAAGTCCTTGAAAGACAAGTTGAATCAGTGGGAGACGGAACTGGACAATTCCTTTGGCCCAGACAACAACGTAGTGACGGTAAATGGTTCGGCTTCGATAAAGATATCCTCGCAATCAAACGAGGACAATATCTCAATAAAACTCACTTTCGTGCCCAATACTACAATGACCCTCACGACAGCGAGAGCTCTCCAATTCAACGTGACGTGTTCCAATACTATGAACCAAGCCATCTCATACAAAAGTCAGGAAGATGGTACTTCAAAGGAAACCCACTTAACGTTGTCGCTTCCATCGACTTTGCTTATTCTACCGGTAAAAGAGCAGACGCCACTTCCTTGGTAGTTGTGGGTGTTGATGGCAACAGTAACTATTATGTCTTAGATATTGAACGGTTCAAAACCACTAAGATATCCGATTACTACAAAGCCATTCTTAATCTCCACGAACGTTGGGGATTTAGGAAGATCAGAGCTGAAGTCTCTGTCGCTCAGAAAGTAATCGTAGATGACTTAAGAGAGAATTATATTCGTAAAAACGGTCTCTCTCTAGCCATCGAAGAATACCGTCCCTCTCGTTGGCAAGGTTCTAAAGAGGAGCGTATCTTAGCTACTCTTGAACCGAGATATGCCAATAGACAAATCTGGCATTATCGAAGTGGTAACTGTCAAATTCTAGAGGAAGAACTTCTCCTCACTAATCCCTCTCACGATGATGTCAAAGATGCATTAGCATCAGCAATAGACTTTGCTCAAGGACAAGCTCCCAAGAACGTATTCCGACTGATGAAAGATTCTCTACCAATGTTTAATTACCATGCCCGATTTGGAGGCGTCGCCTAATGACGGGCAAAGTTCTAGAACTACAAAGTATTATTGAACCTGATCAATTAGCCACACGTATTACCGAACGTTGGCTCACTTGGGATATGCAACGAGTGACCAAGAAGAACTCTTGGGAAGAAGTGCGTAGATATATCTATGCTACTGATACCACTCAAACCACTAATGCTCAGCTTCCCTGGAAGAACAAGACTACTGTTCCTAAAATCTGTCAGATCAGAGATAATCTTTACTCTAACTATACCGCTACTGAATTCCCTCAACGTAAGAACGTCATTTGGGAAGCCGATGAACGTAATGCAAATTCTGTAGCTAAGCGTGAGGCTATTACCAACTATATGACTTGGGTGATGTCTCAACCATCTTTTAAACATGAGATGGATAAATGCATTCTCGACTACATTGATTTCGGTAATTGTTTTGCCACTGTCGAATGGGTAGATCAACGAGTGAACATGCCCGATAAAACCCAAGCAGGTTATCTCGGACCACAAGTCAAACGTATCTCCCCTCTCAATATAGTGTTTAATCCCACTGCAGAAAACTTTCTAGAATCTCCTAAAATCATCAGATCACTCATTTCTTTAGGTGAGTTGAAAAATCTCCTAGAGAAAATGTCCAGCGATGAAAACAGAGAAGAATATGAAAAACTCTACAAATATCTTAAAGAGATTAGATATCATGCCCAAACTTACAACGGAGACTGGACACAAAATGATCATCTCTACCAAATGGATGGCTTCACTAGTTTCCGTAATTATTTACAATCGGATACCGTAGAAGTTCTCACTTTCTACGGAGATATCTACGACTACGACAACGACATGTTTAAGAAAAACAGAGTTATAACTGTTGTCGATAGACATAAACTTATCGGTGATAAACCCAATCCTTCTTACTTCGGCTATCCTCCCATTTTCCATGTTCCCTGGCGTAAGAAACAAGATAATCTCTGGGGTATGGGACCTCTTGATAATCTAATTGGTATGCAATACCGCCTAGATCATGTGGAGAATATGAAGGCGGATGTCTTTGATCTTGTTACATATCCTGTGATTAAGGTTAAAGGATTTGTGGAAGATTTTGTTTGGCAACCTGGTGAACATATCTTTGTCTCCGAAGAAGGAGATGTAGAAATGGTCACGCCTGACGTTCAAGCGCTCAATGCTAATCTAGAGATGGATCGTATTGAGCAACGAATGGAAGAAATGGCAGGTGCCCCACGAGAAGCCATGGGTTTCCGTTCTCCTGGTGAGAAAACTAAATACGAAGTTCAGCGTCTTGAGAATGCTGCCTCTCGTATCTTCCAAAATAAGATAAAGCAATTCGAAGAACAGTTCGTGGAAATGGTTCTAAACGCAATGTTAGAACTAGCCCGTCGTAATATGAACGGTACACAGACCATTAAAGTCTTCGATGATGAATTTAATTTAGCCACCTTCCAAACTCTTACTGTCGAAGACATTACTGGGATTGGAAGAATTAAGCCTGTAGCTGCAAGACATTTTGCTGAACAAGCAGAGTTGATACAGAACCTCACTAATCTCACTGGTTCTGGTTTATGGCCTACAGTGCAACCTCACTTCTCTGGTGTCAAGTTGGCTAAGATACTTGAGAATGTCTTCAACCTCGAAGACTACGAAGTAGTTACTCCTTTCGTTTCTCTGGCTGAACAAGCTGAAGGACAGAAGCAAATGCAAGCTTATGAAGAACAAGTTCACATGGCTTCACAAACTGCCTCTGGTATAGGAGCTGATTACGATATGAATATTGCACCGCCTATGGGAGACCAACCAAATGCAGCAGAAATGGGTCCAGCACTTAACCAACAGTGAGGACCAAGAACAATTCAAGAAAGAAGTTCTAAGCTCTCGCAAAGTCTTAGAACGTCTTAGAGACATCTTCAATGAGATGGAAAGAGATTTAAATCTTGCTGAAGTAAGTCCTAAGAATTATGAAATCCCTAATTGGGACTATAGGCAAGCACATAACAATGGTTACCGCCAGTGCTTGAATATAGTTAAACGTTTTACCGATCTTGACCAAAGGATTATAAGACCAAATGAATGAAAGTTTATTCCAACCTGACAATAACCAACAGCAGATGGATCAGAATAAGAATTACTTCAGTGAGCTTGTTGGCGAAGGAAAGAAATTCAAAGACCAAGAAGCACTCGCAAGAGGTAAGGCTGAGGCCGATAACTACGTAGCCTCTCTCACATCTGAGTTAGACACTCTCAGACAAGATTATTTAAAGCTACGTGAAGATCATATGGCCGGGGCTAAGCTGGAACAGCTAATAGACCAACTTAATAAGCAACAGCAACGGAATGCCGACGATTACACCCCTCCTGTCGGTGAAGTTAAACAAAAGCCCGAACTCAACTTGGAAGAGGTAAAGAAGAGCGTCCTTGACGATCTCAAACGAGAGAAAGTCCTAGAAGAGGAACGTAATAACTTGGCTTCTATTCAAGAAAAACTAAAAGAACGTTTTGGCAATAATGCTCAAAACATTTTGAAACAACAGAGAGATGCTCTGAAGATGACGCAAGAACAGGTGGACTCCCTTGCTCGTCAAGCTCCCGCAGCCTTTATGCGATTGATGGGACTGGATGAGAAGCCGACTGAAACCTTTCAAGCACCTCCTTCCTCTACGCAACGTAGTGAATTCTCCCCCACGACTCAGAAAAGAACTTGGTCTTGGTGGCAGAACTTGAAGAGGGAAAGTCCTTCAAAGTATTGGGACCCCAAAGCTATTTCTCAACGTCATAAAGATGCTATGGATCTAGGCGATGCCTTCAATGATGGTGATGCCGAAGTCTGGCATAGATTAGGGAATCCCACTCTCCGCTATAACTAATGGAGAACTAAATGGCTGGTTTTACAGATACCACCAATCAGCATCTAGTTCGAGCTAATCTTTACTCGAAAGAGTTGAAGCAGCTCTTGCTGGATGATCTGAATGCCATGAGGTTTGTCCGAGTTCTCGATAATTTCCCTGACGGGTATACGTTTAACATTCCGAGCCTTGGCGAAGCCAAGACTGCCGACTTCAATGAAAACATGGCTATTCGGTACAATCAGATGGATACTGGTAACTTCCAGTTCTCGTTTGATCAGTACAAATATTCTGCCAATGCTATTTCTGAGAAGTTCAAGCGGGATAGCTTCTGGAGTGATGACGTTATCGCAGCGTTCCTGCCTCGTCAACACAGGGCAATCATGGAAGGTGTGGAAACCCGCATTTTCTCTGTCGCTAACTCAGGACAGACAGCCTCCAATCTGAACGCTATTAACGGTGCATCGCATCGTTGGGTAGCGGCAGGTACAGGTCAATCAATCACTCTCGCCGATCTTGCTAAAGCACAGTACGCGCTCACCAAAGCGAATGTGCCTCTGCAGAACCTCTGTGCTGTGGTTGATCCCTCGGTGGCTTACACTCTGGCAACTCAAGCCAACATCACCAACCAACTCTCTCCGATGGGCATTGCTGAAGATACCTACCGGAATGGTTCGATGACTGGCTTCAAATACCGCTTTAACATCTTCGGATTTGATATCTATGTTTCTAATTACCTGCCCTCAGGTATTTCGGAAACCATCAATGCTGTTGCTGTCACAAACGGTGTTGCTAACTTCTTCTTCTCAGCGACTCCCGGTGATACGTTGCCGTGGGTTGGTGCTTTCCGTCAAATGCCCACCGTTTACTCGGATTTCAACAAAGATCTCCAGCAAACTGAGTATATGACGATCACTGAATATGGTTTCAAACTATATCGTCCTGAGAATCTCGTCACAATTCTTACTAGCACTTCAGTAGTGCCGGCGTAATAGGGAGGTCATAACATGGGTACATGGTTTAATAATGACGAGCTCTTCATCGAATACGGTACTACAAAAGCTGTTGCTAATACTGGAGGTGATTACCTCAGTTATGGTGAACTTCGTGAGATTGAACTCACGATTGACCTCACTACACTGACTACTTCTCCCGTTATTCAGGACAATAACACTTTCATTGGAAACGGAAGTTTCTTCATTGAACAAGTGGAAGTTGTTGCTGATGTGGCTGCAACAGGTGGTACTTCGTTCTCGGTGGGTTTGATCGGTCTTGACCGTTCTACCGTCGACTCGAACACCAAGTTCGTCAACGCGCTTGCTCTTGCAACGCATGACGCTGCTGGTGAGAAAACTGTTCTTACTGTCGGTTCTACCGGCGCGGGCTCTGGTATTGGTACCGTCCCCACTAATCCTGGCTATATTACTGCTCTTTGTGCAGGTACATATACCGCAGGTAAAGTGAAGGTTCGTATCAAGTATCGTGGCTTCGGTAACATCACTAAGTAATGAGTAATAGATTGGGGGTCTTCGGACCCCCTTTCTTAAGAAAGGAAAATTAATGGCTAATTATAATTTAGCAGGTAATACCCCTCAAGTTGATGCTGTTCAGATTGTTGCCGATAACACTGGCACAGCTTTAACTGTGCAACCGACAATTTATGCGGCTGCGACAGGTGGTTCTGCCCCTACTTTTTCTGCACCCAAAGGTTCTTTATGTCTGAATACAACGGGAGCAGGAACAACGAGTCGTCTTTGGGTAAACACTAATGGAAGTACTACTTGGACAAATGTCGGAACTTCAGGTGCTTAATGGCCTATGATTCTTCAAATGTCTCGTGGGAAGCAAACACTTATTTAAACCACTATATTTGGAATTATTCAACGACTGATAATCTATTAACAGTACAGTCTTCTGAATACTTTTTAGCTCCTGTTGCTTTTAGGGTTGGTGATATCTTAAGAGTTTCAGCTGGTGATGGAAATGCTTTATATCAAGTGATTTCAGGCGACCCCTCTTCTGGAACTGCTTTACGAAAGCTTGCGATTGTTTCCTCTTTTGTGAACTCTGTTTCTGGTCCGTAATATGTCTAAGCTTAGCTTAAATGATCTAGTAAATCTTCAAAATGAGAATACGGCTGTAAGCACTATTAATACTAATAATGCTCGTATTGAAGCAGCTTTAGAGAAAACTCTCTCCAGAGATGGCACTTCTCCTAACCAGATGACTGCCGTACTGGACATGAATTCCAACTCCATCATCAATCTCCCCGATCCCACTCATAACGATGAACCAGTCACTCTAGGTTACTTTGTCAGTCGGATTGTCGGAGATGAACCTGTTACTGTAGTAAGTTCTTTTGGAAATACTCTTTACTTTGAAACCTTTGCCTCTGCACAAGGATCAACAATAGATTCCACAATTACTTACCTCTATTTAAAAGGTTACTATAGTGCAGGTGATGGAGGAGGAGCTAAGTATGTAAAAGTAAATTCTTCCCCTTACCATCTTACTACCGCAGACGGTAAGCATTGGCGCTTAGATGAACGTGAATTTGACATTCGTATGTTCGGTGCTAGGTGCGATGGTTCTACTGACGATAAAAATGCTATCAATGCAGCTGATGCTGCTGCTGCGATAGCTGGTGTGGATGTTGTCTTCCCCGGAGGTTTTATCGCAGTAAGTGGTGGTTTAACCCCCAGTCAGAATGCACGATGGCGTGGTGCAGGTGCAGAGAAGACTACTCTCTACGGTCTAGATCCTAATCTTACTCTAATTGATACCACGCAGTTAGATGTTCGTTTAGAGCACTTTCGTATTCTCTTTGCTGTCGTTCGTAGTTCCATGGCTAAGACGATAGATTTTCATACTTCACTCCCTTATGGAGGTTCTTTACGTATTAAGTGCGTGAGAATTTACTTAGGAGGTGAGGGTATTCGTGTATCGGGATTTAATCCTGTCTTCTATTTTGATGAATTGGATATCACGCAATCTGTTGCTGGTTCTGTGAATGCACAGATTAATGAATCTTTTATAGGAACATTTGCCAATTGCGTCTTCTCTGAAACGGGAGGTATTCCCTTCTCACATTTCAGTATTTCTAATTGTACAGGTCAAATACAGTTCATCAATGTGAATGTTTTTGGAGCTTCTCATGGGATGTTCATTACACCAGGAACAGGTCAAGTAGTCACTCTTATTAAAGCTCTTCAGCTTTATCTGGATAGCTGTACTGTTGATTGTCTGCGTATTGCACCTACAAGTGGTGGTATTGTGGAACGTTGTAAATTTACTCAAGGCTGGTTTGCTGGCTCCACAGGAACGAATGCCCCCATTGTTATTGATGGCTCGGCTGCCGTTGTCGTTGATCAGATAGATATAATCAATAACGATATCTCCGTTACTGTTAATAGTAACTCAGCTATAGGTGTAAACACTGTTTCTTGGTTTATTTGTCAAGCTAATAACTTCATAATTAATGGTACTGGTAATAGTGCAATGTCCATTACCAATTCTACTTGGGGAGAGATTAGTGCTAATAAATTTACTACTAATCATCTCACTCCTGTGTTCTTAACAGGCACTTCGGGAAGTTATTGTATTCATGACAATATGTTTGCTTCTCTAAGTGGAACTTATATCGCAGACAGTTCTTCTGGTGGAAATAATAAAATTCACGATAACGCTCCACATAACTAATAGGCAAAATATGAAAAATCCTCAAGTACTTAAAGCACGTTATCAGTCTCTCAGTCAACTGGAACAGTTGAAGAAAGATATTGAAAATCACAATACTCTTTTCAATAAAAAAGAAACTCTTGATCGGGTTAATGAAGCAATTAAGAGAAGTAAGGATGCTCTAAATGGCTAAGCTTACATTATCAGACGTCGATAATCTTTTAGATACAACTACAGCAGAAACAACCATCAATAATAATTCTGGTTTAATTGAAACTGCCTTAGAGAATACTCTATCTCGAGACGGAACTGCTCCCAATACTATGGGAGCTAATTTAGATATGAATTCTAAACAAATCATTAATCTTCCCTCTCCCGCTACTAATAATTCTCCAGCAAGATTGATTGATCTGATAAATGCAACGACAACCACTCCTCCTGTTATTGCGACTATTCCTGCTGGAGGTACTACAGGTCAAACATTGACCAAGAACAGTTCTATAGATTACGATACCGATTGGTCTGATTCTGTAACCAGTGTTGGGCTTAATCTTCCCAGTGCAGATTTCACAATTACTGGTAGTCCTGTAACCACTACAGGTACCTTAACAGGAACATGGAAAACTAAATCAGCTAATCAAGTTTTCTCAGGTCCCACTAATGGCGGAGCTACTACTCCTGCCTTTAGATCTCTAGTCGGTGCGGATTTACCCAATCCCACTTCCTCTGAAAAAGGCGGTGTGATTAGTTCTTCTGCTCCTGCTAATCAATTCGCTACTGGTATTAATACTTCTGCTGCAGTCACTTACGCACAACCTTCTGCTGCTAATCTAAGTAATGGTACAACAGGTTCTGGCGCCGTTGTTCTCGCTACATCTCCTTCTTTAGTAACTCCTGCTTTAGGAACTCCAGCCTCAGGAACGCTAACCAATTGCACAGGTCTTCCAGTCAGTACTGGTGTTTCTGGATTGGCTACGGGTGTTGCCACCTTTTTAGCTACTCCTAGCTCTGCAAATCTTAAAGCAGCAGTGACAGATGAAACAGGCAGTGGTGGCGCCCTAGTTTTTGCCACGTCTCCTACACTAACAACGCCGAATATTGGAACACCTAGTGCAGGTACCTTAACCAACTGTACGGGACTGCCAATTTCTACAGGTGTTTCAGGTTTAGGAACAAACGTAGCTACTTTCTTAGCAACACCAACCTCAGCTAATCTTGCTGCAGCTATTACTGATGAAACCGGTACTGGTGCAAATGTATTTGCTAACACACCTACACTAGTTACTCCTGTACTAGGTGCTGCTACAGGAACAAGCTTAGCCTTAACTGGTGGTGATCTTTCTTTCGCTACATCTGGAAGAGGATGGGTTGGTACAACTACAAATGACAGTGCTAATGCAGGGAATGTTGGGGAACACGTAATTTCTCAAGTAGTATTAGGTTCTGCCGTTTCCTTAACGACAAGTACTGCTGCTAATATTACCAGTATTTCTTTAACCGCTGGGGATTGGGAAATACTTTGGAATGCTTTTTGGAATCCTGCGGGCACAACAACAGTTACATATACAGAAAGTTCAATTAGTACTACTTCTGCTACTAGAAACATAGCTAATCCTACGACTGCCGCATCATCGGCTTTCCCTGCACTTGTCATTGGAAACGACTTCTCTTGTGGAAGTACTACAAGATTATCTCTTTCAAGTACAACTACAGTTTATATGGTAGCTTTTGCAGTATTTGGAACTTCAACATTAAAAGCCTACGGCACTCTTAGGGCTCGTAGAGTTAGATAAATAATAAAGGGTAAATGAATGACCATATTCACAGATAAAGCAATTAAATATGTTCCACGTCTTCAAAGTGATCTGAATATCACTAAAGTTCAGGCTTGTGGTATTTTTGGTAACTTAGGAACAGAGACAGGAGGTTTCACAGCTCTCCAAGAAAAGAAACCTACCGTGAAAGGTTCTCGCGGAGGTTATGGATGGATGCAATGGACAGGTCCTCGAAGAGTTAAATACGAGAACTGGTGTAAGAATAACAACTTAAATCCTGCTGAAGATGAAACAAACTATAAATATTTAGTTCTAGAAACAAAGACGGATGAAGCTCATAGTTTAGAGCAGCTCAAGAAAACAACTACTGTAGAAGCTGCCACAGAAACTTTCATGAAGCAAAACCTCCGTCCAGGTATTGCTAACCTAGAGAACCGTATTAATTTTGCTAAGCAAGCATTTAATGCTCAGGTCTCTCAAGATAAAGTAGCAACACAAGTAATTGTTACAGGTACGGCCGCAGGTACTGGTGCGGTAATAGCTGCACAGAAAGTGGAACTACAGCATATTTCATGGCTACATGATCACTGGCTTTTTGTTGGTCTTGGTGTCGCCCTTGTGATAGGCGTTTGCATCTGGGCTGTCCATCGTTGGAAAGAAGCTCACAAACAAGACTTAGTCGTTCTTTCTTCTCCGACTACAGTTGCTCAGAAAGGTAAAAAGAATGGCAAGGACAGTTAAGAAAAAAGTTGAAGCAGTTATTGAGACTGTTTCGCCTAAGACCACATGGCAGAAAATTAAAGATTGGTTTTATAATTCGGAGTCAGCTTTTCTAGGTTGGGTTACGGGTGTTGCGGGTAGTATTACTGCAATTGTTACCGGTATTTTATCCTATACAGATTTTACTTCTATTTTCACAATGCTCCAGTCAGGTCTTAGTTTTACTAAACAACAGATTATGATTATGGGTATTGGTGCTCTAGGCATGGGTGTTCTTCAATATTGGACACGTGTCCGTGGCACTAAAGAAGTGAATGGACATTTGCTACCGAAGGCTAATTAATCATGTGGTTGGGATTAATTCCTCAAATTTTATCGTTCCTTACTGGACTGGGGGGCACTGTATCCTCAGTCTCTAAGGACATTACTTCTCTTCAAATGGCCAAAGAGAAAACTAAGAGCGATAAAGAATTAAAGGAAATTGATGCTGAACTTCAAGTAAAGATGGCTCAACGCGATGTCTTAGTTGCTGAAGCAGGCAGCCGTCTAAATGCAATTCTACGAGCTATCGTAGCTGCAGGTCCTGCTTTATATGTAATCAAATACTATGCTATCGATAAAGTTTTAGGGTCTCTCTTTGGATGTTCTAAATGGCCCGATCAACTTCACTGTGGTTATTTCAGAACTGATGGTCTTAATTCGGATATGGCCCTTGTCCTTACCGCAGTCCTTGGTTTCTACTTCCTTCACGCAACCTTTAGGAATAAGTAATGCCCAAGCAAACTCTTCTAGAAATGACTCAGTCTATTCTCTCCGCTCTCTCTAGTGATGAGGTGAATTCTATCGGAGATACTACAGAGTCAGTTCAAGTGGCTAACATCATTAAAAGAAAATACTTTGATATTGTTGCTCGGAGTTCTCTCCCTGAACACGAACAATTAATTCAACTTAATCCCTCTAATGATCCTGATAAGCCTACTCTTATGTATGTTCCCGATGAAGTGAATTCTATTAAGTGGATTAAATACTTCAATAGCAATACTCAAGATGGATCTTCTCCTTCAGATCAGTTCTCTCACGATCTTAATGTGGATTTAGAATCTGCTCCAGTAACTCCTGTTGCTGCTCCTGGTTATTGTTATGTCTCCATCGTTTCGCTTGAACAATTCATGGATACTGTAAATTCCTTTAATCCTAATGAAACTGATGTAGGATCTTTTACTTTTTCAGAGAATACAAATGAGTTTCTAAGTAATCAGACAATTTATTATAAGACTGCTGCTCAGCCTAAGTTCTGTACCATTATTAGTAATTGGTACGTGTTGTTTGATTCTTACGATAGTACGCAAGACGATACCTTGCAAAGTTCTAAAACCATGTGTTTAGGACAAGTGGCTCCCCACTTTCATTTGGAAGACGATTTCATTCCGGACATGGATGATAAACAATTTCCTCTTCTTTTAAATGAAGCTCTGGCTTTAGCTTATTTTGAATTAAAGCAGGCTGCACATCCTAAAGCAGAGAAAGAAATTAACAGACAGTGGTCCTCTCTTCAAAAGAATAAATCAGTAGCGAATAAACCCGGTTATTTTGATCGAACTCCTGATTTTGGTAGACGGGGTCCCACTACATCTGCTTGGTATGGAAATGGCTGGTATCGTGTTCGAAACTGGTAATAGAAGTAAGATGGCATCTGAAGATGTCACTTTTATCTTCGAGAAAATTAAAGGAAAGAATACTCTCAATAATGTTGGGGCAATAGATAACCGTCTATTGAGTGGAGAGGTAAAACTTATTGCTAAGATGGGTCCTAATGGTTTGTGGTCTCTGAATTATTCTGCAGGTAATTTACCAGGAGCTCTGCAACAGCGCTGGACTAGTCTTTCAATGTTGCAACGTGATTTAGAACTTTATTTTCTTAAGAGGAATGTACGCATAAAAGAAGTAATTGAATAATGGCAAATTTAATCACCAACGTAGAGAATAACTTTACTGCGGGCCTAAAAACTGAATACACAGGATTAAACTTCCCCGAGAACGCTTGTACTGATGTGGATAATTGTACATTCGGTCTTACTGGGGAAGTTTCACGTCGTTTAGGTATTGATTATGAAGACAACTTTACTTTCTTTTCTGCTAATCGTCAGAATAAAGCAATGTCTTCCTATAAATGGAAGAATGCCGGAGGCATAGGAACAGTAGAAATATTAGTTCGTCAGATAGGATTTATGATCTATTACTATCGATATTCAGATACTACTACCTCCACAAGTATCTCTTCTACTAAGTTAAGTACTGAGACTAATCTTATGACGTACCGTGTGGGAAGTAATTCAGTAGAGGATATTGAATGTCAATATGCAGATGGAAATGGATACTTATTTATCTTTCATCCGGGCTGTAATCCTATTTATTTAACTTATAATCCTGATACTGGCGTTATTAATTCATTTCCCATTGAAATTAAAATAAGAGATTTTTTAGGAGTGCCAGAGCCGGGAGTGCTTCCTCAAACCAGACCCTTAACCTTAAGTGCTCAACATAAATATAACTTAACAAATCAAGGATGGACCTCAGGTTCTGCTTGGAGTGCTCAGGATACTACAAATACACAGTCAATTCCTGCATCTACTCCTGCTTCTCGTACATTTACCGTAGCCTCGGGTATTGCGGGCATTAGTCCCGGACAATCTGTCCGTATAGACGCTACCAATCCTTCTTCTGGATTGTTTATAGCCAATGCAATGCTTGGATCTGTAACTTCTTATGCGGGTACTTCTTTAACTATAAATGTTACTTATGCTTCTACCTATTTAGGCGGTTCATTAGCTGGTGGAGTATTTGAAGTTTATGATATTTATCAAGTTAGTGGGGGTTACATAGATACTTGGTTTACTGCTGCGGGAAACTATCCTTCTAACTCAGATGTGTGGTGGAGATTTAAGAATTCTTCTGGAGCCTTCGATCCTGCCACTATGATTGATAAAGTTACTGTCAATAGCGGACCAGCTCCTAGAGGACATTTTATTTTAAGTGCTTTTGATCAAGAAAGGTCTGCTGCCGCAGGCTTTGCAGGTATAACGGGAATATTCACGAATGCGCGTCCTAAAACAGGAGCATGGTTTCAAGGTAGAGTTTGGTATGCCGGCGCAGACGACTCCAATCCTCCCTTAGGTACCGCTCCCTTCTATACTTGGACTGAGAACATTTATTTTTCTCAGGTCATAGAAGGTCAAGAACAATTCCCCATGTGTTATCAAAATAATGATCCCACATCAGAAGATGCTTTTGATCTTCTTCCCACGGACGGTGGTGTGATAACTATTCAAGGATGTGGAACTATCTATAAGCTGTTCCCCGTTCAGAATGGTCTACTGGTGTTTGCTGCTAATGGCATTTGGTTCATTACTGGAAGTCAAGGAATTGGTTTCTCGGCTAATGATTATACGATAACTAAAGTATCTGAAATCCGTTGTCTTTCTGGTGCTTCCTTTGTTAACGTTCTTGGTTGGCCTATGTTTTGGAATGTCGAGGGCATTTATCAAGTAGGTTTATCCCCTCAAGGCGGTGGAATAGTAGTTAATAATTTATGTGATGGAACCATTTTATCTTTTTATCGAGACATTCCCACAATCAGTAAAATCTATGCTCGTGGAGATTATAATCCCACTGATTTCGTAATTAAGTGGGTATTTCGAGATACCGCCGAAACGTCCATTACTTCTCGTTATGAATACAATCGTGTACTGAACTTTAACACTGCCAACAAAGCTTTCTATCCTTATTCCCGCGAAGAAGGTGGAACTAATACTAAAATACACGATGTTAAATACATTAATGTTATTTCTAGTGCTAGTAGTCCTGAACCTACAGATAAATACTTAATAAGTGATGGTCTAGTTACTAATGCCTCTATTCTGTTTGCCGAAGAGAAAGACGATATACATTGGACGGATTTCTATAGTGCGGCTCAACCTGGAGTTAATTATATTAGCTACTTTGTTACTGGTTATAAACTTCATGGAAAGGGAATAGCTAAATTTCAACCTGTTTATCTTAGAATGTTCTCTCAAGCAGATGTTCCTACTGCATATAAAATTCAAGGTATTTGGGATTATGCTAATAATCCAAATTCGGGACGATATAGTGCAATTCAACTAATCAGTAATGCCATTAATAGGCAAGGAATACTTTATCGTAGACACAAGATCCGAGGATCAGGACTTGCTCTTCAATTAAAAGTAATTTCTCAAGATGGAAAGCCCTTCAATATAATTGGTTGGTCTTCTCTAGAAACCCAGAACATGAGTATGTAAATGGACCCTTTAAGTAATCTTCTCTCTGGAGCCACAGCTCTTGCCACAGGTAACCCTCTCGGAGTGGCTACTGCTGTGGGAGGATTAGGATTGTCAATTTTTGGTGGTCTATCTAAAGCCGAGGAAGGACGTAGACAAGCGGAAATCTCTCGTAATATTGCTAAAGTTGAGATGCAACAAGATGACGTTCGTCGTCGTATAATGCAATTATCTGCACATAGACAACAAATAGAAGTATTACGTAATGCTCAACGTGCTCGTTCTCTTGCTCTTAATTCTGCGGTATCTCAAGGAGCTCAATTTGGTAGTGGCCTTTCAGGAGGCTACGGTCAAATACAAGGAGCAGCTAGTTGGAATAATCTAGGTATTACTCAGAATTTACAAGCGGGAGAACAGATGTTCGATCTTAATGCTTCTATTTCTGGTCTTAAAATGCAAATGGCTGAGTCGCAAAGCAGAGCTGCTACTGCGCAAGGCATGACCTCTCTTGGAGGTTCTTTACTTGGTTCCATTGGACCTATTACTAATTTAAGTAAACAATTCACTGCTTTTGGTAGAGGAAGTAATTCTTCTTCCTACGTGGGAAGTGGTATGGATGAATACGTTTATGGAAGATAACACTCCTCTTTCCCTTGATACTGCTACTCCTGTTTTAGAAGAGCCCATCAGTTTAGATACAGGTTCTACTAATACTATGCTCACGCCTGAGGTTGCTTTCTCGCGTGCAGCTAAAGCTTTCTATGGATTGAATAAAACTCTTCCTAAAACACAGAGTGAATATTATCAAGATTTTGCTGGTGGTAAAGAAGATGAAGTCCGTAAGCAAGCCGCTTATGCCATGGACTTTAATAAGACTATGCTAGCTAATAAAATGCTCTCTGAGCATGCTAATAGAACTGGTGGTCTTACTATTCAAGACTTCAACAATGTTCGTAATATGGTTAATAACTGGGACCCCACTAATCCTCAAAGTGTTTTAGAAGATGCTTTTTCAGTAAACGCTATTAATCGTATCTATATGGCTAATGATGGATTAGATAATTCTGAAGATCGTCCATACACTATGGTGGAAGATGCTTTTAAACTTATTCCTAATCTTACTAAGAAAACTCTGGAAGAAAGTTCTGTTTACTCTGCTAAGATAGAGTGGTGGAGAAATCAAAGAGAAAATCTTCAAGCTGACCTGGACAATCAATCCTGGCTGGGATGGGGAGCCGACCAAGCTAAGATGCTTCTTCAACCCTATAGTGAAGCTAAGTTACGTGGCAACGTTCCCATCGACACTTATGGAGGTTTAGGTACCTCTCTTGAGGAACAAGCTAAAGCTCTGCTTCGGATGCCTAAGAACGAGATGATTGAGAAAGGAAGTAAAATTCTCAATCAGCTTAAGAAAGATAATCCTACTATAGCGGCTAAGTTTGCCGATGCTGTTATTGGACAAAATGATATTGTCCTGGACAATGCTTTTACTGCTCTTGCACTGCCAGATCTGTTTGCAGGAGGTAAGATTGCTACTTCTCTAGCACGTAAGGTCTTTCTTTACAATGATGTGCGTGTGGCTGCTAAAACCGCTGTGAAAGGATTGGAAAATGTTTCTAAACAACCTGTTAAAGTTGCTGTTAGTGATGCTGTTGGTGACTTACCTGAGGCGGCAATCCAAAAAGAATTAAATGCATTAACTCAAACAGCTAAATCTGAACAGCAAGCTATCAAGGATGCTATGGATCAGCTTCCTTCTGTAATGCGTGCGGACGTAGAGAATATTACCAAGAGTCCTGGTAGATTTGGTCAAGAATTGGTTAACAGACTTAGAGAGTCTTATGAAACCTTTGAGACTAATCTATTAGATACTATTCAACGTATTTCTAAGGTTGAGCGTATAACCCCAGTTGTTGCCACAGAGATGGGTATACGTGCGTTAATGGCAGATCTAAGAGAATCTTATCCATCACTACGTAATTCTATCTTAAATATCTCTTCTGTTTATAAAAAGGATTTAACTAATACTTACCATGCAGATCTAATCATTGGTAATCCTAATGGTGGCTTCTTTCTTCGTAGAGAAGGAGCAGAAGCGTTTGCTCGTTTTGCTGGTCTAAAAATCAATGCGGTTGAAGATATAGGTCAACAAGGCGCTGGTTATTTTATTAAGGTTTCTAAACCTATTAATGAAACCACTCATGTGGTTAGAGACTTCCTCACACAAACAGCTGCCTCGCGTTCTCCCACCAGTTGGGTAAATGCTTTCGCCGGATGGTTGAGAACTCCTGAAGAAACATTAGCACATGAACAGCTATTGAATAGAAAGATTGCTACTTATGCTCCTTCTGAATTAATGAAGGTCGCTAAAGAAACTGCTAAGGATATTGAACAATTAGCTAGATTTACTTTACCATTCACTGCCCGTAAAGAGCGTTGGAATGAGTGGAAACGCATTGTTCAAATGGCTCAAGAAGAGAAGGACCCTATTAGTGGTATTAAAGGGGTGTTCAAGAATTCTCCCGCTGAACTAGAGGTTGCTTACCAACAGATGTTCCAGCGCATGCCTAACGAAGCAGAAGTAAGAGCTTACTTTTCTTTCAAACGTTTAGGAGAGATGGATCATATCCTTCGTAATCTACAAATCTATAAGAACATGTCTCGT
>Ga0081539_10001078_pt1 | contig 49685 bp, 37 predicted proteins | sample TabmetS4T2R2_FD_71023 | JGI IMG/M metagenome (GOLD analysis project Ga0081539, IMG submission 71023) | Tabebuia heterophylla rhizosphere microbial communities from the University of Puerto Rico - S4T2R2 | ecosystem: Host-associated > Plants > Roots > Rhizosphere ... | reverse complement strand
CCGCGTGCCATAGGTCAGCATGCCTGTGGCCACACGGTCAACGCGGGCTCACTTCGCGGGGACCAGCCTGTTTCAGCTCCTCCAGCCACCGCTCACGCAGTCAACGATGCCGCTCGAGCAGAAATGACGAGAGCGTCGCTGCGAAAATGCGATCCTCCGCATCAGCGCTCCATATCTGGTGGCCAGGGGGCCGCCAGTCTAACGTCCTGGCCGAGCTGGTACGTGCTTCATAGGAATACGCCGCGTCCCGTCGCTCGTAGCATGCGGGGGTAATAGTCGAGAACGCGCCGGGATCGGCCAACTTCGCGCGCTTCTACACGGCCGCACTGGAGAAGTGGTGGATCCCCCGCAATCGTCAGCGCCCGCTCTCGTCATGCGCTATACCACCCGCCATGATTCGTGTCTTACATGGTGTTACAATTCCGGCGATGCGTAAGACAATCACCGTACGACTGTCGGACGAGGAAGATGCCGCACTCACCACTCGAGCGAAGGCGCTCGGCCGCACACGTTCGGACGTGGTTCGCGACCTGATTGCCCGCGGCCTTCGAGAAGAGGCGGTGGGCCGTCGCATCGCGCACCTGAGGGGGCGACTTGCCCTGCCGCCGGCAAAGGACGGCTGGCGCAAGCAGTTACGAGAACGGAATTGGCGGTGAAGCACTGGCTCGTGGACACGGGGCCATTTGTCGCTTATCTCGATTACCGCGAGTCGGCACACTCCACCGTCGTCGATACGCTCGAGGACTTCACCGGGCAAATCGTGACCACGAGCGCGGTGATCACCGAGGTCATGTACTTCGTGTCTGGTCATTCTGACGGCCCCGGATCGTTTGCCGCGCTGCTGCTCGATGCCGGCGTCCAGGTCGTCGAGGCCTCACAGCCCGAGGATGTGCTCGCCGCGGCGTCGCTCATGAAGAAATACGCGGATACGCCGATGGACTACGCGGATGCCACGCTGGTGGCAGCGGCGGACCGGCTCGATGTCCGCGAGATCCTGACGCTCGATCGACGAGGGTTCTCCACGTATCGGACACAGAAGGGCAAGCGCTTTCAACTCGTCCTGGAACCGCGCTGACGTGGTTCCTCTGAGTTCCTTGAAGGCTGCGGCCAAAGCGCGGCGGGACCGAAATTCCCCTCACACGGATTGCCGCGCATCGACTACTTGTCAGTCTTCTTCAGTTCGCTGAACAGAAGGGCCCGTGCGAAAGCCCAATCACGTCTCACCGTGGCGATGGAGACGTGAGCGCTTCAGCAGTCTCCTCCAGGGTCAATCCCCCGAAGAAACGCATCTCGACGATCCGGCTCTTGCGGGGGTCGAGTTCCTCGAGTCGTCGCAAGCCCTCATCGTCAAATGATGGGCTTCACGCGTGTGCCGACCGCAAAGGCCATCTGCCCGCCTTCGTCGTCGGAGTGTTGAGGAATCGAGGGTGAGTCGGCTGAGAGAAGATCTATGAACGGTGTTCTCGTCGATGTCGCGCGTTCGATTCGCAGTTTGTGGCGCACGCCCGGATTCACGGTCACTGCGATATTCGCGCTGACGATCGGCATCGGGGCCAACAGCAGTATCTTCTCCGTCGTCAACGCCGTTCTGCTGAGGCCTGTGCCGTACCCCGCCGCCGATCGGCTCGTCATCCTCGGCTACACCTTCGATGGCAACCCGGCGCGCTTGTCGTCACCGACGAAGTTTGTCGTCTGGCAGCAGTACGGGCGCGTGTTCGAAAACATGTCTGCCGTGCGGTTCAGGGCTGTCAACCGCTCCGACGGTCCGGTCGCGGAAAGCCTGAGCGCCGGGTACGTCAGTAAGGACTTCTTCAGTCTCATCGGCCGCACAGTTCGCGCTCGGCAGACCCTTCAGCGCAGATGAGGACCGTCCCAGAGGTGGACGTGTCGTCGTCTTGAGCCACAGAGAGTGGGAAGAGCGCTTCGGCGGTAACCGAAACGTGCTCGGCACATTGCTGTCGCTCGACGGGCAGCCGTTCGACATCATCGGTGTCCTGGCGCCGGAGGTCGACACCTCCATTCTCAATGCGTCGCCTCGCGTGTGGCTGCCGATTCAGATCGATCCGGCGACGACGGATCAGCCACCGTCACTTCGTGTGATGGCGCGTCTTCGACCTGGCGTCAGCATGGAGCAGGCGCGGCAGGATGCACGAGCGGCGACGATCGCGTTTCGCTCCGCCTTTCCACAGGCGATGAAACCGGCGGACACGATGCTTGTGGAGCCGCTTCAGGACGTGCTGTTGAACGGCGTGCGGCCGTGGCTGTTCGCGCTATCGGGCGCCGTCGGTCTCGTTCTGCTCATCGCGTGCGCGAACGTGGCGAATCTGACGCTTGTTCGTGCGTCGATGCGCCAGCGCGAGTTCGCCGTTCGCGCGGCGCTCGGCGCAAGTCGGTGGCGTATCGCGCGCGAGCTGCTGACCGAGAGCCTGTTGCTGACAGCGGTCGCGGGCATCCTTGCCCTCGTCGTCGGACTTGTCCTCAGTCGTACGTTGGTCACTCTCTACCCAGGCGCGATTCCGCGTATCGCTGACGATGCAGCAGGTATCGGCGTCGACTGGCGCGTCATGACGTACATGGCGTCAATCTCGATTGTGACTGCGCTCGTGTTCGGCGTCATGCCGTCGATTCAGGCGTCGCATCTCGACCTCGCCGGTGCTTTGACTGCAGGATCGCCTGCAGCTGGAGACAGCAAGCCGAGTCGCCGAATCCGTTCGACCCTGGTGGTGACCGAGATGGTCCTGGCGTGTGTGTTGCTCATCGGTGCAGGTCTGCTCATTCGCGCGTTTGTGTCGATTTACACCGTGGACCGCGGTTTCACTCCCGATGGCGTCTTCATCATTCGCACTCCGCTTGCAGGTGAGAGCGTTGCGCGAACGTCGGACGCGACTGCGGTGATCGAGCAGGGAATTCAACGGCTGCGAGCCATACCCGGAGTGGCATCGGCTGCGGCCACGTGCTGCGCGCCATTCGAGTCAGATTGGCGAACGTCATTCGCGATCGTTGGACGCCCGCAGGACGCCGCTTTCCCCGTCGTCAGTTACCGCATCGTCTCTCCGAGCTATTTCGAGGCGCTTGATATTCGGGTTGTGCGCGGCCGCGCGTTCTCTGCTCGAGACGATGGACGCAACCGACCGGTGGCGATCATCAACCAGGCGATGGCGGATCGATTCTGGCGCGCTGCCGATCCGTTCGACGAGGGTGTCGTCGCCTTTCCCGGCCCCAGACCGGACGCCGAGCCGCGACTGGAGATCGTCGGTATCGTGGAAAACGTGAGCGACGGCGATCCTCTCGCCGGTAGCCGCGAGCCCACCATCTATATTCCGCTCGCCCAGTTGGTGGATCGGGACAACGCTCGATTGTTTCGCGACACGCCGCTCGTCTGGATCGTTCGGTCATCGCGAGGGTCCACCGCGATCGCTGGCGCAGCGGCGCAAGCGCTGCGGGAATCAACCGGGGCTCGGACGGCGGTGCGGGTCGAGTCGCTCGCGGACGTGTTGACGCAATCGGCTGCGCCAACGAACTTCAACATGATTCTGCTGTTGCTCTTCGGAAGTTCGGCGATGCTTCTGGCGGTGACCGGCGTTTACGGCGTGACCGCGTACGCCGTCCAGCAGCGGACGCGCGAGATCGCCATTCGGATGGCCCTTGGCGCAACGCGGGCTCGCTTGCAAAAATCCATGTTCTGGCAGGGTCTGCGGCTCATCGCGGCAAGTCTTGCCATGGGGCTCGGCGCGGCATTCGTGCTCGGCCGCGTGTTGCAGGGGACCTTTCTCGGGGTCTCCGTTGATGCCCCAATAGTGTTCTTGCTTGGCCCTCTCGTACTGGCCTGCACTGCCGCCGCCGCAGTATGGCTGCCGACGTGGCGAGCGACACAGGCTGCCCCGATGACCGCAATCCGAAGCTGATCCGAATCGCACGCCGGTGACACGCCGCGCAGAAGCCCACCTCAGAATTCGAGACAGAGCGACCCGACGTGACCCCATTCGCGTTCAACCGCGAGACAATGTCGATCGCTGTGCGGGAAGTTCTCGGATATCCTCCTCATGATTCGCTTGCTGGTGTATGGCATGAAGAAGATGTCCTGTGACCGGAGATGATCATGACCTTCCGAAGAAGTCTCATTTGGACGAGCGTCGCATTCGCCGCACTGACAGTTGGTATGCCGTCCATCGCGGGTGCGCAGGTGCCTGGGGCGGGACCGGGGCCAGAGGCTCAGGCCGGCCAGGGCCAGGCGCAAGGTCGTGGACGCGGCGCGCCGCCGTTCACACCAGCGCCGGGTGCGAAGGACCTGAGGGCCGTCATGTTCAACTGGGGCTGGTACACGGGCATGCTGCGGAGCAGCGAGGAATACGACTTGATCATGTCGCTCGACTATCAGGGCAAGGGCACGATGCAGGTGGGCGGGCAGCCCTGCAACGTGACGATGTACCGAAGCGACATCAGTTATCAGACGTCGGGTGAGCGGATCCGGATCACCGGCACGCGGCCCAACGGGCAGAGTTGCTCCACGGTCGAAGTCCTCAGTGGCGCGTATGCCTGGAACGAAGACATTCAAGGTGCCGAGCTCGTTCCGGGCAAAGGCAAAGCCACGCCGATGCCGGCCACGGTCGAAGAGCGGATGATTCGTCTGTGGTCAGGCCCGCAAGGGGCGTTCAAGGCCGCATTCGCGGGGACTGCGCCGGACGCACCGCCGATGACGCCCAGACCGCAGCGACTAGCAGCCGATGTAGCGACGATCGCGAAGACGTCGGTCGCATGGGTCGGCGACAAGGCCGTATTGACGTACCCGATCCCCGGCGTCCCCTCCGCCACGGCGACCACCACGCTCGACGCCAAGTTCATGCCCGAGAAGGTCGTGGTGAAGAATGGCGCGAACACGTACGAGTTCACGTACAGCGACTACAAGGATTGGAACAATCCGCTCAATCCCGCCGAGGCGTTGTACGCCGGCAGGATGACGGAGAAGAAGAACGGCACCGTCGTCCGCGACATCACGACGACGCTGACGGAAACGGGGCAGATGTATGTCGTGATGCCGGTGCCTGCAAGCGTCAAGGCAGCGATGAAGCCGACGAATCAGCCTCCCAATTGGACTCTGCCGGCCGCACCCGCCAATCCCCAGACTGCAGCCGCCGCCACGCCGCGGCTGTCCAATGGGAAGCCGGATCTGACAGGAGTCTGGGGTGCCGCCTTCAATCCGATTACGGGTAGCGGCACCCGCCGATGCGGTCCAACGCAGAAGGAATGCAAGACGGCGCAGGACAACTTCTGGGTGGATTACGAGTGGATCTCCCCCTCGAGGTTTGGGATTTATGGTCGTCCCATCTACAAACCGGAGTTCTGGGACAAGGTGCAGGAACTCGATCAGTGGACGAACAAGTACGATCCGATCATGACCTGCCAGCCGATGGGTCTTCCGCGGATACTCACGCCCCGGCGCATCTTCCAGACGCCGAGCGACATTTTCATGGTGTATACGACGAGCGATTACGGCGGCGGGAACAGGGAATTCCGCTCGATTCCAACCGACGGCCGCAAGCACGACCCGAAGAAGGCAATCGAGGCGACCTACAACGGATACACCGTGGGGCACTGGGAGGGCGACACGCTGGTGCTCGACTCGATCTCGTTTGTCGATACGACGTGGTTGGGACGAGGAGGCCTCTTCCATTCCGAAAACATGCACGTCATCGAGAAATTCACGCGAAAGGGCGATGACCTCCTTTACGACATCACCATCGAAGACCCCGATGTATTCGTGGAGCCCTGGGTGATGCCGACGCGAACTCTGCGGCCGTTCAACGGCGATGGAATTATTCCGGAGCGGGCCAACTGCGAGGTGTACGAGGACGGGAACGTGACGAATCAGCTCCGGCACTGAGCGCTGGTCAGCCGGATCTCATTTCGTCATCACCCACGTGGTCATTGCGCGCAGGTTCTGCACGTTCGTCGTCTTGATCGGATCGGCGAGCGTGCCTCTCAGCTTCGATGTCAACGCGAGCAGCGTGCGCTCGTCGACGACGAATCGCTCGGAGCCGTCGGGGAGTCGCATCCTGCCGACGGTCGCGGGAAGCTGACCCTCCAACCCTATGCTCGTCGCCAGACGAGCGAAGAACAAGCCGCCGGACGCGAGCACGCGCCACATCTCGTCGACCATCGTCGTGAACTCCTGCAGGTCATCGGCGAAGTGCAGGACGGCGCTGCAGATGACGGCGTCCATCGACCCGCTCTCCCACGGCAGCGCACACAGGGAGCCGCACTGGACGTTGTTCCGAGGCAACGCCGGGCTGAGCGTGCCGACGAGCCGACGCACCTCGTCGAGCGCGCGCGCGTCTTCGTCGATCGCGCGCACGTCGAAACCGTGCCGGAGGAAGTAGGGCAGATTGCGGCCGCCGCCGCAGCCGGCGTCGAGGATGCGACGACGACCGTCGAATCGGCCGCGCAGCAGCTGGTCGAACAGGTAAATGTCGATCTCACCGAACTCAGCCTGTAGCTCCCCGGAGATGGAAACCATCCGACGATGATAGCTGGCCTCAGGGTCGCTCTATCCGGCGCAACACGGCTTCGAGTCAACTCCCACCTCCTAACTCCCAACGCCCTTACGGAGACACCAACTCCCAATCGTTTCGGAGTTGGAGTTGGCTCCAGCGAAAGTGGATTGGAAGTTGGCGGTTCCTCATCGCCTTGCACATCGTTCGGCTGGGTCGTGGAATCCGACTGCACCCCAGACCGCCGACACGTTCAGATCGGAGACGGCTGTCGCCGCTCCTGTGTGAGTATCGAGCGAGAACACCTGCGGCCCACCGAAACCGAAGTCTCGCAGGTCCAGGCTGAATCCATAGAGCTGACCGTCAATGAAGGCTCCGCCCGGCATGAACGGGGCAGTAGGGCCGACCAGAGTAGCCGCGGCCGTCTGTGGATCGATCCTGTACAGGCTGGGTCCCTGAAGTTGATTGAGATCCTGGTCCACCTCGTCGATCGTAAAGAACAGACTCGTGCAGTTGCCGGAGAAGCCACTCGAGTAAAGGGGTGACGTGATGGCGGGAATTCCGGTCGCGCCGATCAACGTCGCCGCGCCGGTCTTTGGATCGACTGAATAGAGGTTATTGGCATAGTCCATCAGGAACAGTTCACCGGTTGCCATCGATGCGAACACATCGACCGCCGGTCCGACGGGGCCAGGTGTCGTCACGCCCGTGTTGCCGATGACCGTCGTGTGACCGGTCTGGGCGTTGACCTGCACCAGATTGTTTTCAGCGTCTACGACATACAGTCGACCCTGCTCGTCCCGGCCTATCCCCTGGGCCGAGTTCGGCAGATCCGCGATCGGCGCAAAGGTTCCGGTACCGATAACGAGCACTCCGAATTGCGTAATCGCGTGCGCCGAGTCGAAGCCAAGCGCATACCCGATCGGACCGGGTTGTGGCTTCTTGTGAGCCTGCCCCGACGACGCCGGCGACTGTGCTTGGGCCAGCACCGTCGCCAGCGCGGCAACCAAGACGCCGATCATGACGACGTTCACAAACTTCTTCGCGCGCATGGGCGAACCTCCTCTTCCTTTCCTGGTCGACGTGTGACACGCGAGCTGGCCTCAACTCGCGCCGACGCCGAGGATGGAGGGGATCGAGGTCGGGCGTCTTCAACGGGACATCAATGGAGGTTTAAAATCTGCTTAATTTCGCGGTCAATGCGAAGTTGAATCCTTCCCGTCGAGGTATCGCCGTGGCGGTGTTCGAGTTCGGCCCCTTCGTCCTGGATCCCGCGAAGCGCTCGCTCCTCCGCGACGGCACGCCGCAAGCCCTGACGCCGAAGGCATTCGACCTTCTGTCGCTGTTGATCGAGCATCGAGAGCGCGTCGTCTCGAAGGATGAGCTGCTCAAGACGCTGTGGCCCGACGCATTCATCGAAGAATCCAATCTGGCCCAGCACGTCTTCCTGCTGAGACGCGCGCTGAATGGCGACGCCGAAGGCCCTGAGTACATCGCCACAATCCCGCGGCGCGGGTACCGATTCGTCGCACAGGTCTCCGAGCGCCGAGAGGAGCCGACAGCGCAGATAACCACGCCGCCTGCAGCCGCGCCGGCGCTTCGGACCCGAATTCCCTGGGTGTGGGTTGCCACGGCACTGGCCGGCGCCGTGGTCTTGTCGGCGGTGTTCGCGAGAGGGACCTTCACGAGGCCGCAAGACGGTACCGAGAATTCGCGCATCATTCCTGTCGTCGCCCAAGCCGGCGTCCAGGGATTTCCGAGCATCTCTCCCGATGGCAATTCGTCGTCTTTGCGTGGACGGGTCCGCAGAACGCCGGTCCAGCCGACATCTGGGTCAAAGCGGTCGAAGGCGACGCTCTGCGACAGCTCACCGCGACGAGTGACGGTGAGGGCCAACCGATGTGGTCGCCGGACGGGCGTCAGATCGCGTTTCTTCGAAACCGTCACGGCGTGTTCGTCATGTCGTCACTCGGAGGAGCCGAACGGAAGGTGGCGAGCTCCGGCTCGATGCTGGGATGGACGCCGGACTCGCAGTCGTTGCTGGTGCGAGACAGGGTCGGTCAGACGCCTTTCGGAATCTTCCAGATCAACCTCGACACCGGCACACGCCGCCAGCTGACTCAGGCTCCGAGCGGAATCGGCGACTGGACGTTCGACGTCTCGCCCGACGGCACCATGCTGGCTTTCGTCCGCTACGAACGGCCCGGTGTGAGCGATGTGTATGTGGTGCCGATGGCTGGTGGCGACCCTCGCCCTCGGACGGACTGGAGACGCGCGATGAGCCGTGTCCTGTGGACGCCGGACGGGCAGGAACTGATTTATGCGGTGGACGAAGGGGGCGCCCAGACGCTCTTCCGGATTCCCGCCAGCGGCCCGCAGCCAGAGCGAGGACGTCGCGCTCTCCACGTGAGCGCCGTCGGCCCGTCTCTTTCGCGGCCGACCGAAGGTCAGTTCGCTCGACTGGCTTTCATCAACAGTCGTCAGGATGTCGATCTCCGGCTGGTCGATCTCGTTGCACCACGCAAAGGAGAAGTGTTCCAGAACGTGGAGCGCATCGCAGATTCCACACGTATCGAACTGCCAGGATCGTTCTCACCACAGGGCGATCGGATCGCATTCGCGTCGAACCGCAACGGTTCCCTGAACGTGTGGGTGGCGAACCGCGACGGTTCAGGGTTGCGCCAACTGACCTCGTTCACCGCCACTGATCTCCTCATCGGGAACTGGTCGCCCGACGGTCGGCAGCTCGTAGTCGACGCGTCTGAGAATGGAAATTCCGACCTCTATCGGGTCGACGTGGAGAGCGGCCAGGTCTCGCGATTGACGGTCGAACCGTCGATCGACATGAACGGTCATTTTTCGGCCGATGGACGCTGGATCTTTTTCAGCTCGAACCGGTCCGGCTCACCGCAAGTCTGGAAAATGCCGGCCGGGGGTGGTCCCGCCGTGCGCGTGACGAAAGCCGGTGGTCTTGAACCGCAAGAGGCGCCGGATGGTCGAACGATCTTCTACCTGGATCATCCGCCTCCCGGCGCAGGCGGCCTCAGTGGGTCATCGCGTCTGATGAAAGTGTCCGTGGACGGCGGAGAGGAAGTCGTCGTACTCGACGCGGTGAGGCTCTCCCTGTGGAGCGTCATTGAACAAGGCATCGTCTTTGTGACGGTCGAACCGGAATCCGATGCTCTGGACTTCTACTCATTCAGCGACCGCCAGATTCGGCGACTGGGGACGCTTCCGTTTCGGATATCCAGAGTCGCTGGCTACGGAGAGCTTGCCGTGTCGCGGGACGGTCGACTGGCGATGCTGAACGCCACCGACAATCAGCAGGCGGACATCATGGTCGCCGACCGCTTCCGCTAGCGTCGCGATCAGTCGGGATATTCGTCCTTCCGCCAGGAGCGCGGTTCGGCGGGTTGGGCCTTCGGCGCTCGCTCGAGCAGAAAGCTGAAATATGGCGCGACGAACGGGTCGGGCGCCGATACCGTGTAGGTGTGATAGACGGTTCCGTTCTCGCGCGCGAAGGCGATCCAACTCGGGTTCTCGCGCAGGCCGTCCTTCAGCTCCGCTCCAATCTGGTGTGACCAGTCCTGGAGCCAGTCGGGCGGATTGTCGATCATGGCCTTGACCTCGGGAGTGCGCTGCGCCTGCTCCTCCGTCAACGCGAGGTTGAAGTCCACGGCAAAATCGCTCTTGTACGTCGAGACGTAGGGGAACTGCCAGCCCATTCGTCGCTTGTAGGCGGTCAGCCGTTCGATCGGCGCCCGCGAGAAACAGAGCAGCGTCACGTCGCGGTGATTCAGGTGTACGAGTGTGCCGTCGAGCCCGTCGGCGAGACTGGTACAGCCGGGGCACGCGCCGAGCGTATAGTCGGGGCCGAACATGATGTTGTAGGCGAGCAGCTGCGACCGGCCGCCGAAAAGCTCCGCAAGCGTCTTCACGCCGTCCTCAGTGCCGAACGTGTACTCCTTTTCGACCCGAACCCACGGCAGCTCGAGACGCTTGCGCTTGATCTCCTCGTTAAGCTTCGCCTGCTCGCCCTCGAGCGTGGCGAGCTCCTCCCGGGCTGATTGCCATTCCCTGCGGGTCCCGATCCTGTGCTCCGGCATCTCATTCCTCCTGCGTCGAACTCGAGCGACCTCTGCAGCCTCAGCGGGTCGCGCGTCGGACAACGATGCGCCTCCGATGTTAGCTGATTGGATTGCCCCGCCGAACGCGCGGTGACCCGCTCCTCGACCGTGGAGCTGCCGCTTCACTTGACGTCCCAGTGAACAATGGGTCAGACTCTGCGGCGGCGATCACTGACATCTCTAGTGGCACAGCGAAAGCCAGGCATGATGCAGACCGCTGAACGGAGACGGCGGTGGGGACAGACGAGGGGCGCGTCGAACTCTTACAGGGCACGCTCGATCTGATCGTGCTGCGGTCGCTCGCGACGATGGGGCCGCTGCATGCGTATGCGCTGGCGTCCCGGCTCGAACAGGTCGCCGACCATGCGTTTCCGCTGAACCAGGGCACGCTCTATCCCGCGCTCGTTCGCCTCGAGCAGAAGGGCTGGATCAAGGGGAGCTGGCAGCGCACCGAGCACAATCGGGAGGCGAAGTACTACAACGTGACGAAAGCTGGTCGGCGAGCGCTCGTCGCACAGACCGAGCGGTGGCGCCGTCTCGCCGGACTGGTCGAGAAGCTGCTGCTTCAGGGATCGTGACGTGTCGACGCTGCGCCGCACGCTGTGGCGACTGTTCAACGTCCTGCGTTCCCACCGCGCGGAGCCCGAGCTCGCGCGCGAGATCGATGCGCACCTCGCGCTGCTGCAGGCCGACTTGGAACGGCGTGGTCTGTCGCCCGCGGACGCGGCGGTTGAAGCCAGACGGCGCTTCGGCAGCGTCGCGCAGACGCAGGACCTGCATCGCGACAGTCGCTCATTCGTGTGGCTCGACGATCTTCGGCGCGACCTGTCGGTCACCGTCCGAATGTTGCGGCGGAGTCCCGGGTTCACCGTCATCGCCGTTTTCACCCTGGCCATCGGCATCGGCATCAACACGCTGGTCTTCACCGTCACCAATGCGGTCCTCTTCAAAGGGTTTCCGCTCGTCGAGGACAACGATCGCCTCGTCTACATCACGTCCGGGGTGCGTTGCTGTCTGTCCTATGCGGACTTCGAAGACTGGCGCGCACAAGCCACATCGTTCACGGACATGGCGCTGGTGCACGGCATTCCTGCCACCATCGCGATTGGCGATGCGCATCCGCAACTGACCAGCGCCACCGAGGTGACGGCAAACACGTTTCACATGGTGGGCCAGGGGCCGGTGCTGGGCCGTGGCTTCACCGACGCCGACATGCAACCGACGGCGCCAGGGGTGGCGCTCCTGCGCTACGACGCGTGGCAGCGCTGGTTCGGCGGCAATGCCGGCGCCATCGGCCGGACCATTCGGGTCAACGGCCGCCCACTTACCGTAATCGGCGTCATGCCCCGCGGATTCTCGTTTCCGCAGAATCAGGACGTGTGGGTGCCGCTCGTGCCGACGCCGGACGTGCGTCGTCGCGATGCGCGCGACAACTGGTTCGCGCTTGGTCGCCTGGCCGACGACGTAACCGTCGCGCATGCGCGCACCGAGCTGGATACCATCGGTCGGCGTCTCGCGGCTGCGTACCCGGCGACCAACGGAGGTCGCAACCGTACTCCGACGGTCTACACGTTCGAGGACTTCTTCATCGGCCCCAGCGCCGGCGCGGTCTATCGCGCGATGTGGGGTGCTGTGACCTGTGTGCTGTTGATCGCGTGCGCGAACCTCGCCAATTTGCTGCTCGCTCGCGGTCTCGCGCGCGAGCGCGAGATCTCCGTGCGGATCGCGATCGGCGCGGGTCGTGGCCGAGTGATCCGTCAGCTGCTGGTCGAGAGCCTGATGCTGTCCGCATTGGGCGCGCTCGGTGGCTGGTGGCTGGCGCGCGCCGGCATTCACGTCTACGCGGCCATGGCCAACGGCTCCGGCATCTCGGACGAAACGTTCGGCCAATGGTTCGTCGATGTGCTCGACTACTCGATGGACGAACGCGCCTTCGTTTATCTGGTGGCGATTGCCGTGCTCACCGCGCTCGTCTTCGGCCTGTTCCCGGCGCTCCGACTGTCGAAGCTCGATGTCGGATCCGGTTTGAAACCCGGTGGGCGAGCCGTCACTGTCGGGCCGCAGCGTCAGCGCGCATCACGGTGGCTGGTCGCCGGAGAGATGACGCTCGCGATCGTGCTGGTTGCCGGCGCAGGGACGCTCGTGCACGCCTTCCTCTCGATCTATGTGGCGAGTCCTGGCTTCGATGCGACGCGCGTGACCGTCGCCCAGATCGCACTGCCGCGTGATCGCACGGTCGACGAGACCACGCTGCGTACGTTCCTTGAACGCGTACTCGATCGAAGCGCGTCCTCACCGTTGGTCGATCGCGTCGCGACGGCGTCGGTGCTGCCTGGATCGGCAGTATCACCGCGTACGTTTGACATCGAGGGACAGCCGTCGGACGAGAGGACACGTCCGACGACAGCCGCCATCACGATCGGCGGGGATTACTTTGGAACGCTCGGCGTGCACCTCGCCGGTGGCCAGATGTTCCGCTCAGCCGACGATCGAGAATCGGCGGACGCGATCGTGAACCAGCAGTTTGCCAGGCGCTATCTGGGTGGCGATGGACTCGGTCGTCGCATCCGCTTCGTCGATCGCGACACGCCGGGCCCATGGCTCGTCGTCGTCGGAATTGCGCCGGACCTGTCACAGAGTCGGGCCCTCGGTGAACGCACACCGGTCGTGTATCTGTCCGCGCGACAGCAGCCGACCCGGGGCATGTGGGTACTCGCGAGAAGCCGATCGGCCGTTGAGCGACTGGACACAGCACTTCGCGCGGCGCTGCTGGGTATCGATCCCGATCTGCTGGTGGCATACGGCCCGTCACCGCTCGTCGACCGTCTGGCACTCAACTACGAATACCGAGGCGTGGTGGCGATGCTGTTTTCATTGTTTGCGGTGATTGCGGTGTCGCTCGCGGCATTCGGCCTCTACGGCGTGATGGTCCATACCGTAACGGCACGGACGCAGGAGATTGGAATCCGCCTGGCGATGGGTGGGACCGTGCGTCAGATCCTGATGCTGGTGACTGCCGACGCGATGCGGCCGGTGGCCGTCGGCACCGTCGGCGGCATCGCCCTCTCGATCGCGCTTGGGGGCGTACTCCGCGCGGAGTTCGCGCAGGTCACGCCGTCGGACCCCGCGATGCTCGGTTCGGCATGCGTCATTCTCGTTGCCGCAGCGATCGTCGGTTGCCTTGCTCCTGTGCGGCGGGCGATACGTGTCGATCCGTTGGTTGCCCTCCGTCAGAGTGAATAGGAAGGACCCGTGCACGCGACGGGCCTCCGAACCTCTCCCTCTCACGCTAGATTTGCGATAGCCTCCCAGTCGAAGGAGACACGCATGCGCAATCGTCGTGATTTCGTCAAGACTCTTGCGGCGGCGACCGCCGGTGGCTTCGTGGCGCCGCGCGGTTCTGCGTGGGCGCAGGGCGGTGCGGCACCGAAGCGGCGCGAGGTCTTCATTGGTCGCAAGCGCATCAAGGTGATCGACTCGCACCATCACCTCAACATCGCCGACGTCGCCCGGGTCGTGAAAGGGACGCCGTTCGAGCGCCAGGCCGTCACCACCGGCGACGGCATCATTGGCCCCGAGCGCATTGCATGGATGGATCGTGACGGTATCGACGTCGCGCTGCTCACGCAGCAAGGTGCGTTCTGGTACGCGGTCGAGGACCGCGGGCTCGCGCGCGAGATCGTCAAGGCGCAGAACGAGGGGACTGCGGCCGTCGTTGCCAAGTATCCGGATCGATTCATCGGAATGGCGTCGATGCCGTTGCAGTTCCCTGATCTCGCGGCGGAAGCACTCGAAGACGGGATCACGCGTCTTGGCTTCAAGGGCGCGGGCATCTCGGCCGGCTGGGCGGGTGCGAAGAACCTCACCGATCCCGAGTACGACGTCTTCTGGTCGAAGGCGCAGGAGCTCGGCACGTTCCTCTTCATGCATCCCGGCGGCACCAATGGCAACGGCGATCCGCACTTCGGCGGCAAGGGCGCGCTGCCGAATACCATTGGCAACCCGCTCGAGACGACGATCTTCTTCTCACGCTTGATCTATGAGGGAACGCTCGATAAGTTTCCCGGCTTGAAGATCTGCGGCGCGCATGGCGGCGGGTACCTCCCGTCGTATCTCGGTCGCACCGACGCGCAGTGCCGGCGCGTGAGCGACGCCTGCGCCGGAAAGAAGCGGCCGGTCGAGGAGTATTTCCACACGCAGCTGATGGCCGACATCATGGTGTTCCGGGAAGAGGGGCTGCGGCACCTGGTCGCCGAATTGGGCGTGGGACAGCTGGTGTATGGCACGGACATTCCGTTCGGCTGGCCAGTGACGCCAGACTTCATCCTGAACGCGCGCTTCCTCAGCGACGCGCAGAAGGAACAGATCCTCGGCGGGAATCTGATGAAACTGCTGAAGATTGTCCCGGCGGCGACTGCGTAGCGGTCGCCGCCGGGAAAGGCACACGTTAGTTCGTCGTCCGGCCCATCCACTTCGCGGCCAGCTCCCCGCGTGGAACCTGTGCACCGCGCATGTAGACGGCATTGATCTTCCGCGTGTTGCGGATGTCGTCGAGCGGATTGGCATCCAGAACGATGAAGTCCGCGCTCTTGTTCTGCTCGATCGTTCCGAGGTCCGCGATGCGCAGATAGTCGGCACCGTTCTTCGTCGCCGCCGTGATCACCTGCGCGGGCGTCAGTCCGGCCGCGACCATGTCCTCCATTTCGACGTGCGCCGCCCACGGCGTGTTGCCGTCGGTGCCCATTGCCACAGTGACGCCTTCCTTGCTCAAGCGGACCAGATTGCGTGCCTGGATCCCGAACGCCTTCTGCTGATCCGCGTTCTCGCGATTGCCGGCCTGGATCTTTTCCAGTTCCGCGGCCGGAATGCTCGCGCTCAACCAGCTCAAATCCGTTACCACGCCGCGCGCGGGCAGATTGGGAACCATCGTCAGATTGCGCCGCTGCCTGACCAGTGCGGCGAACTCGTCGTCCATGTCGCGATCGCGCGCCGGGACATGCGCGAATGCATCGAGGCCGGCCTTCACCGCTCCCTTGGCGTCGGCGAGTTCGAAGATGTGCGCGGTCGTGCGCAGGCCCGCCTTGTGCGCTTCGTCGATGATCGCGCCGTACAACTCGGGTGTGAGCTTCTTGAACATGTCGTCACGATCGTCGATCCAGATCTTGATGATGTCGACCTTCCGTGCGGCCTCTTCCCGGACGGCTTTGCGAGCTTCCTCTGGCGTTGACAGCCAGTGCGGAATCTCCGGCCGACCCGGTTCGGGGGCGGTCATGCCGAGACCGGCATGGCGGAAGCGCGCGGTGAACGGCATTTTTTCGGCTTCAGCGCGGATCTGATTCGGCAGATCGCCCGGATCCTGGCCCATGCTGAAGGCCGCGACGACGCCGTAGTACGGACGCCGCTGCAGATCGTCCACCAGCATCTCGCGCGTGCGGCTCAGATGCACGTGCGAATCGACGATTCCCGGCATCACCGTCTTGCCGGTCACGTCCACGCGCGTCGCACCTTGCGGCACCTGCACGTTGCCGGTGGCCACGCGGCTGATGCGCGCGCCGTCGACGATGATGGTGGCATTGTCCAGCACGCGGCCGTCGCCGACGATCACGCGCGCCCCTTGAAACGCGGTCACGCGGTTGGCCGGCGCCTGGCCGATGGCATGCGCAGACCACGCTGCGACCGCGGCCGCGACGGCAACCCACACAGTCAATTTGGCTCGGCGCATCGAAACCTCCACACCTAAATTGCGAACCCAGATATTACGTCACGGCGGGTCGGCCCGGCACGGCTACGGCTGCGACCGTCCGCCGAAGCGATGGTCGATCAGTTGCTGAACGGCTGACCTGAGGCTGCGAAATAATCCGTGCTATGCAGACAGATCCGTGGTTGCTGGTCAGCATGGCAATCGCGCTCTGGTGAGGCTCAGGTGTGCGTTCTCCGACTGGTGGGCCACAGCCACGCGGCCCGCTTCCATCGGGTATCATGCCGCCGTTTTCGACGACACGCCGGTGTTCGAAACGGAAGCGGGTTCGGTCGATAGGCCGTACCCCGTTCGAAGGCCGCGCCGCTGACGTTTCCACTGCCGGAAGAGGATTCTGCTGCTTATGTCATCCGCTCCGGAGTCTCCGGATCGCGACGCGCCGCGGCGCCCGCTGATCTACCTTTCGTATTCGCGGCGCGATCGCAAGCTCGTCGAGGAGATCCTCGCGGTCGCACGTCCACTGATCCCGCAGGCGGAGATCTTCTACGACGTGCAGATCGCTCCTGGCGAGAACTTCAGCGACACGCTGGCGGCGCGCCTGACCGAGGCGTCGATCGTGCTCTTCTTTCTGTCCCCTGATTCGCTCAACTCGCGCTACTGCCAGCGCGAGATGGAAGCCGCGATCAGCCAGCCGGGCAAGCGTCTCATCCCCATCATCCTGAAGCCGTGTGACTGGTTGGGCACGCCGCTGGCGAAGTTCTTCGCGCTGCCGCGCGCGGCGAAGCCGGTCACCACGTGGAAGAACCGCGAGGAGGCGTACCTCGATATCGCGCAGGGGATCCTGACGGTTGTCGCCGAGCCGGAGAGCGCCCCCAGTGAACGCGCCTCGCGCGGCGCGGAGGTGCCGCGACGCGTCAGCGAGTCGCCGCCACGCGGCAGCGAGTCGGCGCCGGGGGGAGCAGAGACAAGGTGGCAGCGGCCGCTGCCGGTCGGCGAAGACCGCCTGCACCTGGCCTATCTCGCCGTCCTCGAACTGCCCGAACTGTGGGGCGTGCTCGAATCGCTCGATGAATCGGCGCTCGCCGGCCTCGGCGCGCAGCTGCAGCTTGCGCCCGACGAAGACGTGCTGCAGACGCTCCGATCGCGGCGGCCCGGCCTCGAGCCGCCGCCGTTGTGGACGGCGTGGATCAACGCGCTGTATCCGAGCAAGATTGGAAAATCGCAGGGCAACTCATGACCCGTCCGGAATCGCGGCAAGACAAGCTGACGCGTCTGGCCAAGCGGGTCTGTGCCGGCGAGGTCGTGTTCTTCATCGGCGCCGGCTTCTCGCTCGACAGTGAGGGGAACTCGAGCAAGCTGCTGATCGCGCGTCTTCTCGCGCGGTTCGAGGCCATGGCCGAGCGGCTGCAGCAGTCAGCCGACCCGCAGACCGCCAGGACCGCCGCGCGGCTGCGCGACGGCCTGAGGGTGACCTTCGCGCTCGACGACAGTCCGCAGCCGGGGCGTCTCGTGGACATCTTCGACACCACCAAGCGCCCCGACGGCAGGGCGCCGATGCTCGATGCGACCCTCACGTCGCTGGTTCCCAACTACTACCTGATCAACGACTGGATGTGCAGCGCCTTTGACGCGCTGCTCGTCTCGCTCACGCGGAATGCGGCACGCGATCGTCCCGGCGGCACGGGCGAGAGCATGCAGGATTTCGAATGCGCGGTGCGCGCGCGTGAGGACGAGCTGTTACAGCGCCACGCCCCCGGCGCGCGGCTGGATCGACTGGACGTGTCGTGGTATCTGCGGCTGCTGGCGCACGTTGCGGAAAATCCGGGTCCGGCATCGGAGCGCTCCGTCGCGGGCAAGGCGCTGTTTCTCGACACGCTCGGGTTCAACAACGAGCAGGTCATGGCCGGCAATCCGCTGCATCCGGATCTCGAAACCGTGGCAGCAGGCGCCACCCGACTCCGTCCCCGCCATCATGTTCTCGCCTGGCTGGCAGCGGAAGGCCTGGGCACGTCGCTCGTCACGACCAACTACGATCTGCTGCTCGATTCAGCCTACCGGCTCGCCGGCATGCAGCCACTGCGGCCGGACAGTCGTCTCTGGCGGATCGACGGCGAATTGCCCACGGACCCGGCACAACGTGCGCAGGATCTGCGCCTGCCGCTGAATCGCCGCTATCGCCATTTCACGCGGATCGCGCAGGCGACGCAGTTCTTCTCCCACGGGGAAGCGCACGAGAGCGCGCTCATTCACAAGATTCACGGCTGCGTCGAGACCTACCGGCTCGCCCGGCGCAGTGACGACTGGGAGCAGGTCCGCAAGGTCCTGCCGACGATCGTCTTCACGTTCCGCGAAATCCAGAACTGGCGCGAGGACTCCTGGTCGCGCGATCACCTCGCCACATTGATGCGCACGCGCACGATCGTGTTTGCCGGTTACAGCGCCGCCGATCAGGTGATTCACGACACGTTCCGCACCGTCTACGAGGAAGTCGGCGACTACCGCGCGCGGGCGGCCGACGATGGCGTGTCGACGGCGCGCGAGCCCACGCACAGGGACGGAAGGCGCGCGCGCGCGTTCTTCACCGACCGCGCTGGCGTGAACAGTTTTCACGGACTGGAAATCCTGCGCGCGGCGAGTACCGCGGCGGGGGACCCGACGGCGGAGGTGACCGACCACGTCAATCTGCTCACGTTCTTCACCGACGGCGTCCGCTTTCCCACACTCGACGAAACCTGGATCTGGATTTACCACCTGGTCGCCCGCGAGCTGCAGGCGCAGGCGCTGGCATCCGAGGTCAGCCGCATCGGCTATCAGCTGTTCGACCGCCGATGCCCCGACGACGAAATCAATGGACTGCTGTCTGCGTTCGAGCGGCTGCGCACGCACGAACGACGGCACGGCCGTCTCTTCGATCTGCCAGCTGGTGCCGTCAACCGCGAGCTGGCGCGAGCGACCGACGTTCGTCAATGCTTCGAGCGCATCACGCGTTGGACGACCGTGTTCAGCGTGGCATTGATGCGTGAGTATCAGCTGGGCGATACGCTGCTGCGGTACCCGACCGACACGTTTCGCATCCACGATGCCGCTCGCTATCCCTGGTACCGGCCGCTGACAGAACACCCGCAATGGGCGGCGTGGGGCGTGATCCTGGAGCTCGCGATTCGCCGTGCCGCGGCCTCGTACATGCGGCGCCGGCACGCATGGCTGCGGCCGACAGCAGACATTGAAGTGGTCCCGGGGCCGTGGCCGACCGTGATGCTGAGGGCGGAGCCGTACTCCGCCGGCGCCGATGCGCAGTCTCCGCCCGTACGCCGCGCGCTGACGATCAAGCTGTCGACATTCTGGCGCCGCTTCGCGCATCACGATTCGGCGCGCCGCTTTGCGGCATTGGCGCCCGCCGTGTGGGAACTGCAGCCGCACACGGTGCCGTGGTGGACGGGCGCCGATCGCGCGCGTCCACACGACACGCCGGAGGCACGCGTGATCTGGCAGTGGGCGGCGTTTGCACCGAGCGAGTGGGAAGAACACGCCGACCCGGGACACTTCTTCGAGGATGCCAGCCGTGGCCGAGAACACCAGTCCGCGTGATCCGCTTCCGCAGCTGATTGCCGCCCTGCAATCGGAGTTGCAGCTGATCCACTGCGCCGACGTTGCAGCGTTGCGCGCGCTGCGCCCTGCCCTGCAGCGCTCCGCGGCAGCGAGTTCCGTGATGACGCCGGTCGACATGGCAACGGTCGGGACAACTCAGGCGATGGGTGCAGGATTCGTCGTCGGCCGTCGCATCCGCGTCGGCAATCATTACGACCTGCAACCGGCCATCACGATCCATGACCCCGATCTCGGCACGCTCGCATTCGTCGAGCACGTGGACCGCGAACGCAAGACGGCGGAAACCGACGCCTGGAAAGCCATCGAGCGGGCGACCGCGGTCCGGCAGATCCTGATCGATGAGGCCGCGCGTCAACGGAACACCAATGGACGCGTGCTGCCGTTGCAGGTCGAAGTCGTGCTGCTGGTGTCGGGTGCCGTGCCGTCGCCGGCGCCTGATCCGGTTCGCCGGTGCTTGACGACCGTCGCGCGGCAGACCGGCTACCTGCGCCTCGTCGGCTTGAGCGTGCTCGATCTGGAACAGCATCCGGCTCTCGATGCCGACGTCCTGCGGCGCGCCTTTGCGTGGCTCTTGCGTGGGACGTCGCAGTGGTTCACGCGCAGCACCGCCGCCGTTGCGCCGAGCATGTGGCGAGCTGGTGAGGCGCCGCTTACGCTGACGATGCAGGACTACAGGCTGGCGGGCACCCGACGCTTCTTGTGTCGCGGCGACTCGTGGCTCAATCTCGTCCACGGCCACAACGGCTCCGGAAAATCGTCGCTGGCGGAAGCGGTCGAACTGCTCCTCACCAACCGCATTCAGCGGCTGGACGATGCCGACGAGACCAACTATTTCCGCATCGTCCGTCATCGTCCATTCGGCACGAAAGATCACGAGCTGGCGGCGCTCGGTCCTTGCTCCGTGGCGCTCGGCGCCAACGGCAGCGAGATCTCGAAGGTGGTGCTCGCACCGGGGAAGACGCTGGAACGCTCCGGCCAATCGCCGAACAGCGGACTGCAGACCAACTCGTTCCGCATCGATCAGGTGTTCATGGACAAGCTGATTCGCACGCAGGCGGCCGGCCGCGCTGCGCTGTTCCTGAACGCCTTCTCGCCGGGCGACGTCGCGGTCCTGAATCAGCTGCAGCAGCTGCGCGGCGACGTGCGGGCCTCATGGGCGCAACTGCCCGAGCACGTCCGCCGCAAGGCTGAAGTCGAAACGGCGAGCAAGCAGACCACGGCGGGGACCACCGCGACACCTGCCGCCGCGCTCCGCGAAGACGAGATGGCAGCGTTCGTCATCCGCGAGTTCGGCGCGCTGTATCCAGTCGCGGCGCCACAGACCGACACGACGACCGCAGGGTCCGCTGCGGCCAAAGCCGTCCTCTCGCCGACGGCGCTCGAAGGGCTCCTCGCGGTGGGCCGCAGCGAGCTGTTGCGCCTGTCGCAGATCCACCCGCCGATTCGCGAACGCATGGAGGCGTTGCTGGCCGTCACCGACCCGAAGGCGTTGCCCGAGGCCCTGGCACAATTCGAGTCGGCGCTGACCACCGTGCGCTCTTCGCTGCCCTTGCACATTGCCGACCTCACGACCGTGCTGCGACTGTTCCAGGAGTTCCGGTCGTGGACGGCCACGCACCGCGGCCCCTCCGGCGACTTCGAAGCCGATCTCCGCCGGTGGCTGGAGCTGCAGGCGCTGCTGGATCTGACAACGCGATACAGCGACGTCGTCACCACGATCCAGGGCGCGCTTGACAGAAAGTGGACGCCCGATGCGGCCGACGATCTGCTCGCGGCCGCGGGCAGGACATCGGGTGCCGCGGGCCGACTGGCGCAACGCCGGGCGCAGCTCGCCGACGAGCTCTCGGTACTGCGCGGCCGCGTCCAGGCGTCGAGCGAATCCGAGGGAGGGTTGCCGGAGGCCGCTGCGACGCCAACGCGTCGCTGGTTGCTCCCCACAGAAATCGAGTCACTGAATCGAGTCGATCACTTCCTGGCGTCCACGCGCGGCGGCGAGCCTCTGGGGATCCGGTTCAACCGCGCGCTGGCGAGCGGCCGCGAGGAAGCCTTGGCGGACGGTGTGATCGGGCGAGTTGGAGGCCTCGACGTCGCGATCGAGGAAGCGGCGGACATGAAGCACGCATGCGAGGCGCTGATGCAGCAGACGAGCGCGCCGGGCGCGGCGACGGGCGCCGATCAGAGCCAGATCATGGCGACGCTCGTGGCCAAGGCGCGCGAGCTGGAAAAGCTCTCCAAGGACTTGCCGGAGCGCTTCTTCTATCGTCTCGCGCGCGGCAACCCGCAAGAACAGAACGACCTCGCCGCGGCATTCAACGAGCTGCTCGCGCTCATGACCCCGGCGCGATGGGCGTATCGCGATATCAGGCTGCGCGCCGATCTGCCCGATGGCTCTCCCTCGCTCGGGCTGCAGACCGTCGAAGGCGCGCCAGCCGATCTGCTCTTCAACACGGCGGAACTCAACGCGTCGGCGCTGGTGCTGTTCCTCCTGCTTGCGCCGCGGCTGCCGAACGATTTGCGGCTGCTGGTGCTCGACGACCCGCTGCAGAACATGGACGAGCTCACCGTCATCACGCTGGGACGGGCGCTGGCCAAGTTGCGCATCGTGTATCCGAAGGACTGGACGATGCTCGCGCTCTTCCACGGGGAGGAGAACATTCAACGCATTCGCGACGAGGCGCCGTGTCGCGTTTACCACCTGCCGTGGCAGCAGACGACGCCGGCCGGTGATGAGAACCCGATTCCGCCAGTTGAAGACGACGGCGGGCTCACGTGGCAGGCGCTCACGACAAACGTGATTGCCGATCCGCCGGTTCGTGCGACAGTCTGAGACGTGGAAATATGAAGGCTTCGCGGCCTTGCCGTTCTTGTCCATGTTCCGCATCGATGCGGGTGTCGCGGCCGATGCTTCCGGGCCGATTGACGCCCATCAGGCCGAGCTCGAGGATCGCGTGATCCAGGACCTCGATGGCGATATGAGGATTCAGTGGTTGCGCGTGCTGCTCGGCGGTCTTCTGATCGAGGTCGTTCTGCTGATCGTGCTCACCGGCGGATTTGCCGTGGCGGGGGTGGACCTGACGAAGAGCATCACGACCGCTTCCGCGGTGATCATCGGAATCGGCTGTTTCGTCGCGGCATTCCTGATCGTGCTGGGGCTGGGCCGCGGCATCCAGAGTCATCTGGCCATGCACGGTTTCCTCATGGGACTGGTGGCGACGCTGATCTACGGTGGCCTGGTCGCGGGATCCGGCCAGATGTCGAGTGCCCTCGCTGCCTACGGGCCGGCGACCTTCGTGACGGTCAACGCGTCTCGGCTCGTGGGTGCCGTGCTCGGCGCCGTCGCCTGCGAGCGCCGGAAAGCCAGGAACGCGGTGCGCCCGGCCGCGGTGTGAGCAGGAGCAGGGTGGGAGAGCACTATGGCACTGCAGGTGATCGTCATCGGCGGTGGGGTCGCGGGACTCACGACCGCGCACGAGCTGAGCGAGCGGGGCGCCGCCGTTACGGTGTACGAGCAGAGACCGGATTGGGGAGGGAAGGCGCGCAGTCAGCCGGTTGCCGGTAGCGCGGTCGGCGCGCGCAGGGCACTGCCCGGCGAGCACGGCTTCCGCTTCTATCCGCGGTTCTACCGGCACGTCATCGACATCATGCAGCGCATTCCGGTGGGCGGCGGCCGCTCCGTCGCCGACCGGCTCACGCCAACCACCGAGAGCGCCGTGGCAATGGTCGATGACGATACGTGGTATCGCTTCTATCGGCGCGCGCCCGGCAGGCCGCTGGAAATTCTCGAGGCGCTCGAACTCTTCTTCAAGACGCTCGACTTCGACAGCGCTGATTTCACGTTGTTCGGCGCCAAGATCCTGCAGTTCTTCACCGCGTGCAACGCCCGGCGGTTCGATGACTACGAGCGGCTGTCGTGGTGGCAGTTCCTGCAGGGGGACGACTATTCCCGCAAGCTCCAGCGGCAGCTCCGCGCCATCCCCCGAACGATGGTCGCCATGGATCCGCAGCGTGGTTCGGCGCGTACGATCGGCACGATCTCCATGCAGTTGCTCCTCGACTTCGCGACAGCGGGGATGGCGAACGATCGCACGATGGGCGGGCCGACCACTGAGATGTGGATCGATCCCTGGATCGCCCACCTGCAATCCCGCGGCGTCCGGCTCGAGCCCGGCGTCACCGTCGAGGGCATCGATGTCGACGGCGGACGGATCAGCGGCGTGCGCCTGGCGGGCGACCCGGTCGCCAGGACTGCCGACTTTTACGTCCTGGCAGTCCCCATCGATCGGGCCATCGCGATGATCACGCCTCACATGGGCGCGATCGATCCCGCGCTCGAAACACTTCGCACCAGCAACGCCGACGCGCTGGTGTCATGGATGGTCGGTGCCCAGTACTTCCTCAAGGAGGACGTGCAGCTGGTGCGTGGCCATACGTTCTATCCCGATTCGCCATGGGCGCTCACGTCGATCTCGCAGGCACAGTTCTGGACCGAGGGTGGTGCGTTCCGCGATCGTTACGGTGACGGGACCGTTGGCGGTGTCATCTCCGTCGACATTTCCGAATGGGACACGCCCGGCAATCACGTACGCAAGCCGGCCAAGCAGTGCACGCCAGCGGAGATTCGACAGGAGGTCTGGGAGCAGCTGAAGGCCGCCCTCAATGGTCACGAGCCTGGCGACGTCGTGCTGCGCGACGAGCTCCTGCACTCGTTCCACCTCGATATCGACCTCGACTACCACTCCGGCGTGCCGCCGACGAACTCGTCGCGGCTACTGGTGCACCCTCCGGGCTCGTGGGCGATCCGTCCCGAGGCGGCGACCCGTATTCCCAATCTGATGCTGGCCGGGGACTACGTGCGGACCAACACCAATCTGGCCTCCATGGAAGGCGCGTGCGAGGCGGCGCGGCACGCGGTCAATGCGATCCTGCAGCAGGCCGGCGCGACGGCCGCGCCAGCGATGATCTGGCCACTGACCGAGCCGGCCGACTTCGATCCATGGAAGCAGCTCGATGCGCGACTTCACGCCGCCGGCAAGGGCCACGTGTTCGATCTCCTGGGGATCCGGCATGCGGCCGTGGCGGCGGAGCTGTTACGGCGCTTCGAAGAGGTGAGCGGTCTCGCCGCGCTCGACGATCGCCTCGACGAGATCCGGATCAGCCAAATCATCGGCCGCTTCGGCGCGCGATTCGGCAAGTTCTGAGCCGATGACCAACTTGACGGTGCACCGGCAAATGATTAGCTTATTAGCTAATCATGCAATCGATCTTTCGCGCGCTGGCCGATGAGACCCGCCGCGACATTCTCAACGCACTGACCGATGGTCCGAAGACGTCCGGCGAGTTGGCCGATCTGTTCGACTCGAGCTGGCCGACGATCTCGCGTCACCTCGCGGTACTGCGGCACGCCAAGCTCGTGATCAGCGAGCGACGGGGCCAGGCGATCGTGTACGAGTTGAACACGACGGTGTTTCAGGAGTTCGTCCAGCACGTCCTCGACATGACGGCGTCCCGGCCGCGTCATCGTGTGCTGCGGCGTCGCGCGACCAGGCAGAGGGAAACATGAAACGAGTCGACTCCGTGGTGAGCTGTGTCATTGCGACCGGCGGCCTGACCAGTGTCATCCTCTTTCGCCGAATCCCGATTTATCCCGTCGCGGTGGCGTCGTTGCTCCCGGCAACTGCCGCCATCGTCTATCTGCTGCTGCGCATCGTGGGCAGACGGTCGGCGACCCGGCAGGCCCAGGCACCCATCGCCGTGATTGGCGGCCATGTTGTCGCCTTCATCATCGGTCTGCATGTCCTGACGGTCTGCAATCTCGCGGGTGTCGCGTGGGCGCGTGCGCTGGGACCGCGCGCGGCGGTGGTGCTGCTGGGTGTCGCCATCGTGGCGATGGGAAACATAGTGCCGCGTCTTCGTCCGAACCTCGCGCTCGGTATTCGCACGAGGCGAAGTCTTGACGATAGGCACGTGTGGGCTCGCGTGCATCGCCTGGCGGGACACGGTGCTGTCGTTCTGGGCTGCGTGACGTGCGTGGCCGGTCTGTCGCTCCGTGGCGACATGATTGGGCCCGTCGTCAGCCTTGCCGCCATCGCGCTCGCCGTGTCGCTTGGCCTTGCGTACCGGCGGTATGCGCATGACTGAGGTGCGCGAGCTGACAGCCCGGCCCCGTTGGCGCAACGCGATCGGCCTCGTTGTTCGCCTGCTCCTGGCCGTCATCTTCATTTACGTGGGAACGGTCAAGCTCCTGCCAGGCGGACGAATGTGGATCCGGCTCTTCGATCAGATCGGGCTGGGACAGTGGTTCCGCTTCTTCACGGCTGGCGTGGAAATCACGGCTGGCGGTCTGATGCTGTTCCCCAGGTGGTCGGCGGCAGGGGCGCTGCTCGCGATCGCGTCGATGGCTGGCGCGCTCGTCGTGCACGCAACCGTCACCGGGTTCGGTCCGCAGACCGTGGCGGTGTCGGTCCTGATCGCGTTGAGTGCGGTCGTTGGCTGGTCAGGTCGTCATCATCTGCCCGTCATCGGCTTCAACGTGACACGCATGCGGGTGATTGTGGGCATCACAGGTCTCATCGCTCTCTACATGACGTGGAACGCGTTGCCGGGCCAACCCTTCGACGCCACTGGACGATGGAGCGGTCGCACGCTCACCGGACTGCAGATTGTGCTGGAGTTGAAGACGGACGGGTCCGATTTGCGCGGAACACTGACGCGGAATCGGCGAACCTCGCCGATCACCAGTGGCACGATCACGGCGGATGGATTGTCGTTCACCGCGCGGCTCGGCCGGCAGATGGAGACCTTCTCAGGACGATACCGGCGCGGTGAGCGCATTCATGTGACTCTCGATAGCCAAGGCGTGCTGGCACCCCTGACCTCGGTAACCTTCCGGCGCGACTCACCGCGACCCTAGCCGTCTTCCAATTCCGGATTCGCCGGTGCTGGACGCCCTGAGTCGGGATCTTCGTGATGGACGGCGCGCACTCCTCGCGGCACCAGCGGTGAATGCCACGATCGTGTGCCTCGTCGCCTTGGTGATTGGCGGCAATGCGACGGTTTACGGGCTCGTGCATGCGGTTCTCACGAAGCCCGCGCGTGGTGTCATCGCACAGCGGCTGATCACGATTCAAGCGTCGACCCTGGTGAAGGAACCCGCCCGCTGCGTCAGTTCTCGGATTTCGAAATAGGAACACCGGCACGTTCGGGTTGACCGACGACACCGCGCGCCGGACGCCCGCAAGCAGGCCGACCCGCGCAGCCTGTTTCAGCAGCGGACGCGCGCCGAACAACAGGCACGAGAGCAGCGAGGCGGCACCGGCAAAGGCCATCGCGCGCGGATCGAGCGAGATCTCCTCGACGCGTGGCAGCGTCGTCGGTGCCGTTGCGACCACCACGCGAACCCCGGCGTAGGCCAGCGTAACTCCCAGCGCTCCGCCGATCGGTGAGAGCGCCAGGCTCTCGACGAGCACCTCTCGCGCGACGTGTCTCCGCCCGGCGCCGAGCGCTGTCCGCATCGCACTGGTCTGGTGGCGCCACGCGATTGCAGAAACGCGGGCGCCTCGCCAAGAATCGGTGAACCGGATCCGGGAGACCGATGCATCGCAGGGTTCTGGAAGCGGCGCACCGCATTGCGCACCACTATCTCGACATCGTCGCGGAGCGACACGTTGGCGGCACCAGCACGCGAGCGCAGCTGTTGGAAGCGCTCGGCGGCGCCCTGCCTGACGGTGGATCCGATCCGGTTGCTGTTCTCGAGCAGCTCGCGGCGCAGACTGATCCCGGGCTCGTGGCGTCCGTGGGGCCTCGCTATTTCGGTTTCGTGACGGGGGGCGCCGTTCCAGTCAGCGTCGCCGCCGATTGGCTCGCCGCCGCGTGGGATCAGAACGCGTCGTTCTTCGTCATGTCGCCGGCCGTCGCGGTCATTGAGGACATCGTGGCGGGCTGGCTCCTCGAGATGCTCGATTTGCCGCGTGGGGCTGGCGTCGGCTTCGTCACGGGCGCGCACATGGCGAACTTTACCTGCCTCGCGGCGGCGCGACACGAGGTGCTGCGTCGCGTCGGCTGGAACGTCGAGGCGCAGGGCCTGCAGCGGGCGCCACGCGTGCGCGTGATCGCAGGCGATGAAGTACACGTCTCCGCCATTGGCGCGCTGCGCTATCTCGGGTTCGGCAGCGAGGAGATCGAGATTGTTCCAGCCGACGGCCAGGGCCGCATGCGTGCCGACGCGCTCGAGGCGACGCTCGCACAAGGCGAAGGACCGACCATCGTCTGCGCGCAGGTTGGCAACGTCAGCACTGGCGCCAGCGATCCGATCGAGGCGATTGTCGCCGCCGCGCACGCGCGACGGGCATGGGTGCACGTCGATGGCGCATTCGGCCTGTGGGCATCCGCGGTTCCCGAGCTGCGATCGCAGGTGCGCGGGATCGCGACAGCCGACTCGTGGGCGACCGACGCGCACAAGTGGCTGAACGTGCCCTACGACTCGGGCCTGGCGATTGTCGCGGATGCCGCTCCCCATCGTGCGTCGATGAGCCTGAAGGCGTCCTATCTCCAGCGGGGTGCCGACGAGGAGCGGGTCGGCGGCGACTGGGTGCCGGAGTCATCGCGTCGCGCGCGCGTGCTTCCGCTCTATGCGCTGATCCGAGCACTCGGTCGCGATGGCATTGCGGAGATCGTGCGCCGCACCTGCGCGCTGGCCAGGCGCATGGCCGATCGTCTCCGGAGAGAGCCCGGCGTGACCATTCTCAATGACGTCGTCCTCAACCAGGTGCTCGTTCACTTCGAGTCGGACGACATCACGCGCGAGGTCATTGCCCGCGTGCAGGCGGACGGCACCTGCTGGGCGGGCGGGGCGACGTGGCAGAACGCGCAGGTGATGCGCATCTCGGTGTCGAACTGGTCGACGACCGACCATGACATCGACCGATCGGCTGACGCGATTCTGCGATGCTACCGAACGGTCGCTCGCGTGTGAGCCATGAGGATACGCCGCGGGCCGGGGTAGAATCACCGCTCATGGCCTCGGCGTCTTAGCTGACGCTCAGTGCACGTCAGGTGTGCACTGTCCGTCGGCTCCTTCTCGAATCCCCTTTCATCGCGGTGTTGTTCAATCCGCACGGTCGTCGTGTCTGCGCGTCGGCGCAGGCAGGACGGGAGCCGTGCGCAACGGGACCGATGTGTCCCACAGAGGAGTCGAGCCATGCGAATTCGTCGGGAAGAACAGGCAGACGTCGAGGGCATCCGCGAACTGAACGTGGCCGCCTTTGGTTCCACCACGGAAGCGAATATCGTGGACGCGCTCCGAGGTGACGCACACGTGCTCTCGCTGGTGGCCGAAGACGGCGATGGCGTCGTCGGCCACATCATGTTTTCTCCGGTGCAGGTCTCGGAGGGGCGAGACCTCAGCACAGTTGCGCTCGCACCATTGGCGGTCGCCCCCGAGCGTCAGCGTTGCGGCATTGGTTCAGCGCTCGTTCGCGCAGGCCTCGAGGAGTGCCGCACCCGAGGTATTCACTGCGTGTTCGTCGTCGGTCATCCGACGTACTACCCGCGCTTTGGGTTCGTGCGAGCGTCGCTTGCGGGCTTCGCCTGCGAATTCGCGGTGGACGATGACGCGTTCATGGTGGTTGAACTCGTTCCGAATGCGCTCGCAGGCGAGTCGGGAACCGTGCATTTCCACCAGGCATTCAAGGAGGCGTAACCACCAGAGAGGGGCACATCAACTGCAACACGCCAACGGCGTCCGGGGGCAGACCGACGAGCTTCGCGTCGCGTCCAGCCCCCAGGACGTCAGTAAGGAGGTCCTTTGTAATGGCGACCCATCCGCCTTGCGTCTGATAACTGAGAACGCATCGGCCCTCTCGACGATCGCTCGAGAGATTCGGCTCGTCACGGTGACTGGCTTTGTGCGCAGCCACGAGCTGCATGTCCGAGGATGCGATGAACCGGGTCGGAAGATCCGGGATCAGCGATGCCTGTGTGTCGACGGCGGCATCCTCTGACAAGACGAAGAGGCGCCCGGTCTGAATACCCGCATTTGTCTCGCCAGCGTCTGCGCGTCTGTGCAGCGCATACTCGATTCGCGCGAAGACGTCTTCGGCAAACTGTTGGGGGTAGTCGAACAGCGCCTCCACGTCTCGTGTGAGGTGCGGCAACTTCCGCCAGCCATTCACCCAGGCCAGCTTCTCAGCGTCTCCACCGACAAACACATCCTCCAGACCGAAGCGCGTCACGGCATCGGGCTGTGAGGTCTTGAGCACCATGTGTTTCATGAGATCGGCTGAAAATCCATACAGAACCCCATAAGGGGAGTACGTGCCGGCGACAGGCCGGAAGTGCGCACAATCCTCATACAGACACTTCGACGCGCGACCGATCCGCGCTTGGTATTCGTGGAGCAGGTGAACGTGTCGCTGGCCCATCGGCGTGTAGACGACGCGCCCGTCGCCATCCGTCGTGATGAAGAGAGGCTCGATCATGCTGTAGGCACCCAACAACTCGACGCGATTCAGAAAGAGCTCTGGATCGGGAGAGATGCCCTGACAGATGGCGTCTGCCAAGGCGAGCCGCTTCTGAACATCGTCGGTGGCACGAGCGTGTTCATAGGCGTCGAGGAGCGCCACGAGATCTTGAATCAGCATCGCGAAGTCGAGGGCGTTGGAGGTGCGGGTGGTGAGAATCAGGTTCTTGTCAGCGAGCGAGACGCCCGCTTTCGTGCAGTAGTAGCGAATCTGTGACCGCAAGTGCCCGGCAGTCATTCGCGCGCCGGCGTTGTGCACTGCGATTCTGGTCTCCTGTGAAAGGGTCTCTATTTTTTCCGCGACGTCGAAATAGGCCCCCAAGTCATCGGTTGCCAGGCACTGCGCCAACTGAATCAGCCATTTCGCGTCTCCGACGAGGATTGGCTGATCAGCGGTTTTGATGCTCCACAGTCGATCGAGCACACCTTGGACCTGTGCGAGTCGATCATCGGCGCTGCTGGATCCGCCATCCCACAGGTGCATCGTCAACAGCTCGAGGCACCGTATGACGTACAGGTTGAAAAGCGTGTGCGCGTAACGGACGCGACCGTTGCGACCCGGCCAACGCGTCTGCCGCCACAAATAGAAGACGCGCATCATCATCTCCGCTGGATCGGCTGGACCGTTGTGCAGTCCAGGAATCTCACGAGGCGTGAATCCAATGGCCCGGTGCGCGTCCTCCAATTGACCTCGCAGACGCGATTGGCTGTCGGTGACCCCAGCGAGCGTGAAGAAGCAATCCTCGAAGTGACGAGACAGCAGGGAGCCATCCTGCAGGTAGGGAATCGGTTTTCGTTGGGCGTTGAGCGCCCCTTGTATGCGCTCGACGATCTCGTCGCGATGGGCCAGGAAGAAGTGGAGAAGTTCGATATGTGCCTGAAACGGCACCGGGCCAGAGCTCAACGTGCCGGTTCGCCCAACGCCTTGCGGATGATCGCGGCCGCCGCCGGGAACTCCTTCTTGGCATTGCAGCAGAAGACGCCTTCCGCAACGTTGAGCGGTGTCCACCCGAGCGTCGTCTTCGCACGCACGTCGGCGCCCTGATCCACCAGGTACTGCACGATCGACGGCTGGTTCGACATGATGGCGCCGATGAGCGGCGTGCTGCCATTCCAGCGCGGATCGCCGACGCCGAGATCGAGCAGCGCATCCATGTTGTGCGGATAGTAGAGCAGCGTGTACTCGACGTCGCCTTCCATTGGGTAGTCCCCGAAGTTCGTGCGGGCGTTGACGTCGTTTCCGAGCGCAACAGCGAGCTTCACGGCTTCGAGCCGCTCCGACTCGGGCACGCCAGTGAACGGGCCGGGCGTCTCGCCTTCCCACGTATCCAGACCCGCGGCGACCATCAGCGGCGTAATGCCGGTCCGGGTGGGGATCTTCGGATCGGCCTTGAACTCGACGAGCAGTCGCATCAGTTCCACGTCGCCGTTCTTGGCGGCCACGTAAAACGGTGTCGCGCCGTTGTAACTGAGGAGATGGCGTCCGAGCCGGATGTTCGGTGGGTTGCGTGCCGTGCCGCCTTCCTTGCCGAAGCGAGGTTCGGTCCAATCAACGCGCGTGTTGGGATTCGCGCCGTGCTCGAGGAGCGTCCTGGCGAGTTGAATGGCCGTGACGTTCCCGGTCTGCTGCGGTGTCCCCACCGGTGTGTTGCCGACGGCGGCGGCCCCGTCGGCGCCCGGCTGACGCAGCCATGCGACGGTGTGGAGCGGCGACCCGCGCGGATCGGGCAGGTTGGGATTGGCGCCGTGGTCGAGCAGCACCGACGCAAGCTCGAAGTAGGCATTGACCGTTGCCACGCTCAACGCGCTCGAGCCGTCCGGCGCAACGTCGTCGACGTTCGCGCCGCGTTTCAGCAGTGCAACCGCCGTCTGAATGTGAGCGTTGCGAACCGCAAACAGGAGCGGTGTGAAGCCGCCGTTGGATTTCAACGTGAGGTCAGCGCCCGCTTCGAGGAGCACATCGACCGCCGCGGTGTTGCCTTCAGCCGCGGCCCACATCAACGCGGTCTGGCCTTTATAGGGTTCCTTCGTATCGACCTTCGCACCACGCGTCAGCAGCAGCCTGACCGCGTCTGCCTTTCCCGACAGCGCCGCGGACATCAGCATCGTCTGGCCTTCCTCCGCGGTGCCGTTCGCATCGGCGCCGGCATCGAGCAGGCGCTCGATCATCGCGGCATTGCCGTTGATCGTCGCGAGATACAGCGGCGTGATGTTGTAGCGCGTCGATGCTCTGACGTTCGCGCCCGCCGCGAGCAGGAGCTCGACGAGCGGCAGGTCGTTTCGCTGCGCGGCCCAGTGGAGCGCGGTGAAGCCGTCCGCCTCTGGCGCGTTGATGCTGACCCCTCGTTTGAGGAGCGCGCGAACCGCCTGATGGTCCTGTTTCTTGACCGCGTCGATCAGAGGGGAACCAGCCGCCCAGACGGACGTCGTCGCCAGACAACCGATGGCGATCACGCGGAGCCAGCCGCGAAACCTCATATCTCCTCCGTCGTGCCTTACCGGCGTAATATACCCCCGTCTTTGGATGTCCTATAGAAGTGCACTCGCGTTCGCCGTCCTGAGCCTTGTGCTCGCTCTCGCCACAGCTGGCCCGAGTGCCCAGGCGCCAGCAGCACAGGCACAGCCAGGGACAGCCGCGGCACCTGCAGCAGTGCTCACACAGTACTGCGCCACGTGTCATAACGAACGGCTGAAGACCGGCGGTTTCGTCATCGATCCGGCGGGAATGAATACCGTCAGCGCCGGTGCCGAGCGCTGGGAAAAGGTCGTTCGCAAGCTGCGGTCGCAGTCGATGCCGCCACCGGGTGCGCCTCGTCCGGCTCCCGAGAACTATGACCGCGTGGCGACGTTCCTTGAAACGGAGCTCGATCGCGCGGAGGCCGTGCGTCCTCATCTCGGGACGCTTCCGCTCACGCATCGGCTCAGCCGCACCGAATATCGAAACGCCGTCCGCGATCTGCTCGCGCTCGAATCGCTCCCGCGTGAGGTCAGCATCGATTACCTGCTCCCGCCGGACAACATCAGCAGCGGCTTCGACAATCTCGCTGACCTGTTGTTCATTTCGCCGAGCAATATGGAACGCTACCTCGACGCTGCGCGGAAGATCAGCCGGCTGGCCGTTGGCGATCCGGCGATGCCGGTGATGGTGAACATTCATCGCCTCGACCCTGAGCATCCACAGGACGAGCGGGTTGACGAACTGCCATTCGGCACCCGCGGCGGCATCGCGGTGCGGAGTGAGTTCCCCGTGGACGGGACCTACATCGTCAAGGTGGATGTTGGCGCTGCACAGGGTCAGGATCTGGAGATCCTCGTCGATGGCGAGCGCGTGGCATTTCGTTCCCTCGTCGGCAGACAGGCCGTCTCTGATGTGGATGCTCCGCCGGCGCAGCGCGGTCCGCTGGAGTTTCCGCTCTCGCTGACGGCCGGTCCGAAGCTGATTGGTGTTGCGTTCGTGCAGCGCACTGAAGCGCGCGACGAAGCCACGCTGCGGCCACGCATGCGCAGCCGCGGCACGCAGCCGGCCATCAACGCCGTGACGATCAGCGGTCCCTACAACGTCACTGGCCCCGGCGATGCACCGAGCCGCCGGCGGATTTTCGTGTGCCGTCCGCCGGAGTCTCGACGAAGCTCGCCTGAGATCGAAGCGAGCGAAGCCGGATGCGCGCGACGGATTCTTTCCACGCTGGCACGCCGCGCGTATCGGCGGCCTGTGAACGACACGGATATTCGCGATCTGCTGCCGTTCTACGAACGCGGGCGCAAAGAGGGTAGCTTCGACCTTGGCATCCAGATGGCACTCGAGCGACTGCTCGTCAGCCCACAGTTCCTGTTTCGCATCGAACGCGAGCCCGCGAGCATCGCTGCCGGCACCGCTTATCGCGTCAGCGATATGGAGCTCGCCTCGCGGCTGTCGTTCTTCATCTGGAGCAGCATTCCTGATGACGAGCTGCTGGATGCGGCCGCAGCAGGCCGGTTGAAGGATCCGAGGGTGCTGGAGCAGCAGGTGCGCCGGATGCTCGCGGATACGCGCTCGGAATCGCTCGTCACGAACTTCGCCGCGCAGTGGCTGTACCTGCGCGACATCTCAGCAAAGCTGCCAGACGAGATCCTCTTCGCTGACTTCGACGAAACCTTACGGAGCGCGATGCAGCGGGAGACCGAGCTGTTCATCAGCAGCGTCTTCACTGAGAACCGGAGCGTGCTCGATTTGGTACGGGCGAACTATACGTTCCTCAACGAGCGGCTCGCGCGTCACTATGGGGTCCCGAACGTCAAGGGCAGCTACTTCCGTCGTGTGACGTTCCCGGAGGGAAGCGTCCGCGGCGGGTTGCTCGGGCAGGGAAGCGTGCTGACGATCACGTCGTACTCGACGCGCACGTCTCCCGTGCTGCGCGGCAAGTGGATACTCGAGAATCTGCTCTCCGCCGCGCCGCCGCCTCCGCCGCCTGACGTGCCGTCGCTGAACACCGAGAAGGCGCCTGGCAAACCGCTGACGCTGCGCGACGCGATGATCCGGCACCGCGCGGCACCGGCGTGCGCCGGCTGCCACGCGCGGATGGATCCGATCGGCTTCGCCATGGAAAACTTCGACGCCGTCGGGCGATGGCGCGAGCGCGATGGCGATCAAGCCATCGACGCGACCGGTGTCTTTCCGGACGGGACGAAATTCAACGGGATTGCCGGTCTGAAAAAGGAACTGTTGCGCCAGCCCGAGCAGTTCGTCGGCACAATCGCGGAGCGATTGCTCATGTACGCGATCGGCCGCAACCTGCAATACTATGACGCGCCCACCGTGCGCGCGGTGATGCGTGACGCGAGGCCGGCGAACTATACGCTGGCATCGCTGGTGCTCGGGGTCGTGAAGAGCCGACCGTTCCAGATGCGAGAGGCTGGAGGGGAGTGATGTTCGTCAGCAAGAGGGCGCTGCCACGGCGGACCTTCCTGCGTGCCATGGGCACGACGATCGCGCTGCCATTCCTGGATGCGATGGTGCCGGCGCTGTCGGCGCGCGCGCTCAAGCCCACGCCACGTTACGGCTTCGTCTACATTGCCAACGGTGTCATCCAGAACCTGTGGACGCCCGCCACGACCGGTCGTGATTTCGATCTGACGCCCACGCTGCAGCCATTCGCGAATCTTCGTGACAAGATTTCGGTGCTGAGCGGCCTGTCGCACCGGCAGGCCGACACGTTCGGCGATGGCACCGGCGATCACCCGCGCGCAACCGCTGTCTGGTTGACCGGCGTGCATGCCTACGACCGTGCGCGGCCGGGCGTCGAAGTGAAGCTGGCGACCACCGTCGATCAGATCCTGGTGCGCGAGCTCGGCAAGACGTCACGGATCCCCTCGATCGAGATGTCGGTCGACTTCCCGACCCAGGGCGCCTGCGATTCAGGCGACTGCTTCTACGTGAACACGGTCTCGTGGCGCAACGAGACGACCCCGAACAACACTGAATCGCACCCGCGCATCCTCTTCGAGCGGCTCTTCGGGGATGGCGGAAGCGCCGACGCACGTCTGGCGCGCAGCCGATCGGAAGGAAGCATTCTGGATTCGGTTCGCGAGGAGGCGAGCCGCGTGGCCAGCAGCCTGGGCCGCGGAGACAAGAACAAGCTGCGCGAATATCTCGATTCCGTGCGCGAGGTGGAGCAGCGCATCCAGAACGCGGAGTCGCAGCCGGTCGAGATTGAGTTGCCGGAACGGCCGACCGACATTCCGCCCTCGTTCGACGCGCACGCCAAGCTGATGTTCGACTTGCAGGCACTCGCCTTCCAGGCCGATCTCACCCGCGTGTTCAGCATGATCATGTCGCGCGAGCTGAGTTCGATGACGTTCCCGAGTATCGGTGTGCCCGAGCAGCATCACGCGGTCTCACACCATCGCAACGATCCGCAGCTCATTGCCAAGAAGGCGCGCATCGATCTGTACCAGGCGCAGCTCTTTGCCTATTTCCTGGAGAAGCTGCAGTCGATGCCCGAGGGCGACGGCTCCGTGCTCGATCAGTCGCTGCTGCTGTACGGCGGCGGCATGGGCGACGGCAACCTCCATCGTCACGCGAACCTGCCGACGCTGATGGCCGGCGGTCTCGGCGGCGTGTTCAAGATGGGCCGCCATCTCCAGTACCCGGTGGACACCCCGATGGCCAACCTGCTGCTGACGATCCTCGACAGCGGCGGCGTGCACCTCGAAACGTTCGGCGACAGCAACGGACGGATTCTCGAACCGCTTTCAGTCTCCTGACCAGGAATTCACCGCCCCGAGCCTTGACGCGAACCGGCCGAGCGAGCAGTATCAGGTCATCGTGGTCCGCATTCCGTTCGCAGGCCGTGTGTCGACGCTCGTCGTTGCCGGCCTGGTCTACGCGGCGGGATGGCCGGCATCGCGACTCGACGCTCAGCGCAGCGGGATGTTCCGGGGGTCCGTCGACGATCCCGCCATTTCCTATTCCAGCGCTCCTGTCGACAACGTGGTCGATCGGCTCAATCGACAACTCGAGGACGGTTCCGCCAGCCTCGCGTTCCAGGGTCGGAGCGGATATCTGCAGTCGGCGATCGACGCGCTGAAGCTGCCGATCGATTCGCAACTGCTCGTGTTCTCCAGGGCAAGTCTTCAGGGACGGTTGATCAACGCGGCGAGTCCGCGAGCCCTGTTCTTCAACGATCGCGTCGTGCTCGCGTGGGTGCGCGACGGCGAGATCCTCGAAGCGGCCGCCCATGACGCGAAACAGGGAATTGTTTTCTACTCCCTGGAGCAGCGGCCCGCGGAACGGCCGATGTTCAAGCGCGAGTTCAGATGCCTTGGCTGTCACCTGGCCGGAAACACGCTTGGTGTGCCCGGGCTGCTCATGTTCAGCACGACGCCCGAAACCCGAGATCGCGCTATGAAGATCGTGACGACCGATCAGCGCAGTCCGCTCGCGGAGCGTTGGGGCGGTTGGTTCGTGACGGGGGACAGTGGCCGGGCGCAGCATCTCGGCAACCAGGTGCCGGCGCTGGAGGGACGTCCGCGCGGAGCCCTGGCGTCAGTGGAGGGGCTCTTCGATGCCGATGGTTACCGCGCGTCGTCGAGCGACATCGCGGCCCTCATGACGTTTTCGCACCAGACGCAGATGATCAATCTGCTGACGCGGGCGTCGTGGGAGGCACGCGCCGCCGATCCGGTCCTGCATCCGGGCGTGCCCGCGCAGCCCGATCAAGTGCGGTTGGTCGAGACGTTCATGAGCGGCATCGTCGAGGAGGTCGTCGACTATCTGTTGTTCGTCGACGAAGCGCCGCTCCCTGGTCCCGTTACCGGTCGTTCAGGCTTTGCCGAGCGCATGTCGGCACTCGGACCACACGACCGTCGGGGACGGTCGCTCTACGAGCTCGATCTGAAGCGGCGGCTGATGAAGTATCCATGCAGCTATCTGATCTACTCGCCCGCGTTCGACGCGCTGCCGCCGCTGGCGAAGGTGCCGATCTACAAGCGGATGTGGGACGTGCTCTCCGGGCAGGCGCGTGAGCCACGCTACGGCTCGTTGTCCCTGGCGGATCGCCAGGCGATTGTCGAGATTCTCAGGGACACCAAGCGCGATCTCCCCGCCTACTTCACGGCTGTGATCAAGTAGTCCTCAAATATCGAGCTGCGCTCTGCGCAGCGCGCCGGGATATCAGGTGGTTACACGGTCCACAGCGTGCGCGTGTCGATCCACGTGACCTGACCGGTTCGCTGTTTGACTTCGTTGTACATGTGCTCGGTGCCGCCGGGGCCATCGCCACGGCTGCCGTTCCACAAGGTCACGAACCGCGTCTTGTCGACTCCCCGTGCGAGTGCGGTGTAGAGCAGCCACAGATTGCTGCGTTCGAATGGGTCGACACCGGCAGGCGGCTCGCCGATTTGATCGGGCATGATCCGAATCGGATCCTGACGCTGATTGGTCGCGGCGAAATGCTTTTCCTGATCTTCGAGCTGCCGCTTCATTTCGTAATACCGGTCGCGCCAGCCGTCGCCTCCGGTTGACGGCAGAATGGATTTCGAGATGAACTCGGGCTCCGAAAAGGGCAGCAGCACCTGGCAGCGCACACCTCGTTGGCGACACGCTTCGAGGAACAGCAGGTCTCCGCCCGCCGCCGCCTGACTGAGCGCGAGGTCCTCCGGCCCGGCGCCGAGTGCGTCGAGCGCCTCCCCGATTTTCTGCGCCGCGATCGGTTCTTTGTCGGCCGGGAATCGCGGGCGCGGGCGAGTGGGCGCATCGATCCTGTGTCCACTGAACAGGATGACCCGTCGTGGATGCCACGGCAGCGGGAGCCTGGCCAGCGCCCGATCCAGGACTGCCAAGCCAGCCCTTACATGCTCGGGACGGAACGCCAGGGCGTTCAGGAGTACGAGTTGATCGCGACAGGCGTTCAGGGCGAACCAGTCCCTCTGGTTCTGGGCAACAGCATCCTTGTAGGCGTTGGTCACCTTGTCCGGTGTGGCAACGAGCACTTCCAGGTCGCCGAGCGTGGCCTTGGCCCAGAAGACCTGATTCGGATCCGGATCGCACTCGGCCGCGAAGCGCACCGCGCCCGTCATCGTCTCGATCGTCTCGTCATAACGCGTGTCGTTCGTGAGATTCCGGTACACGTGCATCAAGGTGACGGCATTGATGCCGGAGTAGTAGTGTCCCGGATTAATGCGGTATGCGGCTGTGTAACTCTCGATCGCCGTGCACAGCAGTGCGTCGTCGTATGCCGCTTCTTCCCGTTTCTGTTCGGGTGTCAGGCCGTCACGATTCCAGATCTGCGTCCATGCGTCCTTATTGACGCGACCCAGCAGAGCCCACGTTTCTGCATCGCGCGGATGCTCGGCGAGCACGTCGCGATAATGCTGTCGCGCTCGCTCGAGCGGGAATGCCGCGTCGCCGGCGAGCGCGAGTCGCTGCAGACAGATGCCCTTCTCGCGCAGCAGATCCAGGTTCTTCGGGCTACGGTCGAGGCCATGTTGGAGGTGTTCGAGCGCGAATGCGAAGTGACCGGCTCTCCGCAGCGCTTTGCCCGCCGCGATCCAGGCATCGACGCGAAAGGCCGCGATCGGGGCTTCGTTCGCGAGGACGAGCAGGTCGCCGATCTGGTGTTTCTGCCGCGCCAGGTCGACCCGTCGTTCCCACGCGTCATGTTTCTCCCAGAACTCCTTTGCGTCACCAATTCTCAGCGACTTCCAGTCCGGCTCCTGCAGGTTGGGGAGGTGGTAGTACACGGGACTGATCTTCCGGCCATACCAGGCATCCATCGTCGCCTTTACCATCCCGGCGAGGCGTGTCTTGTCCTCCTCGAGAATCGCGCGATCAGTCCATTCCTTCATCCGGTAGAGCAGCTTGCGATCGGTGTAAAGATCGAACGCCGTCGTCACACGGCCGCAGACGAGGACCATCCCCCGACTTCGCAGCGCGTGTCGGACACCCACCTCGTACCAGACGTTGGGATTGTCAATCGTGAGATCGGCAACGACCATGTCGGCGACGAGGAGCTCCTGAAGCATGTCGGGAATGATGTCTCCGCCACGCTGTTCCATGTCCGCACGAAACGGCTCCAGGCCTGCGAGCTCCAACGCCGGCTTGATGTAATCGCGATAGACGCGATTGAAGTCGATGAGTTCGATGCGCGATCCGCCACCCGCGTTGGCAGGATCCGAAGGGGCCGGCTTCTCGCCGAACGGCATCGCCACGAACGCGTGCGGTCTGACCGGCATGTGAGGTCTCCGATAAGTTGTGCGAATGCCGGTGCTACCAGGGCATCGTGCGCTTCGTGAACTTGCGGCCGATCTCCGCCGCCTCCTGGCTCGCCGGCCCGACCATCACGCCTTCCTTGATCATGTCGACGACGTTCTCGGCGTTCTTGGTGGGGCCGCCCTCGGCGAGGCCTTTCATGTAGTCGGCCAGCCCTTTCACGTCGAACGGCGCGTGCTCCATGTCGTAACTGATGTAGTCCGCGTACGTCTGCGCGTCTTTCTTCCCTTGCTGAAAGTTGCCGTCGGTGCCTTCGTGGGAGCCGGTGTAGTAGATCGGCTGCCCGGACGCGAGCAGCTCGATCGCGCGGTTGATCCGCGTGGCCTTCGGCGTTTCGGCCTGGACCGTCAGGACGCAGAGCAGGAAACCAAGAAGCGGTGCGAACATGCGTTTCATCGCGTCAGCCTCCATGGCCCGCCAGCTGAAGCCTGGCGCGCCAACGCGCCAGATTATGAGCCAACCGGCTGCGGCTTGCTGACTGTCATCCCGACATGAAGTTGCCGTAGACTCGAACGTTGGTCGTCGAACCCGTCAATCACAACGCGAAGTTGGTGGCGACGTCGCGGCGGACCGGTCCGCAGGTGGCCACGCTCGTCGCCGCGATCGTGCTGCTGCTGGTCATCGATCTGCTGCCGTCACCGGCGCCATTGCAGCGCGCCGGTGCCGCGATTCCGCTGACGCCGAAGGGTCAGGCGTGCCTTGCGATCATGGCCTTCGCCGTCCTGCTGTGGGTGACCGAGACGGTGCCCTTCGCGGTGACGTCACTGCTCGTCGTCCTGCTGATTCCGGTGTTTCAGCTCGCCGACTTCAGAACAGTGGTACGCGCGGGTTTCGGCGATCCCGTCGTCGTGTTCTTCATCGGTGTGCTGATGCTCTCGGCCGGGTTCACACGCTCGGGCCTTGGCACGCGGCTCGTGTACCGCATCCTCGAGCGCGTCGGGACCCGCACCGATCATGTGCTGCTGGCGGTGCTCGCCGTCGGTTCCTTCATCTCCTGGTGGATCACCGACATCGCGGTAGCGGCGATGCTGCTGCCGCTCGCCGTCGGCCTGCTGCGCGACGCCAGATTGACGCCCGGAGCGAGCAACTTCGGCCGCGCGTTGATGATCGCGACGGCGTTCGGTGCGCTGATCGGCGGCATCGCCACGCCGGCGGGGACGGCGGCGAACCTCGTTGCGATCGCCCAGATCAAGCAGCTCGCCGGAGTCGACGTCACATTCGGTCGCTGGATGATCTATGGCGCGCCCGCATCGATCCTGATGGTGCCGCTGTGCTGGCGCCTGTTGCTATGGTTGTACCCGCCCGAGATCGACAGGCTTCCATTCAGCGCCGCGGACATCCGGCAACGTCTCGATGCCCTCGGTCCGCTGTCGCGCGCCGAGCGCTGGACGCTGACGACATTCTCGACCGTCATTGTGGTGTGGCTCGCGACCCCCGTGGTTGCCGCATGGACCGGTGGGGTGGTCGAGCCACCGATTGAGGCGGTGGCGCTCGCCGGCGGCCTCGTGCTCTTTCTGCCCGGCATCCGTGTGATGTCGTGGAAGGAGGCGGAGCACGACATCGAATGGGGCGGCATCATGCTGATCGTGGCGGGGTTGTCACTCGGCCTCGTGGTGTTCGAAACCGGCGCCGCCCGGTGGCTCGCATGGGTACTGCTCGGGCAGATCACCAGCGTGCCCGACCTGCTCAAACCAGCCGTGATCGTGCTGGCCGTTTCCGGACTTCACCTGCTGTTCTCCAGTAACACGGTCACCGCAAGCATCATCGTCCCGATTCTGGTCGCACTCGCAACCGACCTTCACCTGAACGTCTGGTCCATCGTCGCGCCGGCGGCGTTCACCTCGTCGCTGGCGTTCATTCTGGTCAGCGAGGGTCCGACGACAATCATTCCGTATTCGTCGGGGTACTTCTCGATCCGCGACATGGCACGGGCTGGGCTGTTGATGACCGTTCTGGCCGCACTGTGCGTAGCGGTGTCGGTCGAAGCGAGTCGTCTGGCCGGGTGGTGAGATGACCTCACCACCATTTGAACATGCGGTTCCGCGTGCGACGACGGAGGACGTGCGCCGGGCGCTACTTGCGCGGGAGGAGATCGCGCTCCTCGACGTCCGGGAGGAAGGCCTATACGCGGAGGGACATCCGCTGTTCGCGGCCTCGTTACCCGTCGGACGGATCGAGGCCGAGGTGTTCGATCGAATCCCGCGACGGAGCACGCCGGTTGTTGTTTATGACGCGGGCGAAGGGCTGGCCGGTGAAGCCGCCGAAACGCTGCGCGCGATCGGCTACACCAACGTATTGTGCCTCGCGGGAGGTCTCGAAGGGTGGCGGCGCGACGGCGGTGAGCTGTTCCGCGACGTCAATTCGGCGAGCAAGGCCTTCGGGGAGATGGTCGAGGCGAAGCGCCGCACGCCGTCGATCACCGCCATCGAACTGAAGGGGCTGCTCGACGCGGATGCCGACCTCGTCGTGCTCGATGCGCGGCGCGAGGACGAATTCCGGACGATGAGCATTCCCGGTGGGATCAGCGCACCGGGAGGCGAGCTGGTCTGGCGCGCTCGCGCGACGGCGCCTCGCCCCGAGACGCTCGTCGTCGTCAATTGCGCCGGGCGTACGCGCAGCATCATCGGCGCACAGTCGCTCGTCAACGCCGGCATCCCGAACCGTGTCGTCGCCCTTCGCAATGGCACGATCGGCTGGACGCTCGACGGCCTGGCGCTGGCTCACGGACAGACCCGACGCGCGCCCGATCCCGACGAAGAGGCGCAACCGGCGATCGCGCGCGCGGCCCGCGCTGTTGCCGATCGCGCAGGCGTCGCTCGCCTGTCGGCGGACGGGCTCCGCGCATTCCTGACAGAGCCGCACCGGACGGTCTATCGCTTCGACGTCCGCGACCCGCGCGAGTACGAGGCATCGCACGTGTCGGGTTTCCGCAGCGCGCCCGGTGGGCAGCTGGTGCAGGAGACCGACGTGTTCGCACCGGTGCGCGGCGCGCGCGTGGTGCTCTGGGATCCTGCTGGTGCGCGAGCAGATATGACGGCGTCGTGGCTGGCGCAGATGAACTGCGACGTGTATGTCCTCGACGCGGACCCGTCCGAGTTGCCACACGAGACCGGATCGTGGCGGCCAAGCCGGCCACCGTTGCCGCAGGTGGCAATCGTCGACGCGCAAGCGGTCTCACACGCGACGAGAGTCGAGCGCGTCGTCATTCTCGACCTCGCGCCGAGCCCGCAGTATCTGCGCCAGCACATTGCCGGCGCGTGGTTCGTCTCGGTTCCCCGAATACGCGAAGCTGCCGCCGCCTGGCCGGAGGCGGATCGCGTGGTGGTCACGTCGCCGGATGGCGTCATCGCCGGCTATGCCGCACCTCGCATCGCAGCGCTTGTCGATGCACCCGTCAGCGTACTAGGGGGAGGCACGGCCGCGTGGCAGGCCGCTGGCCTTCCGATGCGAGAAGGACCTGAGCACTTGTCGACGACGATGACGGATGTGTACAAGCGTCCGTACGAGGGCACCGACAATAATGCCGCGGCGATGCACGCCTACCTGGAGTGGGAGTACGGTCTCGTCGCGCAGCTCGAACGCGACGGCACGCACGGATTCTTCGTGATTTGAGAAAGGTCGATTGGAGCAGCGGCGCGGACCTTTACGGTCCGCGTTAGCGGGCCATGAAGGCCCGCCCCGCGTTCCAAAAACACAAGTGGGTACCGGACTAAAACGGCACCTGGCGCTGCGTGCTGCGAATCTGGGTGCGATGCAGGACTCGGCGCGTTGCGGCGTCGAATGCGTCTCGCCGATGCATCGCGCAGCGGTTGTCCCACAAGACGAGATCGCCCGGGGACCAGTGATGCGTCCAGACACGCGCGGGATCCGTCGCCGTCTCCCAGATTCGGTCCAGCAGCGCATCCGACTCGGAGAGCGGCAGCCCCTCGATCCAGGCCAGGCGGCGCCGACCGAGATAGAGGTGAGGGCGACCGGTCTCCGGATGGCGGCAGACGAGAGGATGCACCGACCCTTCCGCTTCACGCGGATCGTGAGTGGCGATCGCGCCGAGGCGCAGGAACCCGCCGCTGTTGTACGTGCCGTTGTGTTTCAGCGAGGCTCCGCGCACCCGAACCTGGAGGTCCGTCGGCAGTCGATCCCACGCGTCGTACATCGAACAGAAGCTGGTGTCGCCGCCTTCGTCTGGCACTTCCAAGGCGTAGAGGATACTGGCCTTGGGTGGCACGTCCTGGTACGACATGTCAGTGTGCCAGACCGCCTCTCCAGCGCCCAGGCTGCCGATGGGCACGCCGTTCTCGACGACATTGGAGACGACATAGATCTCCGGATAGCCCTCGACGAAGCGACGCCCCGTCTCCTGAATCGGCGCGAGGTCGAGCTCGCCAAACCGCCTGCTGAACGCGATCAGCTCGGCGTCGGTCAGGTGCTGATCGCGGAACAGCACCACCTGATAGGTCAGCCACGCGTCATGGATTGCCGCGAACACGCGGTCATCGACGTGGCGCAGGTCCACATCCTCAATCCGCGCACCAAGGGGTGCGTCGGCCGGGTGCACGGCAAGGGGACGAGCCTCGCTGATTTCTGATGGCGGCACGTCTCGATAGTACTCCGCCGCATTATGATCACGCGCGACCAAGGATTGTGGGGGCCGCCTTCAGGCGGCCCGCGAACTATGATCACGCGCGTCGTGCGTGCACGCCTTCATCGAAGCGGGCCAGTCATGGCGACGTTTGCAGCCCTCATCGCGATCGCGATGATCCCGGCGGCTGTCGTCTTGCGCGCACAGGTCACGGCGCCGGCACTCGACGTCCTCCAGGTTCGGCCGAACTTCTACATGATCGCCGGCGCCGGCGCGAACATCGGCGCGCAGATCGGTCCCAACGGCGTGGTACTGGTGAACGCGGGAAGCGCGGACGCCGCCGATGCGGTCGTGGCAGCGATCGCCAAGGTCACGACCCAGCCTGTTCGCTACATCATCAATACCAGCGCCGACCTCGACGTGGTTGGGGGAAACGCGACGATCGCGCGGGCTGGCCGCAACATCTCGAGCGTAGCGGGCCGTGGCAGGAACCGCACGACGATCGTGGGGAGCGATCTCGACATCGCGCGCGTCCTCTCCCACGAGAACGTCCTCGCGCGAATGGCTGCGTCATCCGGCGCGGGCCAGTCGGTCTCGTTCGCCGCCGCGGCGCTCCCCAGCGAATCGTTCAGCGAACGGCGGCGCGCGATGTATTTCAACGACGAAGGCATCGAGATCCTGCATCAGCCCGCCGCGCACACCGACGGCGACACCGTCGTCTTTTTTCGCAAGTCCGACGTCGTCGTTGCCGGCAACATCATCGATACGGATCGATTTCCCGTCATCGACCTCGCGCGCGGTGGAAGCCTGAAGGGGGAGATCGATGCGCTGAATCGCATCATCGAGCTGGCGATTCCGCCCGGTCCGTTCGTGGGCTTGCCGAATGGTCTCATGGCCAGCGCCACACAGCAGGGCGGCACCGATGTCCTGCCCGGACACGGCCGCATCTACCGCCAGATCGATGTCGTGAACTATCGCGACATGGTCGTGATCATTCGCGACATCGTCCAGGACCTGATCGACAAGAAGATGACGCTCGATCAAGTCAAGGCGGCCGATCCGGCCAAGCCGTACAAGGCGCGGTATGGCGCGACCTCCGGTTCCTGGACGACGAACGATTTCGTGGAGGCGGTGTACAGGAGTCTCGCGCGATGAGTGGCCAGATTGATGCGCGCGGCCGTCCGCCTTCGCCAAGGCTACGGCGGATGGTGACGATTTCGGGACTCGCGGTCGCGCTCGTGGCGACGCAGGGTTGGGCGCACGGTCAGGCGCGGGGACAAGGTCCGGGAAACCAGCGGCCCCAGTCGGCGAAGGCCGCCGCCCCGTTCGATCCGACCGGGTATTGGTCGTCACTCGTCACGCAGAACTGGCGCCTGCGCATGGTCCCCCCGGCACGAGGTGATTACATCGGCATTCCAATTTCGGCCGCGGGGAAACGCGCCGCCGATGCGTGGGACCAAGCCAAGGACGAAGCCTCTGGCAACCAGTGCAAGGCCTATGGCGCACCCGGGCTCATGAATCTGCCCACCCATCTGCGTATCGCCTGGCAGGATGACAACACGCTTCGCGTCGAAACGGACTACGGAACGCAGACACGCCTCCTGCACTTCGGCACCTGGACACCCACGGAACCGCGAAAACGAAGCTGGCAAGGAAACTCCGTCGCACTTTGGGCGTCGCGACGCGGCGGACGCGGAGGGCCTGCGACCGCCCGGTATCTGCGGATCACGACGACCGATCTGCTTTCCGGCTATCTGCGGAAGAACGGCGTTCCGTACGGCGACAAGGTCTCGCTTCTCGAATACGTCGACTTGTTCCGGGAACCAGGCGGCGGCGCACTGATCGTATGGACCGCTGTCGTCGAGGACGCGGTGAACCTGGAAACGCCTTACATCATCTCGTCGCAGTTCAAGAAGCAGGCGGACGGGTCCGCCTGGGATCCGACCCCGTGTTCCGCCGGATGGTGATGCGTCCCACTCGTAGTGTCCGGCTTCAGCCGGACTTTGGAGGAAGAGCGGTGAGGCGACTGGTGAGCACGATCATCGCAATCGTTGCGGCGACGGGTGTCCTGGTGCGCTCGCAGATTCTTCTCGACCCGGAGGGCGTCGATCTGTCGGGGTCGTGGGCGGCGAGGAATTTCACCGACGCGATCGGCAACATGCCGGGCGGCGGGCCCCGGCCTGTCGACTACATGGGTATTCCGCTGAACGACATCGGGCGCGCCTGGTCATTGATCCACAACGAGTCGCAGGTCTCCATGCCGGAACGGATCTGCGATTACTACGCGCCCACCTACATCGCCATCGGACCCATGGGCCTGCGGATGTGGCCCGAGTCCGAAATGCTGACCGGCTCGACGACGGCCTGGATGATCGGTGGCTGGGCCGATTTCGTGCCGATCACGATCTGGATGGACGGCCGCCCGCATCCGTCGAAGTACGCGGCGCACGAGAAGTCGGGCTTCACCACAGGCACGTGGGAAGACGACGTGCTCGTGACCTACACCACGCATATGGAAGCGAGCGCCATTCGTCGCAACGGCGTCCCGAACAGCGATCAGGCGACGATGACTGCTCGGTTCTCGCGCCATGACGACATCCTGACGATCACCGCGCGCATCGACGATCCGATCTATCTGACGGAGCCGTACTACCTGACGCGAAGCTTCGCGTTGACGCGCGCGCCGATCAATCCCGCAACGCACCCGTGCACGCTGGCCAACGAAGGAGTCGAGGCGGAACGCGTCCCGCATTACCTTCCGGGGCAGAATCCGTTCGTCGACGAACTGACGAAGCTCTATGGCATCCCGCAGGAGGCGGTGCTTGGCGGAGCGGAAACCGCGCTGCCGGAGTTCCGGAAGAAGATCAAGGACAGCTACGTCCGGCCGTCGAAGTGTGTGAGCGTCCCTGTGAGCACGTGCGGTGGGCCCGGCACCTATCCGCCGATCAACTGATCGCCGTGGCGCGTGTTTTATCGCCGCGCGATTTCTGCGCGGATGCACTCGGCCGCAATATTCGGCGGGTATCAGATCTTCATCGTCATGGAGCCGGCGGCGGCCGCGCAATGCCCACGCCTTCGTTCGCGATCGGATCGCGCAGAGAGCAGTCGTTGATCGCACAGAACGCAGCGAGATCAACTGCAGCAGCTGCGGCACTAACGGTCACGCCATCAGCAGGTCTGCGTCGCAGGTTTCGGACACACATCGCACATCAACGCCAGCCCAACTCCGGAGCGACGTACTTCAGGACGCTCTCGATGGCGTGGGCGTTGTAGTCCACACCCAACTGATTGGGGACCGTCAGCAGCAGCGTGTCAGCCGCCGCGATGGCCTCGTCGGCCGCGAGTTGTCTGACGAGCGCTTCGGGCTCGCCGGCGTACGAGCGGCCGAAGATGGCGCGGGTGTTCGGGTCGATGTACCCGATCTGATCCTGATCGCGCGCGTCGCGTCCGAAGTATGCCCAGTCGCGATCGTCGACCAGCGCGAAGATGCTGCGGCTCACCGAGACGCGCGGCTCGCGCTGGTGCCCGGCTTCCTTCCATGCCTCGCGGTAGACCTCGATCTGCTTGCGCTGTTGCACGTGCAGTGGCTCGCCGGTCTCGTCGGTCTTGAGGGTCGAGCTCTGGAGGTTCATGCCGAGTTTCGCGGCCCACTGCGCCGTGGCGTTCGAGCTGGAGCCCCACCAGATTCGCTCACGCAGCCCTTCCGAGTGTGGCTCGACGCGCAGCAGTCCCGGCGGATTGGGAAACATCGGCCGCGGATTGGGCTGTGCGAATCCCTGGCCCTTCAACACTTCGAGGAAGACTTCCGCATGGCGACGGCCCATGTCGGCATCCGTCTCGCCGTCGGCGGGCGCATAGCCGAAGTAGCGCCAGCCGTCGATCACCTGCTCTGGTGATCCTCGGCTGATACCCAGTTGGAGCCGGCCGCCGGCGATGACGTCCGCCGCCCCCGCGTCTTCGGCCATGTACATCGGGTTCTCATAGCGCATGTCGACGACGGCCGTGCCGATCTCGATTCGATGGGTGCGGGCGCCGACTGCGGCAAGAAGCGGGAACGGCGAGCCAAGCTGACGCGCGAAATGGTGAACGCGAAAGTACGCACCGTCCGCGCCGAGCTCCTCGGCGGCTACCGCCAGCTCGATTGACTGCAGCAACGAGTCGGCGGCCGTGCGCACCTGCGAGTGCGGCGACGGCGTCCAATGCCCGAACGACAGGAATCCGATGCTCTTCACCTATACATTCCCCCTCTCGATGAGACCGAGAAACGCGGACAGACGATCCCGCTCATCGGCCAGTGCCCGACGGAAGCCGCGATCGCGTGGCGGTCGGCCCGCGACGTAGCCGAGCTCGATGGTCAACGCCCCTCGCGCGACCGCCGCGTTCGCCCAGCCAACGACGCGATCGCGCCAGAGCAGCGGCAGCGCGTAGTAGCCCCACCGCCGTTTCGGCACGGGCGTGTACGCTTCGAATCGATACGGCCAGTTCCACAGCAACTCGAATCGCTTCCGATCCCAGACGACCGGATCGAATGGCGCCAGCAGCCGGACGGCCGCGTCCGGTTCCGCGATCTCCGGCTGCTCGCCGGCGGGCCAATACCACTCGACGCTATCCACACGCGCGTGCGCGAGGCGCTGTCTCGCACGCTGCAGGGCCGCGGTGAGCTCGCTGCTCCATTGGGGAACCGCGTATCGCAGGCGTCGGACGGCGTATGAGAGGCTGACGGCCGGCAACGGCGCGTACACGTTCACCACCACATCGACCAGCGCGTCGACGCGCCGGCGACGCTCGCGCGCGTCCAATGGTCCAGGATCGTGTTCGTGCAGTTCGTAGATCCTGATGCCGCCTTCACGGCGAACCACACGCAGCAGGCCGCGATAGTGCATTGCCTCGAGCAGGTGAGTCGTCGCGCTCGACGAGCCA
>Ga0081539_10001077_pt1 | contig 49686 bp, 41 predicted proteins | sample TabmetS4T2R2_FD_71023 | JGI IMG/M metagenome (GOLD analysis project Ga0081539, IMG submission 71023) | Tabebuia heterophylla rhizosphere microbial communities from the University of Puerto Rico - S4T2R2 | ecosystem: Host-associated > Plants > Roots > Rhizosphere ... | reverse complement strand
CTACGGCGGTTGCGAGTGGACGGATGTTGTCGAACAGACCGCGATCGATCGGGCGAAAGAGTTGTTTGGCGCGGATCATGCGAACGTGCAGCCGCACAGCGGGGCGCAGGCGAACATGGCCGTTTATCTGGCGGCGATTCAGTACGGCGATCAGATTCTCGGGATGAACCTTTCGCACGGTGGACACCTCACCCACGGCCACCCGATGAACTTTTCGGGGCTGAGTTACAAGGTTGCTGATTACGGCGTTTCGCAGGAGACGGAGCAGATCGACTACGACGAGTTGCAGCGCATCGCGGAGGAGCACCGGCCGAAGTTGCTGGTGTGTGGTGCGTCGGCCTATCCGCGAACTCTGGATTTCAAACGCATCGGCGAGATCGCACGCAGCGTCGGGGCGCGAATGTTTGCCGACATCGCGCACATCGCCGGCCCGATCGCGGCCGGACTTCATCCGTCGCCCGTCCCGTACGCTGATTACGTCACTACCACGACGCACAAGACCCTGCGCGGCCCGCGCGGTGGCTTGATTCTGTGCAAGGAAGAGCACGCGAAAGAGGTCGACCGCAAACTCTTTCCCGGCGTGCAGGGCGGTCCGCTCGTACACATCATCGCCGCGAAGGCCGTCGCGCTCGGAGAAGCATTGCGTGAAGATTTTAAGGAGTATCAGCGCCAGGTCCTGAAGAACGCGAAGGCGCTTGCGAGTGAGCTGCAGGAGCAGGGGCTGCGACTCGTGTCGGGCGGCACTGACAATCACCTGATGCTGGTGGATGTTTGGATGGACGGCAAAGGAATTACCGGCAAGGACGCGGAGAAGGCGCTCGAAGCGGCGTCGATCACCGTCAACAAGAACACGATTCCCTTCGATCAAAACAAGCCGTTCGTGGCGTCGGGACTGCGCATTGGCACGCCCGCGGTGACGACGCGCGGGATGAAAGAAGCGGAGATGCGCGAGATCGGTCGCCTGATCGCGGAAATCATTCATGCTCCCGCATCCGAAGACGTGCGCACCAAAGTCCGCCGCGGCGTCGCCGATCTCACCGCGCGTTTCCCGCTCTACGCGAAGCGAATGAAATCCGTGTCCGTGTAATCCGTGGCTGGTGAGGCGATGCAGTTGCTGCTGGCGCTGATTACGCCACGAGCTTTTTTATCTTTGCCAGCACCTGTGCCGGACTTGGCACCTTTTCCTTGTTCCGCCGGGCGCTTTCAAGCCAAAGGACCTGTACCTTCTTAAGTTCTCTCAGACACTCGGTGGGCGTTTCGCCTTGAGCCAGGCAGCCTTTCAGTGCGGGTACTTCAGCGACATACCCACCTTCCTCAGCCGGATAAATCACGACGGGATAGGTCAACTCAGGCTTCATTCACTAGTTCCTTTCGCTTGCTCGACGAGCTCGAGAACTCGTTTGACGTAAACTGATTTTACACGGTTTGCATGGACAGGAATAACGAAGGGTCGTTCCTGACTTCTTGAAGATGTGGTGGCTGCCCGTCACCCGATCGAGATGGAAGCCTTCGCGCATCAGCAGTGTTCTAATATCGTCGAAAGTTACGTTAGTTGGGTTGTTCTTGAGGCGTTCTATGAGTTTACGTGTGCGCATGAGTGTGAGGTTATGCGCAGCGCATTGTAGCTGATTACGTACGCGAAAAGAATTTGGACGATGCGCTTCTCTTAGAATTCAAGGCCGTGTATTCTGCGAAGGTTTTTCGAGACAGGAGAATCGGCGTAACGATGCAAGAGGTTTTTGGGCCTGAGGGGTTAATTGCCAGGGCGCATCCGGAGTATGAGTACCGGCCGGGTCAGGTCGACATGGCCCGGGCGGTCATGCGCGCGTTCGAAGAGCAGCGCCACCTCATCGTCGAAGCCGGAACGGGAACCGGCAAGACGCTCGCTTATCTCGTCCCCGCCGTAGCCGCCGCACTCGGCGGACGCGGGCGAGTGATCATTTCCACCGGCACCAAAAACTTGCAGGAGCAGTTGATGGAGAAAGACATTCCGTTTCTCCAAAGCGTCCTGCCCAAGCCCTTCAAAGCCACTTACATGAAGGGCCGCAATAACTACCTGTGCCTCAACCGCCTCGCGCGCGCGCAAACAGCGCCCGTGCTCGAAGGCCTCGAAGAGGTCGATTACTTCGAAGAAGTCTGTCACTGGGCGACGCAAAGCGAATTTGGTGATCGCGCCGAGCTCGCGAACCTGCCTGAGTCACTTTCATTCTGGCGCCACATCGACGCGCGTCCGGACTCATGCCTCGGCCAAAAGTGTCCGGACTTCGACGCGTGCTTCATCACCCGCATGCGCAACCGCGCGCAGGAAGCCGACATCATCGTCGTCAATCACCATCTGTTCTTTGCCGACCTGAACCTGCGCGACAACAGCTACGGCTCAGTGCTGCCTGATTACACCGCGGTGATTCTCGACGAAGCGCACCTGATTGAAGACGTTGCTTCGGAATACTTCGGCTCGCAAGTCTCCAATTACCAGATCGAAGATCTCATCCGCGACCTCGGAATGCTCACCATCGAAGACGCGAACGTCGATCGGGAACTCACAAACAGCACCGCGCGGCTTTCTCGCTTCGCCGACAATTTCTGGATGGGCTTTCGCGACGGACGCGGCGAAGAAGGCCGCTATCCGATCATTCCCGGAACCTTCGCACGCAGGAAGAACGGCGAGATCGAGCCGACGCAACTCGGCGAACTTTATCTATTCGTCGAACAGGCGCTGCAGCGCGTCGAAAGCACGCTCGACGCGATGCCGGACAAACCACCGGAAGTCGAGAGCCTGATTCGCCGCTCGCGCCAGCTTCGTTTCGACCTCCAGTTCATCGTCACGGGCGCGGACAAGAAGTTTGTTTACTGGTTGGAACGCCGCAACCGCGGCGTGTTCCTGCGCGCCTCGCCGATCGACGTCGCCGGGTTGCTGCAAGACAAGTTGTTTGAAGAAGTGCCGACGGTCGTGCTCACGTCAGCGACGCTTTCCAGCGGCGGCAACTTCGCGTTTATTCGCGATCGACTCGGCCTCGACACCGCTGACGATTTGATTGCGGAGTCGAGCTTCGATTACGAGCGGCAGGCAATTCTTTATCTCCCGCCGAGGATGCCGGACCCGCGTTCGGACGAATGGGCCGCCGCCGCGGCGGAAGAAGTCACGAAGATTCTCCATGCGACCGAAGGACGCGCGTTTGTTTTGTCGACGAGTTTCGCGGGCATGCAGTCGCTGTTTGAAAACGTGTGGGCGGAGATCGATTATCCGTGCCTCGTCCAGGGCAGCGCAGCGAAAGGACAGTTGCTCAAACAGTTTCGCGAGACGCCGAACGCCGTGTTGTTTGCGACCTCGAGTTTCTGGCAGGGCGTCGACGTGCGCGGCCAGCAGTTATCGTGCGTGATCATCGACAAGCTGCCGTTTGCAGTGCCGAGCGATCCGCTCGTGGCGGCGCGGCAAAGATACATCGAAGACAACGGTGGTTCGAGTTTTTACCAGTACAGCGTGCCGCAGGCAATTATCGCGTTGAAACAGGGACTCGGGCGTTTGATTCGCAGCACGACGGATCGCGGTGTGCTGGCGGTGCTCGATCCGCGCCTGCGCACTAAAGGCTACGGCCGCACGTTCCTGCAAAGCCTGCCGCGCTGCCGCGTCACTTCGCGCATTGACGACCTTTCGAGTATTTTAGTGACGGATTAATCATGCCCGGACAATTTGAAGTAATGATCGAGCGAAACTTCTCGAGCGCGCACCAACTGCGCGGCTACAAAGGGAAGTGTGAAAACCTGCACGGACACAACTACAAAATCGAGATCTACGCGCGCGGCCGCGAGTTGGATAACATCGGCTTGCTGGTGGATTTTGTGGACCTCAAAGCGGCCGCGGATGAAGTGGTGACGTACCTGGATCACCGGAACATCAACGAGTTGCCGCCGTTCGATGAATTGCAGCCGTCCGCGGAGAACCTGGCGAAGTACGTGCTCGAGCGAGTGTCGTCACGCGTTGGCGATGAGCGCGTGCAGATCTACAAGGTTCGCTGCTTCGAGACGCCCACCAGCGTAGCGACCTACCAACTCGATTAGCGCAAGTCCACGTCAGCAATCGTATACGCAAACACAGCCAACGTCGCCACGCACGCCGACAGGTCACGCGGTGAGATCTTGTCCAATGTGTCCGCCTGCGTGTGGTGAATGTCGAAGTAGTGTGAGCCGTCGACCTCGAGATTCGCGCCGACGACGCCTTCGCGCATCAACGGTCCGATGTCCGCGCCGCCGCCGTTTTCACTGATGGCGTCCGCGCGGATGCCCGACAGCAACTTCGCGATTTCGGTGAGGTTCGATCGAACCAGCGGCGGCGCCGTCTCTGCGAGCGCCAGTCCTTCCGGCCGATAAATACCCGAGTCAGACTCGATGGCAAAGACGTGCTTCGCGAGCTCGTTGCGATGCGCGTCGAGATAACCGTTGCCGCCGCGCGTTCCGTTCTCTTCGTTCGTAAACAAAACGACCCGGATCGTGCGGCGCGGCCGCAAGCCGAGCTCTTTCAGCAACCGGATCGCTTCCCACACGGCGATGCAACTGCCGCCGTCGTCGTGCGCTCCCTGGCCCACGTCCCACGAATCAAGGTGTCCACCGATCACGACGATCTCGTCCGGTCGTTCTGAACCCTTCAACTCGGCGACCACGTTGGCCGACTCGGCATCCGGCAGAAACTTCGCTTCCATTTTCAAACGCACTACGGGGTGCTCGCCTTTGTCGTACAGCCGCTGCAACAAGTCGGCGGCTTCGAGCGTGATCGCCGCCGTCGGAATCTTCGGCTGCTGCGGATCGTAATTCATCGCCCCGGTGTGCGGCGTTTGCAAACTCACGGGCGTGATCGAACGCACCAGCGCCGCCACCGCTCCGTAACGCGCCGCCCGCGAAGCGCCATTCAAACGATACTGCACGGTCGCGCCGTAATTCGTGAACGGCGCGTTGTAAAGGACAATTTTCCCGCGCACGCGTTCACCGAGCGCATCGAGCTCAGCGAAATCCTGCACGACGACCACTTCACTCGTAATGCCGGCCGCGGGTGTAGCGATGCTGTTGCCCAGCCCGAGCATCGATAGTTTCAGGGAAACCGGGGTCACCAGCTCCAAACTCTCGTCGCCGCGGACCCAATGCGGCACCATCACCTTTTCGGGGTGCACATTGTCGAGCCCGTCCTTCGTCATCTCCGCCACGGCCCACGCGATCGCGCGTTCGAGGTTGGCCGAGCCACTGAGCCGGTTACCGATGCGATCGGTCAGGTAAGCGAGCCGCTCGTATGCTTTGTTGTAAGTTAAAGCGGCGCCGATGATTCGTCCGGCCGGAGCGCGGTACGCGTCAATTTTGACCGTCGGCGACGGCAATGCTATCGGCGTAGGTGTTGGCGAGGCGGGTGGCTGGGCCAACGGCGGCCGTTGCTGGTTCGGCGTCGGATTCTGAGCGATGAGAGCCGCGCCGCAAACGAACGTGGAGACGAGTGCGAAGATTGGTAGGAAACGCACGTGACGGAATACCCTCCTTAGCGAGTTTGGAATGAACCATGAACGGTCGTTCGCAAAACCAGAAGAAGACCCAGGCGAAAATTAGTGTTGCCGGAACGATCGCGATGAACACGTTGACGACTTGCAGGTGCGCGGGATTACTCCAACGCCACGATTGCATGATCGTCAGTTCGTGCGTCAGGTAAATCGAATAGGAAAACAGCCCGAGCGTCGCGAAGATCGAGATCAGCGACGGCAGTTTAAGTTGCCGCACCCAACCTTGTTCCGCCAGCACGATTCGATTGATGACGATGAAGAAACCGGTGCCCCACAGCGGATGAATCAGAAACCAGCCGAGATCGTGGAACGGCGTGTCTTTTGGAATGACCGGCAAATAGGCGGAAATAATCGACGCGATGGGGATCACGATGGTCGCAACGCGCAGATCGCGTGTCCAGCGCGGCAATTTAACGATGCCGTACACCGCCTCGACCGCGAGTGCTCCGAGTGCCCAGGTGAACCAGTGCGACGCAGCCGCTTCGGGCACGGGCAATCCAAATCCGGTTTTCACCCACACGACGTGACTTAACACCATCCAGGCGACGCGCGACAGCAAACACACGATCAGCGTAGCGGTCCAGCCCCAACGCGCCCTGATGAACAGCAACAGGAAGTAGGCGAGATAAAGCTGTTCCTCGATCGCGAGCGTCCAAAAAATACCGTTGATTGAATACGCCGTATGCGAGTCGAGATTGTGCAGCATGAAGAGGTGCATCACGACGTCGTAGACGAGGAAGCGCGTCACGGGAAGACCGACGGTAATCGCGCTGAGCCCGAGGTAAAGCGCGATCGCGATCGCGTATGGTGGATAAAGCCGGCGAATGCGTCGTTTCCAAAACGCGCCAAACGGAATCTTCGGTTCTTCTCCGCGCGCACGCGAGCGGGCCCATTGCAAGTGAATGCAAAAGCCGGAAATGACAAAGAAGAGAAAGACGCTGATGTAGGTTTGTGAGATCGCGAAGTGGACCACCTTCACCGGATACCAAAGGAAGTTCGTCGGTACCGCCTGGCGATCAGTGGCGTGATACAAAACGATCGCCACGCAGGCGATGCCGCGCAGCGCGTCGAGCCCGCGCAGGCGGAGGCTTTTGGAAGGCACGGATAAGCGGGTAGACATCGGTGACGCGAAAAATGCTACCGCATCGTCTTAGGCCGACACCAATGACGGCACATCGATGTTGTACTTCCGGATCTTGCTGTAAAGACGCGGCCGGTAGATGCCCAACAGATTCGCGGCCGCTTGTTTGTTGCCGCCCGTGCGCTGCAACGTGCGTTCGATCACGAGCCGTTCGATATCTTCGAGCGTCATGTTCGGCGGCACGTCCCACTGAACGTTTGCCGACGTGCCTTCCGGCACCGTGCCATTATCGAAAGGCAGATCGATCGGTTCGATCTGTTTGTCTTTCGCCAGCAACACCGCGCGCTCGATGACGTTTTGCAGCTCGCGCACGTTGCCGGGCCACGTGTGGCTGAACAAACGTTGATATGCCGCTTGCGACACGCCGGTGATCGGCCGCTCGTATTTTCGCGCGTACTCGTTCAGGAAATGCTCGGTCAGCAGTTGAATGTCTTCACTGCGCTCGCGCAACGGCGGGACGTGAATCGTGATGGTCGAAATGCGATAAAAAAGGTCGTCGCGCAGCAGCCCGTCGCGAATTGCGTCCGCCGGCGGGCGATTCGTCGAGCAAACCAGCCGAAAATCGACAGCGTACGTCTTTTCCGAACCGATCTTGCGGTAGCTTCTTTCCTGCAACACGCGCAATAGTTTCGGCTGCAGCTCGATCGGCATCTCTGCGATTTCGTCGAGCATCAGCGAACCGCCAGCGGCGTGTTGGACGAGACCCTCCTTATCGGCGTGCGCGCCGGTGAAGGCGCCTTTCGTGTGGCCGAACAGTTCCGACTCGATCAATTCTTTCGGCAGCGCCGCACAGTTTACTTTGATGAACGGCTTCTTCGAACGCAGCGACTGGTAGTGAATCGCGTTGGCAATCAATTCCTTGCCCGTGCCCGATTCGCCGACGATCAAAACGTTCGCATCAGACTTCGCCACCGATTCGATCGTTTCGTAAATCGTCTGCATCGGTTTCGACGCGCCGATGATGTTGAAGTATTCGGCGCGGGTGGAAAGTTGACGCCGCATGTTTGCAGTTTCGGCGACGAGTTCGCGACGTTCGAGCGCCTTCTCGACGAGTGGTTGCAGCTCTTCGAAGTCAAACGGCTTCTCCACGAAATAGAACGCGCCGGCTTTCGTCGCCTCGACCGCTTTTTGCACCGAGCCATATCCGGTGACGACGATCACTTCCGTGGTGGGCCGCGCGTCTTTCATGTGACGCAGCACTTCGAGACCGTCCATGTCAGGTAATTGCAAGTCGCAGATCGCCAGATGATGTCCGCCTTGATCAAAGAGTTCGATGGCGGCTGCTCCGGTAGCTGCGGTATCTACCGAGTATCCCTCCTCAATGAAATTCTGGCGCAGAGAATCGGCCATGATCGGCTCGTCGTCTACCACAAGAATTCGCACCTCTTTGTTTTCCACCTTCTTCTCCTCCCTGGAAGTCGCCGCGGCTTGAGGGCCCATTCGTCTCACTCCTTCGCAAGATATTAATTCGTTAGGGGAATTATCCGGACAGCGGTAACTGGACTACAAAACGATCTTCCGCCAGTTTTGCCGACCCGCCGTGGGCCTCGATGATTTTTGCTGCCAACGCTAATCTGATCTCTTCACTGCCGACAAACGAATGAAACGGATCGTGGTCGATCTTCTGCAACCCGGACCACTCGATCGTGGCCTGCTGATCGTTAGCTGCGGAAATCTTGATTGACACCGGTGCTTGTTCCTCGCCCGCTTGCCGGTGCTTAATAGCTCCAATTGAAATCCATTTGAACGCATCCGTCAGTTTCAAAGGATCGAGATCGCCCTGTACTGAGTCGGAACTCGGGTCCATGATGATTTGCGCTCCTGGACCATCCAAACTCGAACAGACTGTGCGCAACACCTTCTGCACTTCGAACCCCGGTTGCTTTTTCAACTCGATCTGCCGGCCGTATTCGACAATCGTCGCGAGATCGCTGGCGGCGCGATCGAGTCCGGCGATCAGTTTGGCAATCGTGTCCTGCTCGTCCTCGGGCCGTTCGCTTTTCTCGATGCGCCGGCGCAGGAACGTGGCATAGAGTTTGAGACCATTGAGCTGATTTTTGAGATCGTGAACGATTTGGATCGAAGCGCGTCCGAGATCCTGGAGGGTCTCACGGTCTTCCGCTTTCGACGTTAATGCCTTCATCAGACTCAGACGCTTCGCTCTGCAAACTCGTTATTGGGGGCCACCGGGGGAGGGAACCTCACATCGGCCGAGTGTACGAATTGAACGTCGGCCGTGGATTCGAAGGTGTTGCGTTTCGATGCGGCATCTTAACAAAAAAGGCGCGCGTATTCTAGTGATACAGTAAAATCAATAACTTGGAAGACCTCCAGCCTACATCGACGACTGTCTTGCTGGTCGAAGACACCGAAGACAACCGCTTCATGATGCGGCGTCTGCTCGAAATGAGCGGTTACCAGGTGATTGAGGCGACCAACGGTGAGGAGGCCGTAAGAATGGCCGCCGCAGAAAGACCGGACATAATTCTCATGGACCTCAGCCTGCCGATGATCGATGGTCTAGCCGCCACGCGCCTGATTCGAAAACTGCCGAACCTGGTAAAAACGCCAATTATCGCCGTCTCCGCGCACGACACTTCCGACTTCCTCGCCGAAGCTCTTGGCGCCGGCTGTAACAGTTACATCACCAAGCCAATCGACTTTAACGAACTCGAACAATTGATCGCGCGGGAGTTGGGCAAGTAGAATCCGCTTTACTATGGCCATACACGATCGCCGCGTGGAAGAGAGCGCCTCCCGCAAAACACTCATCATCGTCGTGGCTGTTGCCGCAGCCGTTGTGATCGCCCTCTTCTTTTATTTGCTGATGCGGGCGGAGAGTTCGCGCGGAGCCGGTGAACCGACGCTGCAAGGCGCGATTCGCGCCGGGTCGCCGGACTGGGACAAGTACAAGCAGGGAATCGTGCTCGAGGAGCCGCAAGCGACCGAAGCAAAGCGCGCGCTCGGCGATTGGGTGATGACTTTGCAGACCACTGTGCGAAACATTACCGGCAAGACGCTCAACGGTTTGGAAATCAGGGCCGCCGTCGTGGACCACCAGGGAAAACCGGTGAAGGAGAGAACGGTGGTCGTGATCCCGGGCCGTCAGCCTGAGCTACCGCCGAACAAAACGATGGACGTGCCGGTGATGCTCGAAGGAATGAAAGACACTGACGATCGCGCGAACATCAAGATGGAGCTCACCGGTTTTAAGTTTAAGGAATAGGCTTATTCGAGGAAGAGCTCTTCCAGCGATTGCTTCACCGGCTGGATTGAAACAACCTTCCCACCTGTTTTTCGCAACGCTGCCAGCACGCGTTCGATCTCGTTTTCCGCAGCAATCTCAATTCGCAAACCGCTCGGCGTCGGTGTGATCTCGCTGTCAGCAAGATGTTGCCCGAGTGTCGCGGCGTCAGTGCCCGTCGCGAGCACTTCCAGTTGATGTGGATCGTTCGGTCGCTGGCGCAACTCGTCGAGGTGGCCCACCTGCGCCAACCGGCCGCATTTGAGAATGGCGACGCGATCACAAAGCACTTCGATGTCGGAAAGAATGTGCGAGCACATGAAAACTGTTTTGCCATCGTCGCGCAGCGACGCGATTAGATCACGCACTTCGCGCCGGCCTACGGGATCCAAACCACTCATTGGCTCGTCGAGAAAGACGATGTCCGGATCGTTCACCAGCGACTGCGCCAACCCCACGCGCTGGAGCATGCCTTTGGAAAACTTTCGCAACTGCGTGTCCCACCGTTTTTCGTCGAGCTTCACTCGCGCCAGCAGATCGGCCGCGCGTTTCCGTCGTTCGGCCGCGGGACAGCCAAATAACTCGGCGCAATACTCGAGCAGTTCGCGGGCGGTGAGATAGTCGTAGAAATACGGATTCTCCGGCAGATAACCGATGCGGCGGTGCATGCTCACGTCGCCGATATCGTGACCGAGGACGCGCGCGCTGCCGCTGGTCGGAAAGATCAAACGCATCAGCAGCTTCAGCGTCGTCGTCTTGCCCGCGCCATTCGCGCCGAGAAAGCCGAAGATTTGGTGCTCGTCGATCGAGAGCGAGAGGTCATCGAGCGCGCGGACTTTCCGTTTGCGCCAGAAGCCGACCTCGTAATCTTTGGTTAAGTTTGTGATCTCGACAGCAGGCATAGTTCACCTGAATGGGACTTCTGACCCTTGGCCCAACTCAACCTCGCACTTGCCTGATTGCAACGCGTAAGGCACGCCTGAGGGATCGAGCGGAGCGCCAGACTGGTCGAGCGGCGCCCGAATCGCGCGCAGGACCTGTTCGAGCTCGCGCCAGTTCGCTGGGCAACGGCCCGTTTGGGTTTGGTAAGCAGCAAAAACCTGGTGCAGGACGTCGCGTTCGTCAAACGAATGCAGTTGCATCAGCCGCTTGCGCGCCATGTCTCTAACTTTTTCATCAGTGGACTGCTCGAGCATGCGCTTGTAAATCTCACGCGCGGTGTCGCGACTGCCGCCCTCGACGGCCATGCGTGCTTTCATCGCCTGCATCCAGGCGGGCACACCGGGAATTTTAGCGCCGCGACCGTAAACTTCGGCCGCGGTCGCATAATCCTGTTGCTGCCAGTAGATGTAACCGAGATGTTGATAGAGCCGCCACGCATTCGGGTTCGCATCGATTCCTTTGCGAGTGATGCGAATGGCTTCCTTCACGTCGATCGAGGGCAGGACCACAGCCGCGTACTCGTAAGGATCGAGAAACTCCGGATCGAGCGTGGTGGCGTTCTCCAGCAGCGGCGCGAGCAACTTCAGATTAAGTTGACTCAGATTATCCAGCGGAGCGTTGTCGCCGTAGTTGACGATCTTGCGACCGACGTATTGCAGCGAACGCATCCAGTACCAATCAGCCGCCAGACCGTTGAAGCCGAGGCTGATTCGCTTCGCCGTCTTCGCGTTCAGGTAAAGGCTTTCGTCCCGCGCCGCGACCTCGACCGGCGGCCGCCGTGCATCAACAAAGCGTGCGAGACCCAACGTGGCAATCATTCCTACCACGACGAGGAGTGCGAGGCTAATGGTTTTGGTGCGGTCGTTCATTCGCGGTTACTTGAAGTTGCGCCGGCTGAACACGAGCGTGGCGACAGCGAGGATGACGGTGATGTACACGACGGCATAAACGCCGACGGCGGCAACAAACCCCGGCGGCGGTAAATGGCCGTGAGCAGTCGGCGTGATGAAGCTGTAGTTCGCGAGGTTCGGCAGCAGGTAGTAGAGCGCGCCAAACACCCAGCGCGCGCCGGTGCTGCCGAGCGAGACGGAAAGCGATTTCAAGTCGGCGCTGAAGTGGCCGATGATGAAGACGAAGAAGGTGAGTAGCGCCGACAGCGCGGGGGAAGAGAAAGATGAAAACAGCAGCGCGACGCCGGTCAGGATCATCAGCTCGAGGTAAATCAGCAGCACCGCCGGCCAGAGATTGACGATCAGCGGATCCCAGCCGCGGCTCACGTAAATCAACGCGAGCGAAATACCGAGGCCCATCACCAGCACGTTCACCAGCAGCGTCAGGCAAAGCCCGAGATACTTCCCGACGAGAAACTCGCCGCGTCCGACCGGCTTGGCAAAGATCGCGTAGATGGTGCGGCGTTCGATTTCTTTGTAAACCAAACCAACGCCGACGAAGATCGCGATGAACACGCCGAACAGCAACATCGCGCTGAGCCCGAGATCGACGATGATCTTGCGTTCCTGTCCGCCCGATAACTCGCCAATGAAGATCGCCGCGGCGGTGAGCAGGAGAACAAACAACACCAGGTTGTAAAGCACGCGATCGCGCACTGCTTCACGAAAAGCGTTACGTGCGATCGCAGTTATGCGCCCTACGTTTCCGTTCACCGGCAAGAGTTTAACCACAGATCAGGGAATGTGTGCAGAAAAATTGTTGCTAGTTCATAACCGGCAGAGCATTGATGTCTGCTCTTGTGGCTGGTGTCGCGCTGAGGTCCGTATCAACGCGCAAGACGCCAACCTCAGTGATGCCGAACACGCGCGTGCCTGTCTTGCCCACGCCGGTTGTTGTCGAGGGATACGCGTAGGCGCCGAAAACCGCCGTTGCGCCGCTGCCTCCCTGATCCACAATTGCAAAGTCGTAGCCGCTCTTCTGGCCGTTGGAGAGCGAACCATCGATCAGGTTCTGAGTGCCTAAACTGAGTAGCGTCGCCGCGTAGGCGCCGTTGCCTGTTGTGTACTCGTAGGTCACCTGGGCGCTGTGTATCGTCCGCAGAGAAGATTGGGCCGAACCCTCATTCGCCGCCCGCCTGGAGGCCAGGAGGTTGGGGATGGCAATGCTGGCGATGATGCCGATAATCGCGACAACAATGAGAAGCTCTATCAGTGAGAAGCCTTGTTGGCGATTGGTGTTCATGTCGTAAATGGCTCCTTGCTTCGGGTCAACCCGCACGGAGACCGCGAAAGTTCACTCAGTTCGTTACAAAGAATGTGCCACGGTGATTACGGGTTATTAGCGTTGCTTACTTGCTATGCAATAACAAAAAGCGGCAGCAGCGTCTGGCACAATCTGTTAGCTGGTCCGTGGTGGAAGCTGACGATTCAACCCAAAAAACAAGAGGGTGGAAGCTGGCTTCCACCCTCTCGCTTGTAAGGCGTGTGAGATGAGCTGGATTAGTTACCCAGTGGCGGCCACGTAGCCGACGTCACAGCCAAAGCATGGGTGGCCGGGCCGGTGTCCGAGGTCTTGCCACGAAGAACGCCGTCTTCCGCGATGGTGAAGCTGCGGTTGCCGGTGCGGGTGATGGCTGCAGTATTCGCCGGAGCGGCGGTAGCAAAGAAGTTAACCGGGGTGGCGGTGTTGTCGGGCGTAATCGCGAAGTTATAACCACTCTTCACACCACTGCCGAGAACTGAGTCAACCAGGTTCTGACCGACTAACGAAGCTTCGTCAGCCACGCCCGCGATGGTCAGCGGACCATAATTGCCGTTGCCGGCCGTTGACTGGAACACAGCTTCAGAACTGTGGATTGTGCGGAGGGACGACTGCGCCGAACCTTCGTTCGCAGCGCGCTTGGAAGCAAGCAGGTTGGGGATAGCGATAGCGGCGATGATGCCGATGATCGCAACGACGATGAGAAGTTCGATCAACGAAAAGCCTTGTTGGCGTTTGGTATTCATTCTAGTTTGGTGCTCCTTAAGAGATTTAGGGGGTTTCCAAATATTCTCGCGCCACCGGCTTTCGTCACTGTGAGCCGCGCAAAGCGCGAAGTGTCGGTGGGTGCTAGAACAACCAGTGTGCCAATCGCGATTTGGCCCAAATGCGCAAAAAAGCGATCTTTTTTGATCGAAATTTTTGAGGCGTTGGTTTGAATGGCAGAAGCCGTGACAATTTCTGGCAGGGCTCAAATGACGCTTTACGGCAGCAGGCTAATGTCAGAATCCCACCAAATCTGTTGGTGGGATTCTGATACTAATTCCCGTCGCCCACGCCGGCGGCAAATTCATCACCGTCTTCGGACCGGCGGCGTGGTCCCTGATCTGTGGCGCGACGCCGCGGAGTGGAATCAGGACTGCGGCGTTCGTCCCGCATTTGTGCCGTTAGACCACGCACGCCGTGCTTGTCCAGCAGGTGGCGCAGCGAGCGCACGGAGAGGTGTAGCAGTTCCGCGGCGTTGGTCTGGTTTCCGGAAGTGCGCCGGAGCGCTTCCAAAACGTAAGTCTTTTCCAGTTGGTCCAGGTGCGCCGTGAGGTTGATGCCTGCTTCGGGAAACTCCATCGCTTCGGCGACGCGATACGGGTTGTAGTTGGTGATCTTCTCGGGCAGGCGCTCGGGTTCGATCGAGCCGGTGCTTTCGAGTGCGACCGCGCGTTCAATCGTGTGTTCGAGCTCGCGCACATTTCCCGGCCACGAATAATGCTCGAGCAGCCGCATTGCATTTTCGCTGATCGTCAGCGTTCGGCCTGCCGGCGCGCAGAACTTCTGCACGAAGTGGTTCGCGAGTTCCGAGATGTCTTCGGCACGCTCGCGCAACGGCGGCAGCTCGATGGGAATCACGGAAATCCGGTAATAAAGATCTTCGCGAAACGTTCCCGCTGAAACCATGCCGGCCAGATCGCGATTCGTCGCGGCGATCACGCGCGTGTCGACGAGGGTTTCGTCGGTCGCTCCCACCGGCCTCACTTTTCGTTCCTGCAACACACGCAGCAGCTTTACCTGCATCGCCGGCGACATCTCGCCGATCTCGTCGAGAAAAATCGTGCCGCTGTTGGCGGCTTCGAAGAGTCCTTTGCGGTTCGCGTTTGCGCCCGTGAACGAGCCTTTGACGTAACCAAACAACTCCGACTCGAGCAGTGTTTCCGTGAACGCGCCGCAGTTGACCGATACGAACGGCTTTTCCGCGCGCGGGCTCAGGTCGTGGATCGCGCGCGCCACCAGTTCCTTGCCCGTGCCCGATTCGCCCGTGACGAGCACCGTCGACTGCACTTGCGCGACGGTTTCGATCATCTGGTACAGCGCCAGCATGCGGCCGCTGCGTCCGATGATATTGCCGAGCTGACCGCGCGTCCGCTGGCCCTGGATCAGCGCCTTGTTCTCTTCGAGCAGCGCCTCTTTTTCTTTGACGAGCGAGATCTTTTGCAGCGCGCGAGCGACGGTTTCCTTGAGCAGATCATTGTCAAACGGCTTCTGCACGAAGTCGTAAGCGCCGAGGAGAAACGCTTCGCGAGCAGTGTCGACGTTGGCGAACGCCGTCATCATGATCACTTCAACTTCGGGCAGCAGCTCGCGCGCGGCGCGCAGCAGTTCGACGCCGTCCATGTCCGGCATGCGAATGTCCGAGATGATCAGATCGGGCGCCTGTTCGCGAATGAGCCTCAAAGCCAGCTCGCCATTTTCAGCGACGCGCACCGTGTGACCTTCGCGTTGCAGGAGATGCGTCAGGAACTGTCGCATTCCCAGTTCGTCGTCAACGATCAGAAGATTCGCCATAAGACTTTTGCTTTGGATTGACTAGTCAGCAGCGACTGCTTCGTCTTCACTTGTCGCCAACGGTAACTCGACAGTGATTTTTGTGCCCTGTCCCTCGCGACTGCGGACGTTGATTGTACCACCATGATCGCGAATGATTTGATAAACAATTGAGAGGCCGAGACCGGTGCCGCCCGTAGTCGAAGAAAACGGTTCGAAGAGATGTTCGACTTGATCGGGCGTCATCCCGCGTCCGGTGTCGGAAAACTCGATCCGTAAACGATTGTTCGAATTCTTCTCCAGCGTCGCGCGCAACGTTCCACCCTGCGGCATGGCCTGCAACGCGTTGCGGGCGAGGTTCCAGAAGACTTGTTTCAACTGCCCTTCGTCTGCCTGGGCGAAGACGGGTTCGAGCGGGAGGTCTTCGGTGACGGTTTGATTGGCGCCGATCTCCGGACTGTGGCGCAGCAGCGCAAACGTTTGATGAAGCAGATCGCCGACGTCGACGCGCGCCTGGATGAGTGAACGCGGGCGTGCGTAGCTCAGAAAGTCCGTGATGATGCGATTGAGTCGATCCGATTCGCGCAGGATGATCTCCATCAGTTCAGCTTGCGAGGAGTCGCTGTCCACCTCGGCGCGCAGCATCTGGATCGAGCCGCGCATCGCGGCGAGTGGGTTGCGGATCTCGTGCGCGATCGACGCGGCCATACGGCCGATGGCTGCGAGCCGATCCTGCCGGCGTGACGTTTCTTCGAGGGTTCTGACCTGCGTCAGATCCTGAAACGTAATCACTGTGCCGGTGGTCTCGCCTGACTCGGTCGAGAGCGGCGAGATGCTGAACCCGAGCCGCACGCGCATTCCTTCCGCGGTAGTGCAGTTGGTTTCGAAGCGCGGGCTCGTCTCGCCGTTTTGCAGCGCGCGTACCGATTGCGCGATGTGGTCCTTGAGATCGCCGAACAGCATCGACGCGTCCTGGCCGCGAATCGTTTCTTCGCGATAGCGCGTGATCTCTTCGGCGGCGGCGTTGAAAGTGTAAATGCGTCCGGCGAGATCCGTGGTTACGACGCCCGAACGAATTGACTCGACGATGCGTTCGTGCAGCGCACGCAAGTTGGCCAGCGATTGTTTCGCGGCCTGGAGCCTGACATCGGAACGCGACTGCCGTTCGGCGAGGCGGGCGGAAAGCAGGCCGACGACGAGGAAAGCTACGTCAAACAGTCCGACCCACTGCACTGTCTGTGACAGCGACCCGCCGACGAGATTGGTGGCGGGCGTTGGGCCGAGTACGCCTGTGATTGCGAGCGAGGAAGCGGTGAACGCGACCGCACACGCGACCGATGTGATGAGCGCGCCGCGCGGGCCAAGAAACAGGCTCGAGATCGCGATGATGACGATGTAAAGCGCGACGTAGGGTGATTGGATTACGCCGGAATTCCAGGCCAGCCAGGTCACCAGCACGATATCGACGGCGAGCTGGAAACGCGCCTGGGCGAGAATGTTTTTCGAGATTCGAAAGAGGATGGCGTAAGCGATCGTGAGGCTCGCGACGATCGTGAGCAGGACGAGGCTCTTGTTGATCGACTGCTGTGACTCGCCCGCCCTGGTCCAAATGGTGCCGAAGACGCTGAGCAGCAGCGCAGTCACCAGGCGACCGGCGATTAACCAGCCGAGTTTAGATCCTGCCGTTCTGCCGGACTCGCCCGTCGCTTCTGGCGTCGTCATCGGGCAAAAAGCGTATCACAATCTGTGGCTGAACTGGCGAGACTTTACTCGTACCTCAGCGCCTGTAGCGGATCGATCCTCATCGCGCGGCGAGCCGGGAGATAGCACGCCAGCAACGACACGATCACCAGCAGCAGCGAAATCGTCGTGAACGTGCTCACGTCAACTGCCTCGACACCGAACAGCAGCCCCGACAACAAACGTGTCAGCGCGAACGCCGCGCCGAGACCGAGGACCACGCCCACCATTGTCAACAACAGTCCCTGCTTCAGCACGAGTAACAAGACTTGTCGCGGCTGCGCGCCGATGGCGAGTCGCAGCCCGAGCTCGCGCGTACGCAGCGCTACGGAGTAGTTCATCACGCCGAAGATTCCCACCGCTGACAACAGCGTCGCGAGTCCGGCGAATAGTCCCAACAGCAGCGTGTTGAAACGCGAACGAGCCACCCACTCCGACATTACCTGATCCATCGAGCGCACGTCGGAAATCGGTTGGTTCGGATCCAGCGAACGGATCTCGCGTTGCACGGCCGGCGCGATCGCCGTCGGCTCGCCGTCGGTATGAATCACGAGCGTCATGAATGGGTAGGCCAGATCGGGATGTGCGAAATACGCCGCCGGCGGCGACTCGTCGATCAAACTGTCGTAACGCACATTGCCGACCACGCCGATGATCTCGGCCCAAAACGGCTTCTCGAACATCGCGACATCCAGACGCTTCCCGATCGGATCCTCGTTCGGAAAATGTTTGCGCGCGAGTGCTTCGTTGATGAGGATAACGTGCCGCGGTTCTTTCTGTTCGATGTCCGAGAAGTTGCGGCCGCGCAGCAGGGGGATGCCCATCGTCTGGAAGTAACCGGCGTCAACCGCGCGCACGTCGCAACTCGGCCCCTGACCAGGCGGCGGTTCAGGCTGACCTTCAATTTTGAAACCGGTGTTCGAGCCCAGGCCGCCATACAACGGCAGGAAGTTGATCATGCCTGCTGAACGCACTCCCGGCAGCGCGCGCACGCGGTCGAGCGCCTGCCCAAAGAAAGCAACGAGCTGTGGATCCTGAGCGTACTTGGCTTCCGGCAGCCTAAGGACCATCGTCAGGATGTTGTCGGTATTGAATCCGCGATCCACTTGTTGCAGACGCATAAAACTCTTGATGAGCAGACCCGCACTCGCCAACAGCACCAGCGCCAGCGCGATTTCAGAAACGACGAGCACACTGCGCAAGCGACGGCTGCCGCTCGCTTGCGCCGACTCCGCCTTGCCGCCCTCTTTCAACGAGTCGTTCAGGTTGAGCCGCGAGATGTGCACCGCGGGCGCGAGACCGAAAATGATCCCGGTCAACACGGAAATGCCGAGCGTCCACAGCAACACCGACACGTTCAGCCCGACGCTGCCCAGGCTGACAAGATCGCGCGGGCTGATCGCCACGAGGGCTTTGATTCCGAGCCACGCGAAACCGAGTCCGAGCACACTGCCCAACAGCGCGAGCAGCAAACTCTCCGTCAACAACTGCCGCGTGATCCGCACCCGCCGGGCGCCGAGCGCCGCACGCAACGCGATCTCTTTTTCACGCGACGTCGCCTGCGACAGCAGCAGGTTCGCGACGTTGGCGCACGCAATGAGCAGCACGAAACCGACCGCGCCGAGCATCAACCAGAGCGGCCGCCGCACGTTGCCGAAAAACTGTTCGCGCAACGGCAAGACTTCGGCCGTGTAGTTCTTGTTGTACTGCGGTATGGCGTCCGACAATCGCGCGTGAATCGTTTTCAACTCCGCCTGCGCCTGATCGATCGAAACGCCACTTTTCAAACGTCCCACGACGGAAAGAAACCGGCCAATCTCGTTCGCGCCGGGTCCGACGGGCATCGGCAGGATCGCCCACAGCTCAGCGGGACGGCCCGTTCCGGATCGATGCTTGATGTGAAAATGAAAGTTCGGCGGCATGACGCCGATCACGGTGAACTTGTAACTGTTGAGCGTAATCGTCTGGCCCACGATATTCGGCTGTCCGCCAAAACGTCGCTGCCACAATGAATAGCTGAGCACTGCAACGTCAGGTTTCCCCGGTACATCGTCGTCGGCGGAAAACGTGCGGCCCAGCAGCGGTTCGACGCCCAGAACTTTGAAGAGGTCGGTCGTGGCAAACTGCACCGACAGTTCTTCGGGTTCGCCTGTGCCCGTGAGATTGACACGCTGATCGGTAAATGCCGCGAGCTGTTCGAAGCTCGAGCTTTGCGCTTTCCAGGCGCGGAAGTTCTGGCGCGAGGTCGTGTTTTGATGCCGGCCTTCGGGCGTCACTTCCCACAGCATCACGACCCGGTCGGCGTCGCGGTAGGGCAGCGGCCGCAGCAGCAGTTCGTTCACGACGGAAAAGATCGCCGTGTTTGCGCCGATGCCGAGCGCGAGAGTGACCACCGCGATGGCCGTGAACGCCTTGTGCTTGACGAGCATGCGCGCGCCGTAACGAACGTCCTGCACGACGGTCTCAAACAGCCCGCCGCCTTTCACGTCGTACGCTTCGTCGAGCGCGCGGTTGAGGTTGCCGAAACTGCGCAGCGCCTGGGCGTGCGCTTCCGCCGGCGACATGCCCGCCTTGATGTTGGCTTCGGTCTGCAAATCGACATGTGAGCGCATTTCGCGATCGATGTCGTTGATGACCGTTTCGCGCCGGCGCAAGGCGCGCAGGCGGTCGCGTAGTACGTTGAACCACTTCATTGCCTGAATCCTTCGTTGCTTGATTTACCTAGGTAGCCTGGCGCACTTTGGCGATGGCGAGTACGAGACGGTCCCAGCTCGCTTCCTGCGTTTCGAGTTGTTTTCGTCCGGCGCGGGTGAGCTTGTAAAACTTCGCGTCGCGCCCGGTCTCGTGCACGTCCCAGCGCGCTGAGACCCAGCCCTTTTGCTCGATGCGATAAAGCGCGGGATACAAAGATCCTTGCTCGACGTTAAGCATTTCGTCGGACAGTTGGCGAATGCGTTGGATGATGCCGTAGCCGTGCAACTCTCCGAGCGAGAGCGCCTTGAGAATGAGCATGTCGAGCGTGCCCTGTAACAGGTCAGCCTTGTCCTTTGCCACCATGGATCTCCTTCGACGCAGGTTGATACCTAGAATCGGTAGGCATCATACGTGAGCATACCTAGACTGTCAAAGTGTGGTGGGTGAGTTTAGCTTTCCGGGCGTGAAAAGAGATGATGCTCGATGCTCGTCTAGTTCTTGCGGCGCACGACGGTGGCGGCGACCGCGACCAGTTCCGCGAGTTCGACGGGTTTCGGCACGTGCATGTCGTAGCCGGCGCGCAGCGATTGCAAACGATCCTCGGTGCGCGTGTAAGCGGTGAGGGCGATGGCCGGGACCTTTCCGCCGCGATGCGCACCGAGTTTGCGGACCTCGCGGATTAAGTCGTAACCGTCGACTTCCGGCATGCCGATGTCGCTGATCAGAATGTCGGGCGCAGTGGTTTTTAGCAATTCCAATGCTTCGTTTGCAGTGCCCACCACTTTGACTTTCGCGCCGCAGTATTCGAGTCCTTGTCTTAGCAGGTCGCGAGTGTCGGCCTCGTCGTCAACCACCAGAATGTTCAGGCCGTCCAAACGATCGTTGCAGTCATCGATGGGCGGGAGCAGATCTCGCGCGGCTGGATGCACGCGTCCCGCCGACTGATCCACCTGATACACCGGGGCGATCGGCAGCATCACCGTAAACGTCGAACCATGCCCTTCGCCGGCGCTGTTCGCGCGCACCGTTCCGCCATGCAACTCGACCAAATGCCGCACGATCGCCAGGCCGAGACCCATACCGCCGTGTTGCCGGCTCGTCTTCTGGTCCGCCTGCCGGAAACGATCGAAAACGTGCGGCAGGAAGTCCGACGAGATGCCCTGACCGGTATCGCTCACAACAATCTCGAGATGCGAGTTCACGCGTTGCGAGCATATCTGCACGTGTCCGCCGCGCGGCGTGAACTTGATCGCGTTTGACAGCAGGTTCCAAACGACTTGTTGCAGCCTGACGGGATCGCCCGGAATCGCGATCGCTCCCGTGTCGATGATCTTCTGCACGCGAACGCCCTTCGCTTCCGCTGCGGGCCGCACGGCCTCGACGGCGGCGTCGATGAACGAGTTTGGATCCGACGGCTGCACGTCCATGCGCAACTTGCCGGTGATAATCCGCGACACGTCGAGCAGATCGTCGACGAGTTGCGCCTGCGCTCGCGCGTTGCGTTCGATCGTTTCGAGGGCTTTGGTGGTGTTCTCCGGCGTCAATTGGCCCATGCGCAACATGCGGGCCCAGCCGAGAATCGCACTTAACGGAGTGCGCAGCTCGTGCGAGATCGTGGCGAGAAACTCGTCTTTCAAACGGCTCGACTCTTCGGCTTGTCGATAAAGGCGTTCGTTCTCCGCCGCGGCTTTTTCCGCTTCGGCACGCGCGCGCTTGGCGGTTTCATAGAGTCGGGCGTTGTCCATCGCGACGGCGGCTTGCGCAGCGAGACCGGCGACCACGATCTCGTCACGCTCGGTAAACACATCCGGGTCGGGATGGCCGAAGAACAGGCCGCCGAGCACGTCTCCCGATCGCGAAACAACCGGCACCGCGAGATAGCTGGTAACCGGCAGATGTCCTTCCGGCATTCCGTAATACGGAGAGTTTTTTCCGTAGCGAGGATCTTTCTTCACGTTGCCGAGGCGCACGACCCCTTCGCCACGAAACGTCGGACCAAATAGATCCGTCGCGCGCGGCATGGGGAAATGGTCGAACGCTTCCTTCGGCACACCGGCGAGCGTGTAGAGCATGTAAGACGCGCCCTGTTCATTCAGCACGTTGTAGAAAAAAGAACCGAAGCGAGCGCCGGTGACATTAGTGGCCGCATCCGTCACGGCCTGGACGGTGTTGTGCAGATCGAGTTCTGCCGAAATCAGTTGACCGACTTCGTTGAGCGTGCGCAGCGCGTCCGCCTGTTCGCGCAACGTGTCTTCCGTCGCTTTACTCTCGGAGATGTCCTGAACGAAACCGAGCATGCCGGCCACGCTGCCGTCCGTTTCGTAAACTCCTCGCCCTCTGGCGGAGATCCAGACTTCCCGATTATCAGGTCGTAGCAGGCGATACTCGATGTCGTAATCGGTGTGACTGGCGAGCGCGGCGTCGACCGCGACTCGCGCGCGTTCACGATCTTCGGGATGAAGCAGATTGCGCATCTCCGGCCACGACATTTGCGACCCGGCGGCAATCCCGAAAATACGTGCGGCTGTTTCAGAAAAAGTGACTACGTCGGTTTTCGCGTCCCAAGACCAATCGCCCAGGTGTGACGCGGCCAGCGCCAGCCGCAAACGTTCCGACGCTTCATCAAGCGCGTGGCGTGCCTGTCGTTGTTCGGTAACGTCGCGGGCGATTTTGGAAGCACCAATGATTTGGCCGTCCGGCCCTTTGATCGGCGACACGGTCAGCGAGATGTCGCGGCGCGTGCCATCCTTGCGCATGCGAACGGTCTCGAAGTGTTCGATGCGTTCGCCGGCGCGTAGCCTGGCGAGAATTGCGGGTTCCTCGTCGAGGTGATCCGGGGGAATGATGATGGTGATGGATTGCCCGATCGCTTCCTCGGCGGTGTAGCCGAAAATGCGTTCCGCGCCCTGGTTCCAACTGGTGATGATGCCCTCGAGTGTTTTGCTGACGATGGCGTCGTCCGCCGAATCGATGAGCGCGGTGAGCCAGTACAGCGCCAGCTCGGGACTCTTTAGATTCGTTTGATCCAGCACCGAAGTTTTTTCGGCGCGCGCGCCATCCGCAGCGTTTTTTGACATGCCTGTGCGAAATTCTGACCCGTCTCGAGGAGAACCCATCTCGAGGAGAATACGATTGGGGGTTGTGGGGGCGGAGCGGAATTATAGCAACTCTGCCGGATTTCACGCACCCAGCAAAAAAATCGGGGCGAGCCCCACAGCGAGGGGCTGCCCCGACCAAAAGCAACCAGCAAAATTGTTTAGTGACCCTGCGACAGTTTGCCGACGAGTGTGAACAACGGCAGGTACATCGCGATGACGATCGAACCGATGGTCACGCCAAGAAAGCCGATCAGCAGCGGCTCGATCAGCGTCAGCAGGTTGGCGACGGCGGCATCAACTTCGGTTTCGTAAAAGTCAGCGATCTTGCCGAGCATCGCGTCGAGCGCCCCCGTCTGTTCACCGATGCCGACCATTTGCGCGACCATGTGGGGAAAAACTTCCGTCGCTTTCAGCGGATCGACGAAATTCTCGCCACGCTCAACGCCGGCGCGAACTTTTGTGATCGCTTCCTCGATGATCACGTTGCCGGACGTCTTAGCGGTGATGTCCAACGACTGCAAGATCGGTACGCCCGAAGAGAGCAACGTCGAAAGCGTACGAGAGAACCGCGCGACTGAGATCTTGCGGAAAATGTCGCCGAGAATCGGGATCTTCAGTAGTATGCGATCGATATTTTTTCGGCCGGCCGGCGTCTTGTAGTAAAAGCGAATCGCGACGGCGACGCCGATTATGACCAGCAGTATCGCGAGGCCGCCCCAACTTGCGAGGAAGTTACTGAAACCCACCACGATGCGCGTCGGCAGCGGCAGCTGCTCACCGGGACCAAGCAGGCCGAGAAAGATCTGTTGGAACTGCGGAATCACCACGATCATGATCACGGCCACCGCGGCCACCGCGAGCAGGATGACGGCCGCCGGATAGATCATCGCCGAGATGATGTCGCGCTTTAACTTCACGATCTTTTCAATGAACGTCGACAGACGTTGCAGGATCAGGTCGAGAATACCGCCGGTCTCGCCGGCTTCGACCATGTTTGCGTAAAGCTGATCGAAGACGCGCGGATGGCGCGACATCGCCGCCGCGAGCGTCGAACCTTCTTCGACGTCCTGCCTGACCTGCATCAGAATCTGCTGGAAGTATCTGTTGTCCTGTTGCTGCGCGAGAATCTCGAGACACTGCACCAGCGGCAGGCCCGCGTCGATCATCACCGAAAACTGGCGCGTGAAGATCGATAGATCTTTTGCTTTGACCCTCTTGCGTCCGCCGATTTTCGGGATGCCGATCTCGCGTCCCTTTTCTTTCACGGACGTAAGCGTGACTTGCTCGCGCCGCAGGATCTGGCGCAGCGCTTCGCGATTGTCCGCGACGCGCTCGCCGACAACGATCTCGTTCAATCGGTTGCGGCCTTTGAAGACGTACGTTGGCATAACTGTCAGCTCCGGCTCATTTGGTTATCACGTTATCGGGTTATTGTTGGTCGGCTTCCTATCGGTCGCGCTTGCGCGTACGGACTCGCGTGCTGCTTCGTGGGGACGTTGCCTGTGTTGACGCCTGCACCACGATCGATTAACTCGCGCAACTCGTCTACGTTCGAGGAACGTTGCAACGCAGTGTCGAGCGTGATCTGGCGTTTGTGATAAAGCGTCGCCAGCGACTGATTGAACGTTTGCATGCCGTACTTGTCCTGACCCGTCTGCATCATCGAGTAGATCTGGTGGACTTTGTCTTCGCGAATGAGGTTACGGATCGCGCCGTTCGGCACGAGGATCTCGAGCGCCATGGCGCGTCCCATTCCTTCAGCACGCGTCAATAACGCCTGACACAGAATTCCTTCGAGCACCAGCGAGAGTTGCGCGCGAATCTGCGCCTGCTGATCGGAAGGGAAGACGTCGATGATACGGTTGATCGTCGACGCGGCGGAGTTAGTGTGCAGAGTCGCGAGCGTGAGGTGACCGGTCTCCGCGATACGCAACGCTGATTCGATCGTCTCGAGGTCGCGCATTTCGCCGACCAGGACGACGTCCGGATCCTGGCGCAACGCAGTGCGCAGCGCGGCGGCGAAGCCGTGAGTATCCGCATTCACTTCGCGCTGATTGATCAGGCAGCCTTTGTGATTGTGCAGAAACTCGATCGGATCTTCGATCGTCAGGATGTGTTCGTGTCGATCGCGATTGATCTTGTCGATCATCGCGGCGAGGGTGGTTGATTTACCGGAACCCGTCGGGCCGGTAACGAGAATCAAACCGCGCGGCTTCTCGCACAGTTGTTTGACTACCGGCGGCAAACCGAGTTCTTCGAACGCTTTGATCTCGTACGGAATCGCGCGAAACACAGCGCCAACGGCGCCGCGTTGGTTGAATAAGTTCGCGCGAAAGCGTGACAGCCCTTTGACGCCGAACGAGAAGTCGAGTTCGAGGTTTTCTTCAAAGCGATGCTTTTGCGCGTCGGTCAGAACTGAGTAGGCGAGCTGCTTCGTGTCCGCCGACGTGAGCACGCGATACGACTCGAGCGGACGGAGATGCCCGTCCACTCGAATCTGTGGGGGAGAGCCGGTCGTGATGTGCAAGTCCGAACCGCCGAGTTCAGAAAGCTTTCGCAGCAGTTCGGACAAGGAGATTTGCGGGACGGTTTCATTCAGTCGCATCGGATCGTCTCTCGGAGTTATTTGTTGCCGCCTTGTTCGGCCGTCGCGCGGAGCGTCTCGATGTAACGTTCGGCTTCGTTCGACATCCGATCGGCAAACTCGAGCGGTGCGTCGGTGGTCAATCCGTAAATGCGGCCACCCGCTTCGGTGAAGTAAAACGTCCACGCCTTTTCCGGTGTGAGCGTGTCGCCGGGCGTGCGAGCCATCACGACAAACATGCGGTGACCATTCACTTCGCGCACGAAGTCGTTCGTCACCCAGCCACCCGCGGCCACCATCTTGTCGATAACGATCCGGCGCAAGTCCGCGACCGCGACGCCCGCCAGCATGCTCTTCTCTTCTCGCGAAGTCAGAAACACCGGGTTGGGCCGGCTGAGCGCGACCACCGAGAGACTCATCTGTCCCGGCAGTTTCGCCGCCGGCGTTTTCACCGCTGCGGCTAAATTACCGACCACGCGCGGACGTGTTTGTCCGTTGGCAGCCGAGTAGGCAGGTTGCGGCGCTGGAGCGACGTACGTGGGTTGTGGCACGGGAGCAACGTAGGCCGGTTGTGACAGCGGAGCCCGTTGTGCATGAGCCGCAGTTGCGTAGGCTGGCGGCGCCGGCAGCGTGCTGACGTCGGCCGCATTCTCCGGCAACACCGGCACACTGGGTCCGCCAACGGCGGAGAGATCGCCGATGGGAATGTTTTTCGGCAGCGAGAGCAACGTCTTGCGATGAGCTGCGAAAGCCTCGGCTTCAGCGCGTTTCTGGCGCAGGCGAGCGCGATACCTTCTCCACCACGCGCGCGAATGGCGCCGGTGGCGGCGGTGATGCACCTGTACACTCTGCCTGATGCCGTGCGCTTCATTCGCCAGCGGCAACATCACGCCCAGCGAGAGCACCAGGATCAGGGCTATGGCAATTGTTCTTAACATGCTCGGTTCTCCTCGAATTAAGCGACCGTCTCGCGAACAACTTCTTCCATCGTGGTCACGCCCGCGCGAATCTTGTGCAGACCCGATTCGCGCAGCGAGATCATGCCGTCGTCGATCGCCTTTTTTCTCAATTCAAGTGCGGAAGCACCGATCAAGATCAACTCACGAATTTCGTCGGTGATTTCCATCACTTCGTAAAGACCGATTCGTCCCTTGTAGCCGGTGTTGTTGCAGGTCGCACAACCTTTGCCCTTGTAGGTCTTGATCGTGTGGGCCTCTTCTGACGAGAAGCCGACTTCGATCAGCGCCTCGGGCGGAGTCGGGTGTTCCTGCTTGCAATCCTTGCAGACGCGACGAATCAGTCGTTGGGCCTGGATGAGGTTTACGCTGGTGGCGACAAGAAAGGGTTCGATGCCCATGTTCATCAGGCGGGAAATCGTTGAGGGAGCATCGTTGGTGTGGAGAGTGGAAAGTACGAGGTGGCCGGTGAGCGCGGCTTTGATGGCGATCTCCGCGGTTTCGAAGTCACGGATTTCGCCAACGAGAATGATGTTCGGATCCTGGCGCAGGAACGAGCGCAGGGCGGCGGCGAAGTTCAAACCGATCTGCTCCTTCATCTGCACCTGGTTGATGCCCATCAGGTTGAACTCGACCGGGTCTTCGGCGGTCATGATGTTGGTATCGACCGTGTTCAATGATTGCAGCGCCGAATAGAGAGTGTTGGTTTTGCCGCTTCCGGTTGGGCCGGTCACCAGCACCATGCCGTAAGGCTTCGCGATGTTGCGCTGAAACTTCGTCAGCGACTCCGGCTCGAAACCGAGCTTGGTCATGTCGAGCATGAGGTTCTGTTTGTCGAGCAAGCGCAGCACGACTTTTTCGCCAAACAGCGTCGGCAATGTCGAGACGCGGAAGTCGAGCTCGCGCGAACGCGAGTCGACTTTAACTTTGATCTTGATGCGTCCGTCTTGCGGCAGACGCTTTTCGGAGATGTCGAGCTTCGACATGATCTTCACGCGCGAAATGAGCGCGTCGCGCATCTTCAGTGGCGGATGCATCACGTCGTAGAGCACGCCGTCGATGCGGAAACGGATGCGCAGCTCTTTTTCGTAAGGCTCGACGTGAATGTCGGAAGCGCCGCGACGAAGTGAGTCGACGAGCAGGACGTTGACGAGACGCACGACGGGCGCGTCTTCGCTCATGCGCGACAACGCCGAGAGATCGATCTCCTCGTTGTCCTCAACTACTTCGACGTCTTCGGTGTGTTCCGTGTCGAAGTCAATGCTGTCGAGCGAGACGAGGTCGGCGTTGGTGATCCCGCCGCTGTTACCGTTTGACGAACTGCGCGCGATCTTGTCGAGTGAGGCCTCATCGGCAGTAGAGGCGAGCTCGATCTCGCGTGACGTGCCGTAGTACTTCGCGATCGCCTGTTGCACGCTGCCCTCAGCGACGACGACGGGTTCCACGTTGAGGCCGGTCATGAACTTCACGTCGTCGAGCGCATACACGTTGGTCGGGTCGACCATGGCGAGCGTCAGGGTGGCGCCGACGCGCGAGAGCGGCAGGACCGAATGCTTTTGGGCGACCTCCTGCGGGATTAGGCGGAGCACTGCGGAATCGATATTGAACAGATCGAGATTGACCGAAGGAATGCCGTAATGCCGGGACAGCACGGCCGTGATCATGTCGTCGCTAACGAAGCCGAGCTTGACCAGATTGAAGCCCAGGCGGCCACCATGTTCGCGTTGGTGGTCGAGCGCCTCTCTCAGGCTTTGCGGGCTAATCAGATTTTCGCGTACGAGAATTTCGCCTAATTTGGCTGACATTTGTCCCTTGTACTGGGCAGATAAAATTGTCCCGACTGGATGGATGGAGGCGCCCGTTTACGAGCGCGAGGCATGATGATTCGTCTGCTCACTCAACGATGGGTCAACATCGTTGTGCATTCATAGTACAGTTTGGGCAGATCGAGTGTCAAGGTAGGATTTCCAGCAAAACTCGTGAGAAACTTACAGTTTTGCGGGTGAAAACGCGAAAAGGCCGCAGCGGTCTCGACGACTGCTGCGGCCTTTCTCCTCGGTGATGCTGAGCCGTTTACGGACGGGTCCGTTTCGGTGCGGGCCTGCCCGGCGTCTTCTCGGGGACGACTTTTTCCGTGCTCTTCAGTTCGGCGAGAATCGCCTTGGCGTCCGCCTTGAGCGGGTTGGTGTCGGGCGCCACGTCCACGAAGTGCTGGAGGTAGTTGGCCGCTTCCTGGAACTTCGTCTTGTCCTGCGCGGCATAAAGCGCCAGGCCGGCGCCGAGGTTTGCTTCCGGATTGTCGGGCTGGCTTTGCAGGATGGACTGAAACTCGGCTAGGGCCTTATCGGCCTGGCCGGAGTCGAGCAGCATCTGCGCGGAATCCAGTTGCGCCTTCGCTTTCTTCGCCGGATCGGTCTCGACCGTCAGGTAGTCCTTGAACGCCGCCAAGCCGGCTTCCGCCTGGGTCGGATCGACTTTGCTGACGAAGAGCCGCATCGACTCAGCGTAGGTCACGAACGCGGCGTACTTGTTCTTGTTGTAACGGTCCAGGTCTGCCGGATCGGTCGGCGCGGTCTGCTTCTTGAGCATGTCGGCTGCTTTGGTCGACGTTTCGGCCGCGGCTTTAAAATCTGCCTTCGCCTGATCGATCGCGGCGGTACGGGCGGCATCGTCGAGCGTCTTCGAGCGAACGGCGGCGTTGTAACGCTCGACTCCGCGTCCCTTCAACGCGACGGCTTTGTTGGTCAGAATCGCCGGCTGATCGGGATCGGCAGCGAGTCCCTCGTCATACTGAGCAATAGCTTCGCCGAATTTCTGAATTGCCTGGTCGCTGTTGTTCGCTCTGCTGGCAGTGTTCGCGGCGTTGAGCGCCTCGTTGCCGGTTTTGAACGTACGGGCGATGATCTCGTTAGCTTCCGTGATCTTCTTGTTCCCGGCCTCGATCTCGGCGTTCTTCTTCATGATCTCTTCGCGCTTCGCCTTGTCGGCCGCACTCTCAGCGCCTGACGCTGATCCGCCCGTGGGTGGCGCAGCCGCGTTTGCTTTTTCGATCTCGTCCAGCGTTAACCGTTTACCGGCGCCCGGCGTGACGGTGATGTCTACGTCGGTACCGCGGCCGGCTTTCACGTGCGGGATGAAGTTTGGCGACGCCGTCGGATGACTGGCGGCAACGATGTACTCACCGACGAACGGCAGTCCGGCGAAGACATACTCGCCTTTCTTGTTTGTCTTCGTGTCGTACTTCGCCTTCATGTCCGTGCGGAAAACATCGATCTGTGCTTCAGCAAGGGGAACCTTCTGCCCATCGGCTTGTTGCATCCAGACGTGACCGCGGAGTTCGCCCACTTGCGCGAAAGCAGGCACCGAAGCCCCTACGACAAGAATCGCAACGGCGAGCGCTCCAATGACATATTTATTAAGCATTTTTCTTTAGATTCCTCCCTGCGGCGGTAAACTTAATAAGCAAGACGATTGCTGTCAAGCAGGTAGGGGATGGGATCGCGCACGCCCGCTTCACGAAAAGCACGCAGGCGCAGCGCGCACGAATCGCAGTTCCCACAGGCCAGCTCGTTTGCCTGGTAACACGACCAGGTAAGATGCAACGGAGCGCCCAATTCGATTCCCGTCCGCACGATCTCCGACTTCTTCAGGTGAATCACTGGCGTTCTGATCGTGATGTTTGTCTCGGGCTTAGTGCCGAGGTCGATCACGTTTTGAAAGGCGGCGTAAAACTCCGGACGACAATCGGGATAACCGGATGAGTCTTCCGCGACTGCTCCTATATAAATCGCGCGGGCGCCGATCACTTCGCCCCAGCTCACGGCCGCGGCCAGCAAATGCGAGTTTCGAAACGGAACGTAACTCGAAGGAATCGCGCGCGAGGCGAGATCGGGTGGCGTTACGGCGATGCTCGAGTCCGTCAAAGACGAGCCGCCGATCCGCGCGAGGTGTTCGAGTGAGATTACTAAACGCAGATCGACGCCGTAATAATCGGCCAGAGCTTCGAACGCGGCGCGCTCGCGTTGCTCGGTTCGTTGGCCGTAGGAAACGTGGAGGAAAGCGAGTTCGTCGTGCTCGTTGTTGGCGATGGCGGCCGTGACGCAGGAGTCCATGCCACCGGAGACCAGACAGATCGCCCGCTCCGATCGTCCTTCCGAAGCTTCAGATTTCGATCGATCCTCTTCCTGAGCTTCTTCAACTTGCGTGAGAATCTCCTCTGAACCGCCCATCACACTCCCTGCACGTCAGGACCCCAGATGTACTTGTGCAATTGCAGTTGCATCCGTACGTTCAGACCACTCTCCGCGACCCAGTTCGCTAAGTCTTTCAGATTGATTTTGTCCCAGACCGGCGAGATTAGAATGGCGTGCGTTTTCGTTTCCAGCTCGTGCTCTTGAATCACGCGTTTCGCATAAAGCCAGTCGCCTTCGTTCGCCACGACAAACTTGACTTCGTCCATCTCGACGCGCAGCCGCTCGAGATTGGACCAGTCGTTGCGCGGTTCCTCGCCGGAAGCCGGGCACTTGATGTCGAGAATCACTTTCGCGCGCGGGTCCAGACCTTCGGTCGAAACATAATTTCCGGTCTCGACCAGCACCTCGAAACCCTCGTCACAAAGCCGCCGGATCAGCTCAAAAGCTTCCTTTTGCGCGAGCGGCTCGCCGCCGGTGACCTCCACCAGTTTGCAACCCATTGACCGGACCTGCTGCATCACATCGTCCAGGAGCATGTGTTCGCCGCCCGTGAACGTGTACTCGCTGTCGCACCAGACGCAGCGCATCGGGCAGCCCGTCAGGCGCACAAAGGTGCAGGGCCGGCCGGCATGGGTCGACTCCCCCTGGATCGAGCGAAAGATTTCGGTGACGCGCAGCATCGAGCGGAATCTAACTCAGCGTCTGACTGGAGTCAAAATAGTGATACGATCGCTCTCCCTTGGTTGAGAACTCCCGCGTGGCAACGACAGACCACCAAATCGAGCAGTTAGTAAAACTAGGCGCCGCCCGTTTGCTCGCGCGCGCCACGAACGGCCGTGCGCTCAACGCCGAGACGCTGGCGCCGCGCGTAGCCGCGGCAGTCCAGAAGTACCTGCTGCGGGACCAACCCAACACTCCCGCGGCTGAAATCAACAAGTTCATCGACGAAATGCAGGCCGACGATCTGTGCCTGATCATCGCGTGCGAACGCGGCGATGAGAGCGCCTGGAACGATCTGGTCGCACGGTTCACCGCGACAGTCCGCTCCGCGGCCCGATCCGCAAGCGCAAACGAAGACGCCGCCGAAGATCTGGCCCAATCAATCTGGGCCGAGCTTTACGGACTGCGCGTGCGCGACGACGGCCGGCGCGCCGGCAAGCTCGCTTATTACTCCGGACGCGGCTCGCTCGCCGGCTGGCTGCGTGCGGTCGTGGCGCAACTCTCAGTCGATAGTTTTCGCAAGCAGTCGAAGCTGGTGCAGACCGACGAAGACACGGACCTCGATCGACTCGCGCGCGACGCGCACGTGAGCGAGACGCAAGCGTTCGCCCTCAGCGGCGTTTCCAATCCCGAGCAGTCGCTCTCGCACCGTTTTGCGCAAACTGATTTGCAGGAGGCGTTGAACAAAGCCGTCCGCGAGCTCGCGGCGGAGGATCGCCTCCTCGTGAAGCTGTATTACTTCGACAATCTCCGGCTCCGCGAGGCCGGCGCCGTGCTGGGCGTGCACGAAGCCACCGCGAGCCGTCGTCTGACACGGATCCAAACCGATCTGCGCAAACGCGTCAGCCAGATTCTGACTGCCGAACGCGGTTGGACGGCGGCGGAAACCGAGCGCTCGTTTGCCGAGGTCGCGCAACACATGGACACGGATTTGGAAGGCTTGATCAAGAAGGAGAGCTTTTGACTGCAAGGTATCGCGATAGTTACGTTCTTTCTTTGGCATCTTGCTGGGCACTTTGGTAATGAACCCGGAAACGAACAACGACATTGATCTGCTGCTGCGACGCATGAGCGGGCGTGACGGCGACGCTGCGGCCGGAGTGACGGCGGACGATCGACATCTCGATGCTGACGAGCTCAATTCGTATGCGCAGCACGCGTTGCCGCCGGCTGCGCGCGCGCGCTACACGGAACATCTCGCTGATTGTGCGGCGTGTCGAAAACTCGTGACTGAGTTGAGCCTGTCGCTCGGCGCTGTTGCGACCGCGGCCGTGGAAACAGTCCCAGCGACGAGTGGCTTGAAGAAGTTTTTGGCGAGCCTGTTTTCGCCGCTGGTGTTGCGCTACGCGGTGCCTGCCTTGGGCGTGATCGTGGTGATGATCGTGGGGTTCGTGGTCCTGCGGCAGCAGCGACAGCACGACATGGTCGCGACGATGAACGATCAGGTGAAAGAGTCAGAGCGTGTCAGCGCCAGCTCACCGGCGCCGGCCAAAGGTTTTCAAGACGAACAAGCACGATCTTCTGAATCTGACAGCGTCGCGCGTAAACCCGCCGAGCCGAAAACAAGGCCGCAATCAGGAGCAGGCGAAGCGGCCGGGACTGCTTCATCGGCTCCGGTGACAGTTGCGAAAGACGACCGTTCGGCTGCTGATGCGCAACCGACAGTGGCCGCTGCTACGCCGGCGCCACCCGCGCCCGCCAAAGCTACGGTCGCCGAACCCGAAATCCAGACGACGGACACGGTGGCGAAGAAACAACCGGCCGAGGTCAAGTCAAAACTCGAAGCCATCAAACAACAAGCCAACGCAAACGAGCCACGTGACGAAATCCGTGTCGCTCCACAAACGACCAATCGCAAAGACCAGGACAAACCGAAAGCCGAGCGCTCCGAAACCCGCGGTCTTCTGGGCGGAGTTGCCAGCGCTCGGCCCGGGGCCGCGGCAACCCGGCGTGCAGCGGACACAAAGCGCGAACAGGAAAAGAGTGATGAAGCCGGAAAGCGTCGTGACTCCGATCAGGTAAACGAAGAGACGCGGACTGTCGCGGGTCGTCACTTCCGCAAGGCGCGTGGCATTTGGACCGATACGGCGTATGATTCCTCCACCGCGACCGTAAACATGGCCCGTGACTCGGAACAGTTTCGCGCGCTCGTTGCCGACGAGCCGGCCATTGCGACAATCGCCAAACAACTCGACGGCGAAGTCATCGTTGTTTGGAAAGGCCGCGCTTATCACATCCGGTAGGAGCCACAGCTTACAGAGATGAAGACAGCGAAACTGGGAACGATCCTTCTCTGCGCAGTTCTGAGTGTTACCTCTCTCGGCCAAACGTCAAACAGAAAACCAGTTCAACGACAGCCACGCAACCCCGCGATCGCGAGCATCGTGCGCCAGATCGATGCCCGCAACATCGAGCGCACGATTCGGCAACTCGTTTCCTTCGGCACGCGCAACACGCTTTCCGAGCAGAACGATCCGAAACGCGGCATCGGCGCCGCGCGCGATTGGCTCTACGCGGAGTTTCTGAAGATCGCGGAAACTTCCGGCGGCCGCATGACGGTCGAGAAGCAGAGTTACGAACAGCCGAAAGCCGCGCGCGTGCCGCAGCCGACGATCATTACCAACGTCGTCGCGACTTTGAAAGGCTCGCAACCCGAAGCGGCGGATCGCATTTACGTCGTCAGTGGTCACTACGATTCGATGTGCAACAGTCCGACCGACGCGAAGTGCGACGCGCCCGGCGCGAACGACGACGCTTCCGGCACCGCCGCGGTGCTCGAGATGGCGCGCGTGATGGCGAAGTTTGAGTTTGATGCGACGATTGTTTTCATGGCCGTCGCCGGCGAAGAACAAAGCCTGCTCGGCTCGACGCATTTCGCCGAAGAAGCCAAGCAAAAGAATTGGAACGTCGACGCGATGTTCACCAACGACATCGTTGGCAACTCGCTCGGCGGCAACGGTATTCGCGACCGCGGCACCGTGCGCGTGTTTTCCGAGGGCGTGCCCTCGAATGAGACTACGGCCGAAGCCACGACGCGCCGCAGCGTCGGCGGCGAAAACGATTCGGCGTCGCGCCAGCTCGCGCGCTTCATCAAAGAGACGTCGGAAGCGTATGTGCCGGGGATGAAAGTGTGGATGATTTATCGTCGCGATCGTTACGGGCGCGGCGGCGATCACATTCCGTTTCTCGAACGCGGTTATCCCGCGGTGCGCTTCACCGAAGTCAATGAAAACTTCAAGCATCAACATCAGAACGTGCGGGTCGAGAACGGCGTGCAGTACGGCGACCTGCCGGAGTTTGTGGACTTCGCTTACGCGGCGAACGTGGCGCGCGTGAACGCGGCGTCGTTGGCGATGCTGGCGTACGCGCCCGCGCGGCCGAAAGGCGTGACGCTCACTTCGCGTTTGTCTGACGATACGGAGTTGCGTTGGGAGGCGAACAAGGAGCCGGATCTCGCGGGTTACGAGATCGTCTGGCGCGACACGACGGCGCCGACGTGGACGAACGTGAAGCCGGTGGGAAAGGTGACGAGTTTCGTATTGAAAGGCATGTCCAAGGACAACTTTTTCTACGGCGTGCGGGCGGTGGATAACGACGGGAATCGCAGCCCGGTGACTTATCCGAAACCGATGACGCGGACGCAAACGCCCGAGCGTCCCACGACGAGCAGCAACCCGTAACAGGTCTTTTTTCAACCAAGCATTGGGGTGCAGCGTCTAACCTGACATGAAATTCTCAACGAGATCCTTTTACTACTGGAAGAGCTTGACGGCTGCGTTGTTGGTGGCGGCGATGCTCGCCACACAGGCGTTCGCGGCGCTGGGTGACCCGTCGAAAGATCCGAAAAAACGGCGGCTCAGCGAGGAGCAGCAGATCATTCACGTGCTGAACCGGCTCGGTTTTGGGGCGCGACCGGGCGACGTCGAGCGCGTGAAATCGATGGGGCTGGCGAACTACATCAACCAGCAGCTCAACCCCGAAAAGATCAACGACACCGTTGCCGAAAACAAGGTGAAGGATCTCAGTGCGTTGACGATGACGACCGCCGAGCTTTACGAGAAATATCCGCAGCCCGGTCAACTGCTGCGGCAGCTCCAGGCGAAAGGCATGTTGCCGGGGGATTTAAAGACAGATCCGAAAGCCGGTCCGCCGAATCCGCAGCCCAACCAGCCGCAGCAACTTGACCCGCAGAATGAGAAGTACCGAAAAATAATTCAGGACTACTACCAGCAGAACGGCCTGATGCAGCCGCAGCGCATCGTCGCCGAGCTGCAGGCGTCGCGAATCCTGCGCGCGGTCTACAGCGAACGCCAGCTCCAGGAAGTGATGGTCGATTTCTGGACTAATCACTTCAACGTCTTCGCCGGCAAGGGCGCCGACCGGTGGCTGCTTCCCGCCTACGACCGCGACACGATCCGGCCCAACGCGCTGGGCAAGTTTTCCGAGTTGCTAATCGCAACCGCGCAAAGCCCCGCGATGCTTTTCTATCTCGACAATTTCCAGAGCGTGAGTCCCGATGCAAACCGCGGCGGCGCTCTGCGCAGATTGATGAACCCGCAGGCACAACAGCAACAACCGCGGCGCGGCATCAACGAAAACTACGCGCGCGAGTTGATGGAGCTGCACACGCTCGGCGTCGACGGTGGTTACACGCAGAAAGACGTGCAGGAAGTCGCGCGCTGCTTCACCGGCTGGACGATCTTTCAGCCGCGAGGCGGCGGCGCAGCGGTGAACGCGCTGATGGGTGGCGATGGGGCGCGTCGTAACGCCGGCACGTTCTTCTTCAACGCGCGCGTCCACGACGACGGCGAGAAGACGGTGTTGGGCCACAAGGTTCCCGCCGGCGGCGGCATCAACGACGGTCTCATGGTGCTCGACATACTCGCGCATCACCCGTCGACAGCGAAATTCATCGCGACGAAGCTCGTGCGGCATTTTGTTTCCGACACGCCGCCACCCGCGCTCGTCGATCGCGTTGCGGCGGCTTTCACCAAGAGCGACGGCGACATTCGCGAAACGCTGAAAGCCATCTTCTTCTCAAACGAGTTCAACTCGCCGGAAGCTTACCGCGCGAAAATCAAGCGGCCGTTTGAACTCGTCGTCAGCGCGATCAGGACGCTCGGCGCGGACACGAACGGTGGCCCGGGCACACATCAGTGGATCGCGCGCATGGGCGAGCCGCTTTACGGATTTCAAACACCGAACGGCTATTCCGACGCGGCAGAGAACTGGGTCAACACCGGCGCGTTGCTCGAGCGAATGAACTTCGGCGTCGCGCTCGCGGGTAATCGTATTCCGGGCACGCGCGTCGATCTCGCGAAGCTCACCGCGCAAGACAAGTCGAAACTGATCGATGAGTCGTTGAAGCTGGTGGTCGCCGGCGATATCTCGCCGGCAACACGAGAGACGTTGATGAAGCAGATCGACGAAGCCAACGCGAGTGACACGGCGGCGAAAGTCGTCGGACTAATTCTCGGCACGCCGGAGTTTCAGAGGCAGTAGAGGTGCAGTTATGAATCGCAGATTCTTTCTCAAGTCGGGCAGCGTGGCGTTGGCGAGCGTGGGCTTGTCGCTTTCCGCGCCGGGTTTTCTCCAGCGCGCCGTCATGGGCGCCGAGCGCAACGCGATCACGGGCGGCAAACGTAAGACGCTGATCGCCATCTTTCAGCGCGGCGCGGTTGATGGTCTCAACATGATCGTTCCGTTTGGCGAATCGGAGTACTACTCGCTGCGGCCCTCGATCGCGATTCCGAAACCGCAGGCGGGCAATCAGGAAGCGGTCATCAGTCTCGACGGGTTCTTTGGCCTGCACCCCGCGATGGCGCCGCTCAAGCCGCTGTGGGACTCGAAGCGCCTCGCGATCGTTCACGCTGCGGGTTCGCCTGACAACACGCGTTCGCACTTCGACGCGCAGGACTACATGGAATCCGGCACGCCCGGCGTGAAGTCGACCAGCGACGGCTGGCTGAATCGTTATTTGCAAAGCAAGAAAGACGATCAGAACTCGCCGTTCCGTGCCGTGTCGTTTACTCAGCAGATGCCGCGCGTGTTGCAGGGACGCGCTGAGGCGCTGGCGATGTCGAACCTGTCGAACTTCGCGATTCGCGCGGGCAAGTCTTCCGCGAGCGTGCAGGGTGGTTTCGAGGCGATCTACTCAGGTATGAAAAACGAATCGCTGGCCACCACCGGACGCGAAACGTTCGAAGCCGTTAACTATTTGAAGCAGGTCAATCCCGCGCAGTACAAACCCGAGAACGGCGCCGAGTATCCGCGTGGCCCGTTCGGCCAGTCGTTACTTCAGATCGCGCAGTTGATCAAAGCGGGCGTGGGTTTGGAGATTGCTTTCACCGACGTCGGCGGTTGGGACACGCACGTGAACCAGGGCAACGCGCGCGGGCAGTTAGCAAACCGGTTACAGGAGTTCAGCTCCGGCCTCGCCGCGCTCTATCAGGATCTGGGCCAGCGAATGGACGACGTGGTGGTGTTGACGATGTCTGAATTCGGCCGCACCGCGCGTGAGAACGGCAACCGCGGCACCGACCACGGACACGCGAACGCGATGTTGGTGATGGGTAATGGCGTGCGCGGTGGACAGGTTTACGGCAAGTGGCCCGGGCTCAAGAGCGATCAGCTTAACGAGGGGCGCGACCTCGCGTTGACTACGGACTTTCGCGACGTGTTTGGCGAGATCGCCGCGCGTCATCTCGGAACATCCGATTTAAAATCTCTTTTCCCCGGCTACACGATTAGCGGATCCAGGTTCAAAGGATTCTGCCAAAACGGTTGATGACGTACAGCAGCAAACCTGCCAGTACCGAGACCGTTATCGCTAGGGTAAACGCTTCATTATCACGTCCCGCCTGCACTGCGTCGTAGATTGCTACCGACGCAGTTTGCGTCTTGCCGGGAATGTTTCCCGCGATCATTATCGTCACCCCAAAATCGCCCAGCGCGCGGGCAAACGCGAGCGCCGTAGCCGCCAGCACGCCTTTCGCCGCCAGCGGCAAAGTGATCCGAAAAAAGATGCGTCGATTGTTGAGACCGAGCGTCCGCGCGGCAGCTTCCAGATCCGTGTTCACTGATTCGAACGCTGCGCGCAAACTCTTCGTCACCAGCGGCAGCGCGTGAATGGTGGCGGCGATGATGGCTGCCGTGACGGTGAACGTCAGTCGAATGCCGAAGGTGCGATCGAGAAAAGCGCCGACCGGCGAACGAGAGCCAAGCAGGACCAGCAGGTAGTAACCGAGTACGGTCGGCGGCAACACCAGCGGCAAGGTAACGAGCGCGTCGATCAGGTTGCGGCCGGGAAAACGTTTGCGTGCGAGCAGCCACGCGAGGCCGGAGCCGGCGACGAGCGCGATCAGCGTCGCAGCCGTGGCGACGGTGAACGAAAGCCTGATGGGGAACCAGTCAATCACGGGTCACGTTAGCTTAACCTGACGGCGTCCCTGGGTCGACGCTGAAAGGCAGGGATAAAAACGGGATTCCATGCTTTGTGCTTTTTGTGCCTCTTGTGGCTTACAATCGGGCGCTCATGAAACCGCGGATCTTGCGCTACGAATCAGTGCCATCTACGAATACGGAAGTCGCGCGGCTGGCGATGGAAGGCGCCGGGGAGGGGCTCGCGATCGTGGCCGACGAACAGACCGCGGGCCGCGGACGTTTGCAGCGGGCGTGGTCGTCGACGAAGGGCGCGGGTTTGTATTTCAGCATTCTCCTGCGACCCAGGCTCGCACTGGATCGCTGGTCGCTGATCACCTTCGTCGCGGCACTCGCAACGGGCGACGCGTTACTCGAAGCGAGCAATGTACAAACGGACATCAAGTGGCCGAACGACGTGCTGGCGAACGAGCGAAAGATCTGCGGCATACTCGCCGAGGCCATCGAAACACCGGCGGGCCGCGCGGTTGTGCTCGGCATCGGCATTAATCTTACAAACCACGCCTTTCCGGACGATTTAAATAACGTGGCGACCTCGGTAGCAAATGAATCCGGCCGCCCGCCGGAACGCGAACCGTTGCTCGCATCATTGCTGAACGCCGTCGCGCGCTGGTATTCATTGCTTCACGAACCGGAGGGCGCGGAAAAAATCGTCGCTGCGTGGTCCAGCCGTTCTTCGTACGCCGCCGGCAAGCTGGTGCAGGTCACGAACGGTAATGAAGTTTTGCAGGGCCGAACAGCGGGAATCGAAAACGACGGCGCCCTGCGTTTGCAAACCGCCCAAGGTATCCAGCTGATCCGCGCCGGTGACGTCACGAGCGTCAGGCCGGCCACGGTCAACGCCTAAACTATGCGCATCGTCATAAACACATTCGGCTCGTTTGGCGACATTCATCCCTACATGGCGATCGCGCTGGAGTTGCAGTCGCGTGGCCACGATCTGGTGATCGCCACGATGGAGGTCTATCGCGAGAAGATCGAAGGCGCGGGTTTGGAGTTTTTTCCCGTGCGGCCAAACATAGCGCAGCCGCAGCAGCAAGACGCCGAGCTGCTCGAAAGGCTCATGGAGCCGAGGACTGGACCGCGCTTCCTGACTGAAGAAGTGATCTTTCCGGCGGTGCGCGATAGCTACGAAGATCTGCTTGCGGCCGTACAAGGCGCCGACCTCCTGGTGACGCATCCGGCCGCTCCAGCCGGTCCACTCGTTGGCCGAAAGATTGCACTGCCGTGGATCTCGACTGTCCTGGCCCCGATGTCTTTCTTTTCTGCTTACGACACACCGGTGCCGCCGTTCTGGCAGTGGACCAGCAACTTCCGTCTGCTTGGTCCGCGCTTCATGAAGTTTTCGCTCGACTTGATGAAGCGCCCTCACAAAGCGAAAGCCGTAGCCGAGTTTCGCCAGGAAATTGGCTTGGGCGACTACGGCAATCCGATATTCGAAGGTCAACACTCCCCGAGATTGGTATTGGCGTTGTTCTCACCAGTCTTCGCACAACCACAACCCGATTGGCCGCGACAGACGAAGATCGCCGGATTCTGTTTCTATGACGGCCACGACCAGATGCCCATGCCGCCCGAGCTTGAACGCTTCCTGGCTGACGGACCGCCGCCGATGGTCTTTACTTTGGGCACCTCGGCTGTTTGGGTCGCGCGCGATTTCTTTCAGGAGAGTATCGAGGCGGCAAAGCGCCTGGGCCAACGCGCCGTGCTGCTCATCGGTGATGAGCGCAATCGTCTCGCGACACTGCCCGAGGAGATGATTGCCGTCAACTATGCGCCGTACGAATCGCTCTTGCCGCGCGCGAGTGTCGTGGTTCATCACGGCGGCGTGGGCACCACTTCCCAGGCACTGCTGGCGGGCGTGCCAACGTTGATCGTTCCTTTCGCGTTCGACCAGTCAGACAACGCCGAGCACGCACGACGACTCGGAACGAGTCGCACGGTTTATCGAAAGAGTTATCGTGCGCCGCGAGGCGAGCGAGAGTTGCGTCAACTGCTCGAACGTCCCGAGTACCGCCGCAAGGCGACGGCAGTCAGCCAGAAATTGAAGCAGGAAAACGGTCCGGCGCGCGCCGCTGACTTGATCGAACAGGTGCTCGGCCCTTCGCCCGAGCGAGACGAGGAGCTTGCGTATGCTGCTGGCAATTGATGCGGGCAACAGCAACATAACGCTCGCCGTCTTCGCGGGCGAGACGCTGCGGATCCACTGGCGTTTGACGACGGACGCCAACCGATCGAGCGACGAGTACGGCTTGGAAGTCCGTAGTTTGTTTCAACTCGCTGAGATCGACATAAACGATCTCGAGGCTGTAGTGATCGCCTCCGTGGTGCCGGCCTTGAACCTCACACTCACGCGAATGGCCGAGACATACCTCAGGTTGACGCCGGTGTTCGTCGACCATAAGACCCGCACCGGTCTAAAAATCGTTTACGACGCGCCGGCGGATCTCGGCGCAGATCGGATTGTCGATGCGGTCGCGGCCCTTGAGAAGTACGGCGCGCCCTGCATCGTAGTCGACTTCGGCACCGCGACGACTTTCAACGTGCTGAATGGAGCGGGAGAGTTTATCGGCGGCGCGATCAGTCCGGGACTGAACACGTGCAGCGAGGCGCTGTTTGCACGCGCCGCGAAACTGCCGCGCGTCGAGTTCAAGCAGCCGGCGCGCGTGATCGGTTCCTCGACCGTGCCGGCAATGCAGTCTGGTCTTTATCACGGCTACGCCGGGCTCGTTGACGGCATTCTCGGACGAATGATCGCCGAGCTGGAAACCGTGCCGCGCGTGATTGCCACCGGCGGCCTCGCGCACACGATCGCGAACGCTTCGCAGTACATTTCCGAAATCGACGACATGCTGACGCTCGAGGGCCTGCGCCTCGTCCACGAACGAATCAAGGCTTGAACTACTTCAACTACTTCACCGAAATCGAAGACACTTTCGTCCGGCGTCGCGGCAAGCACCTGTTTCTCAGCCCGATGGACTGGGCGTTGATGGAAACGTGGAAACAGCAGGGCATTCCGTTGCACATCGTGCTGCGCGGGATCGAGAAGTCGTTCGACTCCTTCGAATCTCGCCCGCGCAAGCGCACCGTGAAGTCGTTGCTTTACTGCCAGGAGGAGGTTGAGGCGCAGTACGCGGAGTGGACGGAAGCACGTGTCGGCGCGTCGGCCGCAAACGATCACACGGACGACAAGACGCCTTTTTCACTCGAAGCGATCAGCGAACATCTGCAACGCAATCGGGAGTCGTTGCTCGAGCTCGCGGCTGCACGCCGGCCGGAAGACGATCTGTCGGAAGCGATGGCGCGTGCGGCCGCTTTGCTCGCCGACATCGAAGACGATCTGGCTGCGGGCGCGACGCTCGACACACGCAAACTCGAAGACTCTTTAGGCGGGCTCGAACGAATGCTGAATAACTCGATGTTCGCCGTCGCCACTTCGGCCGAGCTCGAAACGCAGAAGACCGCCGTGAAAGAGCAGCTCAAGCCTTATCGCAATTACATGGAAGCGGTTGTTTACAATCAAACCTTCAATAACCTTTTGCTGAAGCGTCTGCGCGAGCAATTCAGCGTGCCGCGTCTCAGCTTGTTTTATGTCTAAACCGGACTCGCAACGACGCCCGCGTCAAAGCGCGGTAGATCTTAAAGGAGAACGTGATGGCTGAAATGACTATCAGACGCTTCGGCGTACTTTCCGTGGCCAAGATGTACGGACTGCTGACGTTTATTTTCGGGCTGATCTTCGGTGTGATTTACGGGCTGTTCTTCATTCTTTTTGGCGCGGCGATGTCGGCGATGGCCGGGAGAGACGGAGCAGCGGGCGGCGTGAGTTCGATCGTTATCGGCATCGGCATGATGATCGGCATCCCGATCGTTTACGGCATTCTCGGTTTCATCATGGGGGCAATCGGCGCGTTGGTTTACAACGCAGTGGCGGGCATTGCGGGCGGCGTCAAGTTTGAGCTCGAAGGCGTGCAGCAGGAGTACGCGCCGCCGCCACCGCCGCATCATTGGGAGCCGCATCAATATCCGGCGCAGTGATGTCGTCTCTGGAAGTCGAGATTGAACGCATTCTGCCGGGCGGGTACGGCTTGGCCCACGCGGCCGGGCACACGGTGTTTGTTTCGCTCGCAGCGCCCGGAGATCGCCTGCGCGTGCGTGTCGAGCGGCAGCAGGGAAACGTTCTGTTTGCTTCGATCGAAGAGATCCTGGTCGCCTCGCCCGATCGGATCGAACCACCGTGTCCGTACTTCGGCCGTTGCGGCGGCTGCGACTTTCAGCAGCTCACGTATGAGAAACAGCTCGCGGCGAAAGCAGAGATAATTCGCGACTGTTTGCATCGCATCGCGCGGCTCGAAAACGTTCCGGAGTTCGTCGTCGCGCCGTCGCCGCGTGATTGGCGTTATCGTTTACGCGCGACGTGGCAGATCGATCGCGAGCAACGAAGGATCGGTTACTACGAGCGCGGTTCGCGACGTGTTTGCGACGTCGCGGATTGCGCGGTGTTGCTGCCGGAGTTGCAGCAGATGCTCGAGCGCGTCCGGGCGACGGAGTGGCAGGAGTTTCCGCCGCTGTTGCAACACCTCGAAGTGGTGTCCGGTGAGAATGGCGTATCGCTGTCGCCGCCGTTTGCGGAGTTTGAGACGGCGGAACTCGAACTGGAGCTTGCGGGCGAGAGTTACAGCTATAACGCAGAGGCGTTTTTTCAGATCAATCCGGCGTTGCTGCCGCCGCTGATCGAGTTTGCTTTGGATGACGTGAGTGGAGCGGCCGCAGTGGATCTTTATTGCGGCGTAGGGTTGTTTACGCTGCCGTTGTCGCGACGGTTTGGGCGCGTGGTCGGCGTTGAAGCAAATCCGGTGGCAGCGCAGTTCGCACGGCGGAACTTGCAGCGTGCGCGTTTGGAGAATGCGCACGTTGTTAATGCGGGCGTCGCGGAGTGGATCAAAGCGAAGCCTTTGCAGAGTGATTTTGTGCTGCTTGACCCGCCGCGTGCGGGCGCTGAGTCGGTGGTAATCAAAGGAATTGTCGACGCTGGTGCGGAACGTGTTTCTTACGTGTCGTGCGATCCGGCGACGCTGGCGCGCGATTTGAAAAAGCTGATTGCTGGTGGGTACGTCATCGAGTCGCTCGCGGCTTACGACTTGTTTCCGCAGACGCATCACGTTGAGACTGTCGTTCGGTTACACTTAGGTTAGAACAAATGAATCCTCACCGCGCCTCACTCAGCCGGCATCCGCTGGCCCAACTCGCCGTTGCCTTCTCGGCAGGTATTCTTGTTGCTCATCACCTCAACGTTGGATTCAGGCTATGGTGGGGTGTGGGCGCGGTGTGCACGGCCGCGACGTTGATTTGCGTCGTGAGGCGGTGGTTGACGATTGCTGGTATCGCGCTGTTGGTGGCGGCGGTGTGCGCCGGTGCTGCGCTGGCGATTCAGGAACAACGAGATGAACGGCGCGACGGGCTGAGAGAGTTTGCCGGTCGGCAAGTGATTTTGACGGGAGTTTTGAGTGGGCCGGTTGAAGTTGGTGGGGATCGAATGTATCTCACGCTTAGCGTGGAGCGCTTGGATGTTGCGGAGCAGATCGATAGACCGACGGAAGCGATTTCGGGGGCACAAGCTGTTGCGGGGGAACAGGCTGTTTCCGGGGTAGTGTTGTTGCTGGCGCCGTTTAGAACTGCGGCGAGCGAGCAGGAGTATCGTGGTCTCGGATTGCGTTACGGTGCGAGGATTCGGGTCGCGGTCAAGCTTCGCCGCGCGGATGAGTATCGAAATCCCGGCGTATCGCCGTTGAGCGAGTACCTCGATCGCAAAGGCTACGACGCGACCGGCTTGGTCAAGAACGCGGCGGCGATCACACGACTGGAAGACCGGCGTGGGTTCGAAGACCGGCGGGGATTTGAAGACCGGCGCGGGTTCGGAGAGTGGGGCGGGTTGTCGGTGATGATTGTGGGCGGGCTCTACGCCTGGCGCGACAAACTGCAACAGGCGATCGATACGACCTTTGCGCCCGAAACAGCCGGCGTGCTCGACGCCGCGCTGCTCGGTAACCGTTACAACCTCTCGCGCGAAACTTCCGAGCGTTTTCGCGACGGCGGCACCTTTCACGTACTCGTGATCAGCGGCCTGCACATCACCTTCATCGGCGGAATCATGTTCCTCCTGATGAAGCGATTGAGCCGTAGAAGATGGATTCAGTTCCTCGTGCCGGCGGCAGTTGTGTGGGCTTATTCGCTCGGCGTCGGCGCCGAATCCTCGGTCGTGCGGGCGGCGCTGATGTTCACTTTCGCCGGACTCGCCGCGATTCTTTTTCGTGAATCGACTTCGCTCAACGGCCTCGGCGCGGCCACACTCGTGCTTCTAATCCACAGTCCAAAAGAGATCTTCGATCCGTCTTTTCAACTGACATTTCTTTCCGTGCTGGCGATCGTGGTTATCGCGTGGCCGCTGTTGCAGACGTGCACGGCGATCGGCGCGTGGTACCCGTCGCGCGAGACGCCGTGCCCGCCATTGTGTTCGCGAGAGCTGCGTTGGCTTTGCGAAGTGCTGTTTTGGAGTGAACGCAAGTGGCGGAAAGAGATCGCGCGATCGCCGTATCGTTACCGGCTCTTAAAAACGCCGCTGGCGGCGCGGCTGGAGAAGTATCGTGTTCAGGCCTGCTTGCGTTACGTGTTTGCAGCCGCGATCGTCTCCGGGGCGGTCCAGGTGGTCTTGCTGCCTTTGCTGATCGTCTACTTTCATCGCCTCTCGCTCGCGTCACTCGTGCTGAACATCGCGGTTAGCGCGCTTCTCACCCTGCTCACGGCCACGGCTTTACTGGCCCTCTTGCTCTCTCAAATCAGCCCCGCACTGGCGGCGCCACTGATCCGACTTTCCGACACGATCAACTGGCTGATGATCCACAGCGTCGATCCGTTCGCGCACTTCAATCTGGCTTCAATCCGTGTCCCTGAGTACTCCGGTTGGGGCGCTCTGGTGTACGTGCTGTACTTCGTTCCGCTGCTTGTGCTCGCGGTCAGGAAGCGGTGGGTTTTGCCTGCGGTGCTGGCGGAACTGCTGCTGATCGTCGTTGTGATCTTACACCCGCTCAGCCACGAAGTCGGCGACGGAAAACTGCGCATCGATTTTCTCGACGTCGGCCAGGGCGACGCGGCGGTAATCACAATGCCCGACGGCCGCACGTTGCTGGTCGACGGTGGTGGGCGGCCTGAGGCCGCCGATCAAAGCCGGATGAAAACGGATCCGTCCAGCGGATCGAAAACGGATCGACGCAGCATCGGTGAGGCTGTTGTTTCGGAATACTTATGGTGGCGCGGGCTGGACGCGGTCGATTACGTGCTCGCAACGCACGCAGACGCTGATCACATCGACGGCCTCAACGACGTGGTGCGCAACTTTACGGTCGACGCGGCGCTCGTCGCGCGCAGTCCGGCAAACGATCATGAGTATGCAAAGTTCGCGCACACAGTCTCGACCACACGCACGCACGTCGCGACGATTCAAGCCGGCGACGTGATTCGTTTCGGCGAGGTGAAAGTCCAGGTGCTGTGGCCGCCGGGCGCGGTCGAGCCAAACGAACCGTCACGCAACAACGACTCGATCGTGCTCAAGCTGACTTACGCCAATCGCAGCATCCTGCTGACGGGCGATATCGAGAAGGGCGCCGAACGCGCGCTGGTTGGTTGGGCAAGTAACGAGGGGCCGAATGCGCTGACAGCCGACGTCGTGAAAGTCGCGCATCACGGCAGCCGAACGTCTTCAACTGCGCCTTTCGTCGCCGCGACACACGCACAAACTGCGATCATCTCCGTCGGACAAACCTCGATGTTCGGTCATCCGCATCGTGAAGTCGTCGAACGCTGGCGCGCGAGCGGCGCGCAGGTACTGACGACTGGACAATGCGGCACCATCACCATCACTACTGACGGAAACGTCCTGACAGTTAGCCACAAGGAGGCACAAGAAGCACCAAGGCAGCGGTAATTGATGCGAGCAACGAAGAAACCGTAATGCTCGCCGCCTGCGGAAAACCCCTGACAGTTAGCCACAAAGAGGCACAAGAAGCACAAAACCAGTGAAGGGCTGAAATCGACCAGGGAATCAGCGGAGAAGCTGACATGCCTTGTGCCTTTTGTGCCGCTTCGTGGCTCAGGGAAAGGCAAAGCCGTACTTGGCGAGGATCTGTCTGCCGTGTGGGCCATTAACAAACGTCGCGAACGCCCGCGCGGCTGCCTGGTTGTGCGTGTTCTTGATCACCGCCAAACCCTGATCGATTGGCTGGTGCAGTTGTTCGGGAACCAGCGTCCAGTGCCCGTTGCTCGGCTGGCTCAGCGACAGCGAAATGATCGCTACGTCAACGTTCCCGGTTTCCGCGTATTGCAGCGTCTGGCGAATGTTGTCGCCGTAGACCAGCTTCGGTTTGACCGCGTCCCAAATACCGGCGCTTTGCAAAGCCTGCTGTGCGGCCAGTCCGTAAGGCGCGTGATCGGGATTCGCGATCGCGATCCGTTTGACTTCGGCCCGCGTTAGATCGGCAACACTTTCGATCTTCAGCGGATTGCCAGCCGTCGTCCACAACGCGATCCGGCCGCGTGCATAGACGGCTTTCGTGCCGGGAACGATCAGGCCTTTCTGCTCGAGCTGATTGATGTAGTCGATGTTCGCTGCCGCAAACAGATCCATCGGCGCGCCGTTTTCGATCTGGCGGGTGAGCATTCCAGTCGAACCAAAGACAAGGATGACTTTGATCTTGTTCGTCGCTTCAAATTCGTGCGCGATCTCTTCGAATGCGTCGGTCAGATCAGACGCGGCGGCGACGGTGATCTCCTGTGTTTGATTTTTGGTGCGACGGCAGGCGCAGGCGAAAGCGAGCGTTGTCAGCAGCGCCAGGACGACGAGAGAAGTGACAACGGTTCGCTTCAAGTCGGGAAATCGTTTGGCGTGTACAGGTCTATTTGAGAGCTACCCAGCTTGTAAGTTTTGAGGACTCCGAGCGGCGGCGCATAAACGTGGACGGTGATGAGATCGCGTCCACTGGCGTCGGGATTTCCCAATTGATGAATGTCGTTCACAGCGGCGCCCGTAATCGTACCTTCCGGACACTCGCGCGCACTGTCGTAGTTCAAGCCTCGTTCTTCGTGGTAAGAGAAAATATGCTCGAACATCGAACCCTGCTGAACGCGAACCACGCCATGCGAACCGTTGTGATCGTGAATCGGCGTTTTTTGTCCGGGCCGCCAACAAATGATCAGCATCTCGACCGCGGCGTTGCGACAAACGCGATGGCGCCAGTAATTGCCTTCCTTGAAGCCGAGGTAAGGTTGCAGATCGAACTGGGAGATCTCGACCTTCGCCAGCCAGGAGTTAATTTCGGCAAGCGCCGGCGGAGCAGTCTGGTTGTTCAGCGTCTCGATGAGCTCAGCAAAAGTGAAAGAGCTGCCGTCGAGCGGTTTGGGCGTCTGGGAAGTTTCAGCGTTGATCTGCGTCGACAAGAACTGGGCTCCGAGCGGAAATCAGCGGGCGCAAGTTTTATATTCGTTTCGGCCATGCGAGTCAAGAATGAAGGCGCACTTAGGCAGGGATACACCGATGTATCCATTGAATCTAGGTGGGCTGTGGCTTATTACCGCTAGTTCGAGCTCTCTTCCGGCTCTTCCGGTGGCTGCGGCGCCGGCGCCGTGCCGCCACCGGTGCCGCCCGAGTTGTCGGGCGGGTCGACCGGGTTGGTTGATTCAAACTTCAGACCGGGAAACGGTGAGAAGGAGGACTCGGTTCTGGACTGTTGAGTATGCATGTTCTTCTTTCCGTCGCTTGCGCGACTTGCTTGTGGGATGTTGCCAACTATTCTTCTGCCACACCCATCTCGTCCCACTCGGCGACCATTTCATAGGCCCGCCCGAGCACGGGACGCGGACGCGAACCATCGGCCTGGCCGATCAAACCTTCGCGTTCCATCACGTCGAGAATCGCGGCGGCGCGTCCGTAGCCGATGCGCAGACGGCGTTGCAGCACGGAGGTCGAAGCGCGTTTCATTTCAACGCAGATACGCAAGGCTTCTTCAAACAGCTCGTCGTGATCGCCCTCGCCGGCGGTGAGTCCGAGCGCTTCTTCGTCCGACTGCGTGATGGATTCATCGTACAGCGGCGGTCCCTGCGCCTTCATGTGCGCAACGATGCGGCTGATTTCCTGTTCGTCGATGTAAGCACCGTGGACGCGGATCAGGCGCGAGGTGCCCGGCGGCAGAAACAGCATGTCGCCGCGGCCGAGCAGTTGTTCGGCGCCGTTGGTATCGATGATCGTGCGGGAGTCGATCTTCGACGACACGCGGAACGAGATTCGCGATGGGAAGTTGGCTTTGATGAGACCGGTGATCACGTCGACTGACGGACGCTGCGTGGCGAGCACCAAGTGGATGCCGACCGCACGGGCCATTTGCGCGAGTCGGGTGATCGACTCCTCGACTTCGCGTCCGGAAGTCATCATCAGGTCGGCGAGCTCGTCGATGATGATGACGATGTAAGGCAGCGGTTTCCACGGCTCGCCTTTGTCGTCGTACTCCTTGATGAGATTGCGGCGCATGATCTCGGTGTTGTAACCGTCGATGTTGCGCACGCCCCAGCCGGCGAGATCGCGATAGCGCCGTTCCATCTCCGC